>Ga0208004_1000065_pt1 | contig 36231 bp, 33 predicted proteins | sample DEB08_DNA_6_FD_184522 | JGI IMG/M metagenome (GOLD analysis project Ga0208004, IMG submission 184522) | Aqueous microbial communities from the Delaware River and Bay under freshwater to marine salinity gradient to study organic matter... | ecosystem: Environmental > Aquatic > Marine > Coastal ...
AGTCGATGTCTGCCCAGGGTCCACGGAAGGTGAAGTCCAGGTAAGGACTTGCCGGACCTATTCACCCGTGGCGTAGAGCGCACGCTTGGGACACGCGCGAACGGCCCGGCGAGCGGGTGTCAGCTGGTCCTGCGGGATGTCGCCGGTGTCCACGATCGGATAGCCCCACGGATCCAGCGCGATCAGGTCAGGCGCCTGATGCGCACACATCCCCAAGCCATCGCAGGCCACGGGATCAACAGCGAGTTTCATCGTCCGAGCACCTCCTGTCCGTGGACGTCCCGCCCGAAGACCTCCATCGCCGACAGCACCATGCGGGTGGCGCCGTCCGGATGTCGACAGGCGCCACGGCCTGCGATGAGATCCGTGAGCGACGCAATATCCCGGCCTCGCGGCCCGCTCACACGGCTCCGCTCACGCGCGTGCGCGCCACCCTGGGCGATAGCCGAGACGGCCTCGGCGAGCGCGGGCAGTCCGAAGACGCAAGGACCGCACTGGCGTGCGGATTCCGCTGCGAGTCGGTCAGCAATCGCAGCAGCCTCCACCAACCCGTCGCGGCCGGCGGGGAGGAGGTGCACGATGCCCGCGCCCAGTGTGAGCCCCCGGGCGCGCAGCACATCCGCATCGATCGGCAGGTCCGCAGCGTCGCGCCAGGACGCCCAGATTCCACCCATCCCACCGAGGAGCACCGCCGTGGGTGGCATCGCCCCTGCGGCAGCGACCACCTCACGGAAGGTCTGTTCCCGCGTCACCTCCATGACTGTGCGTCGCGTGAAGTGCAGGGGTGCGGACGACTCCGCGACGGTCACGAGCGACGTGGCTGTCGGGTCATGGCCCAGCGCGATCAACCCGAGGCGCGCGTGTGTCTCAGCGTTGTGCACGAGAACAGCGGGACCTTCACCCCAGGGCCGTGCCCGATCACGGCTGTGGCGGGGCAGCGCCGGTCCACCGCGCACGGCGCTGATGACCGCTGACGCTTCACCACCGACATAGCCCTCCGGCGCAAGCAGGAGCCGCACCGGCACGGGAATCTCACCGCGACGCTCCCGAACCGCATCAACAAGTCGTGAACGCGTCGCGGTGGAAGACTCGTGGACCCACAGCACGATCTCAGCGGCGCCGATCGCCTCCGCCACCGCGATGGCACCATCGAGGACGAGATGCGGTCGCAGTTGGAGGAGAGCCGCATCCTTGGCGCTGCCGAGTTCACCCTCCGCCCCGTTGACGACGACCGTGCCCCCTGGGCCGGCCTCCATCGCCGCGGTCAGCTTCCACGTGGCGGGGATGTGCGCACCCCCGCGACCGGTGAGTTCACTGGTGTTGACGGCCTCCGCGAAGGCAGCGGGCGACAGCAGAGGTATGCCACGTTGAACTCGGTGGATGCGCAGTCCCTCTGCCTCGGCCCCCAGCGGTACCTCGCTGTGCGACCCGGCGTACACCAGGGGCGCGTTGAAGATCCGCTGGACGCCGAAGAGCGCACTGCTGGTGTTCAGGGATTCAAGGTCGTACGTCGTCACGAGATGACCTCCTCACGGGGCATGCGTTCCTCGGCGAGTTCCACTGCCTCCTCCTCGACCGAGGGCGCGATGATGCGTCGCACGACGAGGACGAGCACCAACACTCCGGTCACGGCGTACATCCACAGCCAGGATCCGGTGTCGGATCCGGCGAGGATTCCGTGCAACCACGCAAGCACCCATCCGGCCGCGGCGAGTCGATGCAGCGGTAGCCACACACGACCCAGGCCTCGCCCGGCGAGCCCTGCGGTGGCCCCCGAGATCACGCCCGACCACAGCGCCAACAGGCCGAGGGTGACCGGCAGCGGTCGATATTCGGCTCCGAAGGGCAGCAGGGCGCCCGCCCAGCCGACCTGGGCCCAGGGATCAAGGGCAAGCACGACAACGTGCAGCACGGTGAAGATCAGTGCGAATAGTGCGAGCACGATGTGCAATCGCAGGCGCTGGGCAACGCCAAGCAGGCGGACAGCGGCGCGCGGGGGTCGCGCGAGCAGCAGACCCATCACCGTCACGGCTGTCAGCAGGATGTACGACACGAATCCCGAAGCGCGAGCGAGGACCCACATCCCCATGTCAGCACCGGAAGAGATAGACCACGCGTATCCGAGAAGCGCTCCGGTCAGTCCGGCCGCCAACCCCACACCCGCTCCGATCGCGACTCCGCGCCCAAGGGTGGGTGAGTTCACATCGGTGTTCATCCCCGTGCCTCCCACATGATTCGTGCTTGCATGGCCTCACTGTGTTGGGCGACGCCGTGGGCATCCACCCAGTACGCCGCGAGTTGTTCGCGCTCCACGACCTCGCGGATTCGGTCAACACCGGCGAGGAAGCAGACCTTGGTCCACACCTCCGACCACGCCGGGTCTTCGCCGATGACGGTGACGGCGAGCAGACCCGATTCGGCTGGCTCTCCGGTCGCGGGATCAATCAGGTGATGCACGTCGCGTTCCCCCGCACGCCAACGACGCAGCCGTATCGACGACGTTGCCGCAGCGGCGTTCGAGACGTTGAGAACGGCGATCGGATCGGTTCCGCCCCGTGGATCCTCCACGGCCGCGCGCCAGCACCGCGGTTCCCCGGCCGCTCGGACCGGGCCATCGCCGTACGTCGCCAGGTCACCTCCGGCCTCCACGAGCGCGGCGGAGCCGACTCCGGCGAGTTCAGCGATCCCTCGCCGCACGGCGTAGCCCTTGCCGATGCCCCCGAGGTCGATCGGTTCGGCCCCGATCCGTACGCGCGAGTGCACCGCGTCGATCTCCGGAGACCACGGCCCCATCGGCGCGGTCACGGTGGCCCCAGCCTCTGTGGTGACGGCACCTCCGGAGAAGTTCAACGACCGGTCGTATCCCAGGCCCGCGAGCGTCTTGAGGACGCGCGGATCGAAGGCGCCACCGGTGACGACGTGTGCGTCGAAGGCAGCCGTGAGGGCGCCCAAGCACTCCGGAGCCACCGACGTCCACTCCGCTCCGTGCGCATTCGCGCGCATGAGGTCGCTGGAATCGTCAAAGCGCGTACATGTGCGTTCCACCTGCGCGAAGAGCTGCTCAACGCGCGCGATGGCGTCTTCGGCGCCAGGCATCGGTTCGATGACGCGCACGGTGACGTTGCTGGCCATTGCGCGGAAGCGATGCTGCAGATCCGTTGCCGGCAGAGCACTCATGTCAGCCTCCGGACGATCCGGTCCAGGTGTCTGCCGGGGGCGCAGGGGCCGGCGCCGGAGCTGGCGCCGGTGCGGGGGCCGCTTGGCCGCCACCGGAGTTCGATGAAGACCCGCCACCGGAGTTGCTGGAGCTTCCGCCACCGGACGAACCTGATCCACCGCTGGACGAGCTCGAGCCGCCCGAGGCAGTCCAGGTCGAGGCGCCGGCGCCAGTATTGGCCGCCTGGCGCGCCGCCTTGGCTTCCTTGCGCGCCCTTTCGATCTTGCGCTCAAGCTTGACCAGCGTCTTCCGCAGTTCCTTCAGCGTGGGCTGATCCGTGGTGGCAGCTTCCGTGGCGACGATGGCGTCCGCACGTGGGTCAACCGACGGTGCAGCACCATCGGTACCGACAACCCGGACGGCGGCGGCCGGTGACTGCGCGGGCTGCGCCGCTGCTCGCGGATCGTTGTTCGTTGCCCACATCACCGAACCGGCAGCCAACGCCGCGACGATCGGGGAGACGACCACGGCGGCTGACCATCCCGCACGCGACCGTGTCGCCCTAGTCGTCATCGTGATCACCCTCGTGATCGTCGTCGTGATCGTCACCGTGGTCGTCGTCGTAGTGGTCGTCGTCATGATCGTCGTCATCGTCGACGTATCCACCACCACCGCCGGTCGAGCCAGACGAGCCGGTCCAGGTGTCACTCGGCGTGGGATCAGGGGTGACGACCGGTGTCGGCTGAGCCGGCTTGGCCGACTTGGTCGGCTCCGAAGCGGGTGCGGGAGCGGTGTTGGCACCCGATGCCGCGTTGCCGCCCGTATCCGATGTGCCCGCGGTGGTGCGACCACCGGAGATCACCGGCACGGTCACGTCGACGGTGGCCGCGGCCGTGGGTGAGGACACGGCGAGTCGCGCCAGCGTGCGCTCGGCCTTGGCGATCTGCTTCTCCAAGGCGGCGCGCGTAGCAGCCTCGTCACCTGTCGCCGCGGGATCGACGGTGGCGGCGGCACTGGGATCGCCCGGGGTCTGGGAGGCCACGGCGGGCTTGGGAGCCTCGTTGGCCGTGGCAGCCACGGGCACGTTGGCGATGGCCACGGCCCCTCCCGCGACTGCGCCGACCGCTGCAGCTGCCGCGATGACCATCTTGCGTGTCTGCCTCATTGCTCCTCCTTGGGTTCGTGCTTCCCCTTTAGAGAACCGCTTCGCAGGCAGGTGCTGGCCAAGCCTGGGTAAGGCCCAGGTAAGAACTGCGGGAATGTTGTGCGTCAATCGCGGGTGGCGGTACCGGGTATCAGACGACACACCTCGCGCCCGCACGCTTGTCGCGCCGCCGAATGGGGGCGCCGGTGGCACTCTGGACCCATGCACTCTGCCGCGCTGCCCTGGGAGCAGGCTCGTCGTGTGGCGGCCGCCGCGGCGAGTCAGCGGGCCCCCCTGGCCGTGCGGATCGACGGAGCTCTCCACTGCGTACTGGCCGCCCCCGTCAGCGCCCTCACGGACCTGCCACCCTTCCCGACCGCGGCCATGGACGGGTACGCCGTCGCCGGAATGGGTCCCTGGCACGTGACCACCGAGGAGCCGCTGCTCGCGGGTGCTGACACCCGCGACATCCGACTGGATCCCGGCTACGCCGTACCCATCGCGACTGGCGCCGCCATGCCGACCGGAGCCGATGCAGTCCTTCGGCGCGAACACGCGGCCGTCGAAACTGCCCTGCACGGCGTTCGCCTCTACACCCTCGATCCGTTGACCGGCCTGCCCAACGACACGGGCGGTGAGGTGGTGGCCGGCACCGATGTGCGGCCGCAGGGTGAGGAGTGCGCTGTTGGTGATCCACTGATCGCCACCGGCACGCTCGTCAGCCCGGCGATCATGGGCCTGGCCGCCGCGGCCGGCTACGACGTACTCGAGGTCATCCCTCCGCCGACCGTCGCTGTCCTCGTCCTCGGCGATGAACTCCTCGAGCGTGGCGTGCCGCGACCAGGCCGCGTGCGCGACGCCCTCGGTCCGATGATTCCGCCGTGGTTGGCGGGTATCGGTGCGCGAGCCAACCCCCCCATTCGCGTCGCCGATACGCACCGGGGCTTGCTCGACGAGATTGAGGACTCCACCGCGGACGTCCTCATCACCACCGGGTCGACGGCCGCGGGCCCCGTCGACTTCGTCCATGACGTTCTCGATCACCTCGGGGTGCACTGGCTTGTCGACGGAGTGCAGGTGCGTCCTGGCCACCCGATGCTGCTCGCGGTCCTTCCCGATGGCCGACCCTTCATCGGCCTGCCCGGCAATCCGCTCGCGGCGGTGAGTGGTCTGGTGACTCTCGCCGCCCCGGTCATCAATGCGATGCGTGGTGCGGACACCCGCGAGGCCCACGCTCAACTCACCGAGACCGTGAGTTCACATCCCACGGATACTCGACTGATCCCGGTCCTGCTGCGTGATGACCTCGCGCATCCGCTGCGCTACGACGGCCCCGCCATGCTGCGCAGCCTCGCCCTCGCCGACGCGCTCGCGGTGATTCCACCCCATGGCGGTCAACGCGAAAGCAGCGTCGAAGTGCTGCCGATCCCCGGTGTCTCGCCGGGCGTCCGATAGCGTCAGGCACCGTGGCCGACAAGCGGCAGCGTCCCCTGCCCCTCACCGTGACAAGTGAGGCCGACAGTGAAGCGCTCAATGCGCGCATTCAACTTCCGAGCCGCTCGTGGAGCCCGGTCCGCAATATCGCCGTGCGCCTGGCCATCGCCATCGGCGCCCTAGTACTGACCGCGGTCATCGTCTATGCCGAAGGGGACTGCTACTCCGACGGGGGACAACTGGGTGCAATCACCTGGGTGGATGCGTTCTACTACGCCACGGTCAGCCTCTCGACCACCGGTTATGGCGACATTGTTCCCGTCTGCGAGTCCGCTCGCCTCGTCAATGTCTTCGTCGTAACACCTCTCCGCTTCATCTTCCTCATCGTCCTGGTCGGCACCACTATCGAGGTGCTCACTCGCAAGACCCGTGAGGACTTCCGCACAACCCGCTGGAGGCAGCGCGTGCATGATCACACCGTCATCGTCGGTTTCGGCGTCAAGGGTCGTTCCGCTGCGCGACTGCTGCTCGACAACGGCGCATCGCCGCTGTCGATCGTGGTCGTCGCCAACGACAAGGACGCCATTCAAGAGGCCAATCGAATGGGTCTGGCCGGCGTCCTTGGCGATGCCCGCCGCGAAGATGTACTTCGGGATGCCGCGACGGAGCGTGCGTCCAAGATCATTGTCGCGACCGACGAGGACGACACGTCGGTCCTGGTAACTCTCACCGCGCGGCGGCTGGCCCCGAAGGCTGACATCGTCGCGGCAGCCCGCGAGGCCGCCAATGCACAGATTTTGCGACAGTCCGGCGCCACCAGCGTCATCCCGACCGCAGAGTCATCCGGCCACCTCATGGCGCTGTCCCTCGTCTCACCGGTCGCGGGCACACTCATGGAGGACCTGCTCGACGCGGGACGCGGGCTTGAGATCGTGCAGCGTCACATCACCAAGGAAGAGCTGGGCATCTCACCGGAAGAGGTGGACGCGCGCGGCGAGATCGTGCTCGCGGTCGTTCGCGACGAGGTCGTGCACCGCTTCGACACCAGCGACATTCGCATCCTGCAGAAAGGCGATGAACTCGTCGTCATCCGGCACACAGAGGAGAGCGACTACTCGGTTCAGCCCCGACCGGAGAGCTGACATGCACGCCGTCGTCATCTCCGAGTACGGCGAACCCGACGTCTTGCAATGGCAGGAGGTGCCGGACCCACAACCCGGCCCCGGTGAGGTGCTTGTGGACATCACGGCGAGCGCGGTGAACCGCGCCGACCTCCTTCAACGTCAAGGCTTCTATCCGCCACCGCCCGGTGCGCCGGAGTGGCCCGGCCTCGAATGCTCCGGACGGATCATTGCCCTTGGTGAAGGCGTCACCTCGCGCTCCGTCGGCGAGGAGGTCTGCTGCCTCCTCTCGGGCGGTGGCTACGCCGAACAGGTCGCCGTTCCCGCGGGCCAGACCATGCCGATCCCCGTGGGTGTGGATGTGATCACCGCGGCGGGCCTCCCCGAGGTCGCCTGCACCGTGTGGTCGAACCTCGTCATGGTGGCGGGACTGCAGCGCGGTGATTGGCTCCTCATTCACGGCGGAGGCAGTGGTATCGGCACCATGGCCATCCAGGTCGCGCGGGCACTCGGCGCGCGGGTCGCGGTGACGGCGGGCTCGGCGGAGAAGTTGGAGCGCTGCGCCGAGTTGGGCGCTGAGGTCCTCATCAACTACCGGGATCAGGACTTCGTCGACGTTGTCGCCGCAGAGACCGGCGGCCGCGGAGTCGACGTCATCCTCGACAACATGGGCGCGAAGTACCTCATGCGCAATGTCGAATGCCTCGCTCCCGGTGGTCGACTGGTCGTCATCGGCATGCAGGGCGGCGTACGCACTGACGTCGATCTCGGTGTGATGCTGCGGCGCAATGCGACGTTGCACACAACGTCGTTGCGAGCACGGTCACCAGAGCAAAAGGCCTACATCTGCACGGAGACCGAGCGGATGGTGTGGCCGTGGATTGCCGCGGGGATCGTGCGCCCCGTCATTGATCGGACGTATCCCCTGCCGCAGGCAGCCGAAGCGCACCGTGCACTTGATGCCGGCGGTGTCACCGGCAAGATCCTGCTGACCCGCTAACCCCCTCGCCGAGTGACCTAGGAGTCGAAGGGGCTGCGGTCGTCGAGGACGGCGTCGATGAGATCGGCCACGCCCTCCTCGTCGTTGGTCGGCAGGACATGGCTGGCCAGATCCAGTACCTCCGGATGCGCATTGCCCATCGCATACGACGACCCTGCCCAGGCGAGCATCGGCAGATCGTTGGGTCCGTCACCGGCGGCCACAACATGGAGTGGGCCATGGCCCTGCGCCGCCGCCACCCGAGCGAGGGTGGTCGCCTTGGTGACGCCCGCGGCACTGAGTTCGATAAGCGAGTCGCCGTAGCCCGAGTGCGTGACCTCCAACAGGTCACCCACCGCGGCCATACCCCGTGCATACAGGTCCTCAGGATCGATCTGTACGCCGTCCCCCGGTCGAGCGAGCAACTTCACGACGTCACCGGCGAGGACCAGTTCGTCGATGGGAGCGACGTGCGTGTCGGGTGGCACCGGCCATCGAGGCGTGTAGCCATCCGCGAGGGCGAACTCCGTCGCGTCCGCGAGCGTCGCATCGAGGACGTCGTACGACGATCCACCCGTCGGCGCCAACTGACCTCCCGGCCGCGCCATCTCGACGGCGAAGACCAGACCCGGGATCGCGCTGCGGAGGCGGTCAACCGCAGCCAAAGCCGAGTCGGCATCCATGGGAAACACCTCGGTGACATGGCCATCAAACAGATCGAGAACGACCCCGCCGTTGGCGGCGATCCCCACCCCCCGGTGACCGGTCATCTCCACGATGGGTGAGATCCAGCGCGGCGGTCGACCCGTCACGATGACCAGATCTCGATCGCTCTCCGCGAGCCGATCCAGCGACTCCCGGGTCCGCGCACCCACCGAGCCGTCGGACAGCAGCAGGGTGCCGTCGAGATCGGAGGCGATGAGGCGCACGCCCTGCGGCACCGGAATGGACGGCCGACCTGGCAAAACCATGTCCCTCATGCTGTCAGGTGGGGTACCGTCCGAAGCCCCGGGTGTCCCGGCCCGGCCTACTGGAAGGCGGTGCTATGGACGAGACCGTGAATCAGCACAAGTACGTGCTGAGCGAAGATCAGATGCCGACGACGTGGTACAACCTGATCGCGGATCTGCCCGAACCCCCGCCGCCGCCGTTGCATCCCGGACGCTTGGATCCCGTCGGCCCCGACGATCTTGCGCCCCTGTTCCCGATGGACCTGATCATGCAAGAGGTCACCGGTGAGCGGTACGTCGACATCCCCGGTGGCGTGCTCGATGTCTACCGCCAGTGGCGGCCGTCGCCGCTGTTCCGCGCGCATCGACTCGAGAAGGCTCTCGGCACCCCGGCCCGCATTTACTACAAGTACGAGGGTGTCTCCCCGGCCGGCTCGCACAAGCCCAACACCTCCGTGCCCCAGGCGTACTACAACAAGAAGGAGGGCACCAAGAAGCTCACCACCGAGACCGGTGCCGGGCAGTGGGGCACCGCCCTAGCCTTTGCCTGCGCGCTCTATGACCTCGAGTGCGAGGTGTGGCAGGTGGGTGCGTCGTACGACGCCAAGCCGTACCGACGCCTCATGATCGAAACCTTCGGCGCCACGATTCACCGCTCACCCAGCGACGTGACCGCGATCGGTCGCGAGTTGGCGAAGGACCCGAAGAACTGGTCGGGGTCCCTCGGTATCGCGATCTCCGAGGCTGTCGAGGTTGCCGCGATGGATCCCGACACTCGCTACGCCCTCGGCTCGGTGCTCAACCACGTGCTGCTGCACCAGACGATCATCGGCGAAGAGGCCCTGCTCCAGTTGGAGATGGCGGGCGACACTCCCACGCACATCGTGGGTTGCACCGGTGGTGGATCAAACTTCGCGGGCCTGTCGTTCCCGTTCCTCCGGGAGAAGCTCGCCGGCAAGATTAATCCGCAGATCACCGCTGTCGAGCCGGCGTCCTGCCCGTCACTGACACGTGGCACCTACGCATATGACTTCGGCGACACGGCAGGCATGACGCCGCTGATGAAGATGCACACGCTGGGACACGAGTTCATCCCCGATCCCATTCATGCGGGTGGTCTCCGCTACCACGGCATGGCTCCGCTCATCTCCCACGTCTACGAGCTGGGCCTCATGGATGCGGTCGCTATCCCGCAGACCGAGTGCTTCTCCGGAGCGGTGAAGTTCGCGCGGACGGAGGGCATCGTTCCGGCGCCGGAGCCGACGCATGCAATCGCCCAGGCCATCCGCCTGGCCGAGCAGGCCAAGGAGTCCGGCGAGGAGACCGTGATCCTCACGGCGTTGTGCGGCCACGGTCACTTCGATCTCGCCGCCTACGAGCAGTACCTGGCCGGATCGATGGTCGACGAGGAACTCACCGACGCCCGGTTCGCCGAGGCGCTCGAACACCTCCCCGCCGTTCCCGTCTGATCCCTTCCTTCGTCTTCCTTGCAGTTACCGCGGGCACATCGCCCACACAATCGCGGTAACTGCAAGGAAGACGGTCAAGGCCGTTGCTCGAATACGTGGCGGCGTACCCACGCGTGCATGGCCACCGCGGCTGCCGCCCCGGCATTGATACTGCGGGTGGAGCCGAACTGGCTGATCGCGAGCATCTCGCAGCACAGGTCCTGCGCGGCGGGTGACAGACCCGGACCCTCCTGGCCGAAGATCATCACGCACGCACGGGGGATGTCATAGGTCTCGATGGGGACCGACCCCTCGATGTTGTCGATACCGATCACCAGCAACCCGGCGTCGGCGGCCCACGCGCCGAAGTCTTCGACGGTTGGGTGGTGCCGCACGTGCTGGTAGCGATCGGTCACCATCGCGCCCCGACGGTTCCACCGCCGATTCCCCACGATGTGGACCTCGGCGGCGAGGAAGGCGTTCGCCGAACGAACGACCGAGCCGATGTTGGCGTCATGCTCGAAGTTCTCGATTGCCACATGGAAGGGATGGCGACGCTCATCGAGGTCGGCGACGATCGCCTCCATCGTCCAATTCCGATACCGATCCACGACGTTGCGGGTGTCGCCCTGCTTGAGAAGTTCAGGGTCAAGGCGCGGATCCATGCCGCGACCCTAGTGCCGTCGGATCCACACCCGACGCCGTACGCTCGAAGGGTGCCCGACGTGACCTTGATCCTGCTTGCCACCGTCTCGGCTCTCGGACCGGACTGGCTCAATCCCGAAACGCTGCTCACCAGCCTGGGCGACATCGCCTTCTGGGTCGTGCTGGGCATCATCTTCGCCGAATGCGGGCTCCTCATCGGCTTCTTCCTCCCGGGCGACTCACTGCTGTTCGTCACCGGGCTCTTCATCGCCTCCGGCTACATCTCGATCAACATTTGGCTGGCCTGCGCCATGCTCTTCGTTGCTGCGGTCGCCGGCAATGCCGCGGGCTACGGCATCGGCTACCAAGTGGGACCGGCTCTGTTCAAACGCGAGGATTCGCGGCTGTTCAAGAAAGTCTACGTCGACAAGACCCATGCGTTCTTTGACAAGTACGGCGGCCGCGCGATCATCCTCGCGCGGTTCGTCCCCATCGTGCGCACCTTCATCACCGCGGTGGCCGGCGTCGGGCGCATGGACTTCAAGCGTTACATGCTCTACACCGCGATCGGCGGCCTGCTCTGGGCGGTGGGAGTAACCCTCCTTGGCTACTTCCTGGGCACGATCCCCGTCGTCGCGAACAACATCGAGGTCATCCTGATCCTCATCGTGCTCATCAGTGTGGTCCCCATTGCCTTCGAGTGGCTACGCCACCGGCGGGCGACGCGCTAAAGACCGAGATCCGCCAAGGAGTACACCGCGCGGTATTCCAGACCGGCCGCCCGCACCGCGTCACCGGCGCCACGATCGACAATAACCGCAACACCGACCACGTCAGCGCCGCCCTCACGCAGCGCCTCCACGGCCGTCATCACGGACGAGCCGGTTGTCGAGGTGTCCTCCACGGCCACCACGCGCCGACCTGCGACATCCGGTCCTTCAATGCGTCGCTGCAAACCGTGAGCCTTGCCTTCCTTGCGGACGACGAAGGCATCACATCGATCGCCACGGTCCGCCGCGGCATGGAGCATCGCCGTGGCGACGGGATCGGCGCCGAGGGTGAGACCCCCGGCCGCGTCGTAGCCCCAGTCCCAGGTGAGATCGAGCATCACGCGGCCGACCAGAGGCGCCGCTTCAGCATCGAGCGTCACGCGTCGCAGGTCGACGTAGTAGTCCGCTTCGCGGCCACTGGACAAGATGACCTTGCCGTGGACGACCGCCTTATCGATGATCTGCTGCCGCAACTGATCCCTGTCACTCATGCGCCCGACCCTAGGGCAGTGCCTAGGCTGGGGACATGCCGGTCGGTTCCGTCGTCCTGACTCCGGGTACGCCGCCGGTGTCCTGCGACCTACCCACCCTGGACCTGTCGAGTGAGACGCCCCGAGAGTCGGACTGGATACCCGTGGTGTCCCTCACCATCAGCCGGTCAGCATCCCAACTCCCTGAACCGGTTCTCCTTGTCCTGGCCGGACATGACGCGGTGCATGCGCCCGGGCTCGGCTTCGCCCAGCGATCCGCGCGACGATCGATCGCGGGATATCTCCTCGTGGATCCGGTACTTCCCTCGGCGACGGCGCAGGACTGGCCTGATGCCCCCGTCACGGTCGTCATCACGCCCGATGCGGATGACGACAGCCGGAGCGCCGGACTCGCCGCGCGCCTACGCGGCTGGGAGGTCCTCGAAACACCGTTCGTCGAGGCTCTCGGCGCAATCGTCCACCGACCGTAGGCGGGTCGGCTACCGGGCGCGAACTTGTCCGCCGGGACGACGAGCGCCCACCGCGCGCACCAGCGGTCTCGGCAGGTATTGCGCCGCTAGCGACAGCACCTTGTACTGAGCACCGGCCACGCTCACCGGACGCCCCCTACGGGCATCCCGCAAGGCCGTGTCTACGACCTCCTGGGCATCGAGCCACATCCACGCCGGCAGAGCCTCCATGTCCATCCCCGCACGCTGATGGAACTGCGTGTGGGTGAAGCCCGGGCATACGGCCACGACGTTCACTCCAGTGCCCGCCAATTCGATGGACAAGCTCTCGCTGAAGACCGTGACCCATGACTTGGACGCCGAGTACGTGCCTCCGGTGATCCAACTCGCGACACTGCTGACATTGATGATGGCGCCCGTCCCGCGCTCCACCATGGTGGGGACCACCGCATGAGTCAGCCGCATCACCGCCGTCACGAGGACGTCGAGCATGCGCTGCTCCACGTCCAGATCGCCGGTGGAGAACTTCTGCGGGACGCCGAAACCCGCGTTGTTGACGAGGATCTCGATCGGGCGCTGGCGATCCCGGAGGCGGTCCTCGACTCGGGCCAGGTCAGAGCGCTCCGCGAGGTCGGCCGTCATGGTCTCGACCTCAACGCCCAGGGCCCGCAGTCGCTCGGCGACCTCGTCCAATCGGGTCTGGTCACGGGCGACCAAGCACAGATCGTGCCCCCGCGCGGCCAGGGTTTCGGCGAAGGTGAGCCCGATGCCGGACGTCCCTCCGGTGATGAGTGCCGTCCCCACCGTGTCCTCCTCAAGTCCGGGAAATCTCCCAGAAAGTTACGCGTATTCGTCTGAGTGCACCATCCCCGCCCATCCTTGCCTACTCTGGCCCTATGTCCCGCCGCCGTGTCTTAGCTGTCTCCGCTTCGGCACTGATCCTCGCGTCCATCGGCGTGACGACACCCGCAGCCCTAGCAGACCCAGTCCGCCCCCAGGTCGTCAACGGTCGCGACCCTTCGCCGGGAGAGATTCGCTCGCTCGTGTCCGTCTCTGCAGGGGGCTACTGGTGCGGGGGCACGCTGGTAGATCCGCTCCATGTGATCACCGCCGGACACTGCAGCGTCAACGACAACGGATCGACCTTTCGCCCCAGCCAGGTCACCGTGAGGTGGGGAAGCAGCAAATACTTTGACGAGCAGCGGACCTACGCCGTCGCGCAGGTGACCACGCATCCGGAATACGACCGCAACACCTTGGACAACGACATCGCCGTTCTCACCCTGGCTAATCCGATCAGCGGTGCCACATCGATGGCGGTGGCAAGTGTTGCCGAGTCCCAGGCCGTCCTGACCGCTAGGAACTCAGTGCGTTCCGCCGGATATGGACGGCTGTCCTTCACTGGCGCGGGCTCCGACGTCCTGCAGGTCGCCGATCTCACGGTGATGTCCGACTCGGTCTGCGGTAGCCGCAACGGCAGCGAGCGGATCGACGGAATCACCTTCTACGGGGTGGACGTCGATACGGCGCATTTCGTTTGCGCGATCGGTGTCGTGCCGGGAACGACGAGGATCATCGACACGTGTCAGGGGGACTCGGGCGGACCTCTCTTCAGCAATGACGCGACCCCGCGCCTCGTTGGTGTTGTGAGCAGCGGCTACGGCTGTGCCGGTGTGGACGACAACGGTCCGATGGCGGAGAAGACCCCCGGCGTCTACACCCGTGTCTCGGCCTACCTGCCCTGGCTCACCTCCCAAGGGGTGGATATCGGCACCGCGGCGCCCACTCCACGCATCGTGTCGGCCGTCCCGGGTGCGGACTCGCTCCTCGTGGTCGTCACCTCCGACGGAAACGTGAATTTCGACAACTACCAGATCTACGTCGAGAACACCGCTAGTGCGGAAGACGCCTGGTATTGCACGGTGCCGAAGGGCGAGGACTCCTGCCTCTTTGACGATCTCACCCCGGGAGCGGAGTACGCCGTCACCGTGCGCTACGAGGGCAGCGAGGAAGTGTCCGAGCCGACCTATGTCACGATCTCGGTCGTTCCCTCCGTCACCCCTCCGGTTCGCCCTGAGATCACGAAGGGCTGGGACATGGGCGGCGGGAAGGTCAAAATCAAGGTGCGCGTAGGTCAGCAGCCGGAGAGCACAAAAGTATGGGTCCGGTGCACGTCGAAGGTGAAGAAGGCCAACGCCACCGTCAAGAATGGCCGGGCCAACCTCAGACTCACACCGGGGGCGAAATACTCGTGCAAGGCGATCGCTGAGAACGTGGCGGGGCGCGCAGTATCCAAGGTCTTCAGATTCAGGCTCTAGTCACCATGTCCTCCCTCTCCCGCCCACTTCTGGGCCTTGTCCTTGCCGCCTCGGTCGCGCTACCCGCAACGGCCGCTCAAGCACAGGCCCCAGGATCGTCCTCACCCGCTCGACCCGAGGTCGTCAACGGCATCCCCGGGCCGTCGCCAGACTTCGGATTCCTCGTGGCTCTCGGCGATCGGTCCGTTGAACGCAAATACGGCATGGAGCGCGCCCAGTTCTGCGGCGGAGCACTTACAACGAGCTCGCTGGTGATTACCGCGGCTCACTGTGTCTTGGGTCGCACCGCCAAGGAGATCGTTATCGCGTCGTTCAGCGACGGAGATCTCGGCAGCGAGTCAGGCGTCATCGTCCGAGTCGACAGCATCACCATTCATCCGAGGTTCAATCCCGACAGTCTGAGCAACGACATCGCCGTCATTCGCCTCTCGACCAAGCTCCCCGGCACTCCCACCGTCGCCCCCGCCAACGCAGCAGAGGCTGAGGTGCTCACGGCGCCACGTGCACCGGTGAGCGTGGCGGGGTGGGGAGCGACGACCCATCGGGAGCCCTGGCGGTACCCCTCGACCTATCGCGTCGGCAGCCTCGTCGCCTTCCCCGAGAGTGCTTGCGGCGGAGGTGAAGACTTCACCGTCGATGGCGTGCACTTTCGCGGCTATGACTCACGCGACATCAGACCCAAGGTGATGCTGTGCGCCGAGGGCGTCCGGGGAGGAGAGCCGGTCGATGCTTGCGTGGGGGATTCCGGCGGCCCATTGATTGGCGGCGAAGGCCTAGCCCGGCGTCTTGTGGGAGTCGTGAGTTGGGGGCTCAACACCTGCGCGACAACCAAGGGGTCTGGTGTCTACTCGCGCGTCTCGGCGTTCAGCGAGTTCCTCGCCGGGGCCGGTGTGCCGATCACGCCGACGCCTGGCAATGAGCCACTCCCCCCAACGATTTCACGGTGGTCCACCACCACCACGTCGATTTCTGTGACGGTGACCGCGGCGACTCGTGGGCCGCAGCCGGACTCGTACGCCGTGTCCGCCACCGACGCACAGGGCATGGTGTCGACGTGTCAGATGCCGGCACCCGAGCGCCCCCGCACGGCGACATGCCGAATCGACGGCCTCGCGGCGGGCGCACCGTACTCAGTGACGGCCGTCGCCATTGCCGCCGATATGCCCTCCGCACCATCGGTCGCCCGGACTATTCGGCCGGCCGGGCTGCCAGCCCGCCCGAAGATCACCTTCGCTCAGGCAAAGAACGGGGGCGTCGCCGGATTCATCGTGGAGAGGATCAATGGGAACGGCTCACCGCTTACCCTCCGTGAGGTGCGATGTCGAGCGGATGGATTCCGCACACGGACAGCCCCTATTGAGAAGGACGGCATCGCACTCGTATCTCGACTCACCCGCGGCGTCACCTATTCCTGCGTCGCGGTCGTCGCAAATGAGTACGGAAAGTCGATCTCTTCGCGGGTCAGCCTCCGCGCACGCTGATGAGGACTACGCTGCCCTCCATGCGAGCAGCGTTCTACGAGCAGCGGGGCGACTCTGGCGTGCTCCAGATCGACGAAATCGCAACCCCGGGACCGGGCGTGGGCGAGGTGCGTGTCCGGTTGGCCGTAGCCGCGGTGAACCCCACCGACTGGAAGATGCGGTCTCGAGGCGATGATCTTCCCGCTCCGCAGATCCCTGGCATGGACGGCGCCGGCGTCGTCGAGGCCGTCGGCCCCGGCGTCGACATTGGCCGCATCGGCGAGCGCGTGTGGATCTACCACGCGGGCTACCAGCGACGGTGGGGCACCGCGGCGCAGTTCACCGTCGTGCCTGCGCGACAAGCGGTGCACCTTCCCGACGGTGTCGAACTCGATCAGGCCGCGGCACTGGGAATCCCCTACATCACCGCATACGGCTGCCTTCTTTGTGACGGGCCGATCGAGGGGCAGACCGTCCTGATCCATGGTGGCGCTGGTGCGGTCGGCCACGCAGCGATCCAGCTGGCGCGGCGCGCTGGTGCCCACGTCATCACCACGGTCAGTTCATCCGCAAAGGGAGAGTTGGCGATCGCAGCCGGCGCCCACGTCGTTATTGACTACACAGCGCCGGATGCCACAGAAGCGGTACGCCGAGCCGCGCCCGCGGGCGTGGATCGCATCATCGAGGTAGCTCTCACACGCAACATGGACATGGATCTCGCGGTGCTGGCCCCACACGGTGTCATCGTGACCTACGCGGCCGACAATGACGATCCGACGATTCCGGTGCGTGCGCTGATGACGAACAACGTCACGCTGCGCTTTGCCATGGTCTACGGATTCGCGCCAGCGCTCATCGCTGCCGCCGTGGCGGAGATCACCGCCGCGCTCGCGTCCGGCGAACTCCAACCTCTGCCCTTCATCCGCTTCCCCCTGGAGGAAACGGCGGCAGCCCACGACGCCGTCGAAGGCCGCGTCGCCGCGAAGGTGCTCATCGACATCCCGTAGTCGTCAGCGACCCTCGCTATCCAGTTCGGTGAGGAGATCCACACGACGTTGGTGTCGGCCACCGTCAAAACCCGTTGAAAGGAATACTCCGAGCGCATGCTCGGCCTCCGCAACCGCCGTAATGCGAGCCCCGAAACAGGCCACATTCGCGTTGTTGTGCCGCCTGACGAGTTCAGCGTCCTCTGCGGTGCGCACCACGCCGGCTCGCACACCGGGAATCTTGTTGGCCGCCATACAGATGCCCTCACCACTGCCACATACGGCGACACCGAGATCGGCATCTCCATCGGCCACCGTGCGCCCCACAGCCGCGCCGAACACCGGATAGTCGCAGGAGTCGGTCGAGTCGGTCCCGACGTCGACGACCTCGTGCCCCTGCTCACGTAGCCACGCGTGGAGGGCATCCTTCAGCGGGAACCCCGCGTGATCGCTCCCGATGACAACCTTCATGGTCTGCCCATCCCCTCTCGTGTCGTGCGCTCCAGGATCGCAGCACGCCATCGCTCCTGGCGCTCCTCAACCACCGGATCAGCCGTGGGCTCAACCCTCCCATGGTCCGATCGAGGCGCGGGCGGGATGGCGAGATCGACGACGTCTCCGGCCAGGCGCGCTGCTCCGACTGCGGTCGCATCGTGGACCATTGAGGGCAACAGGCTCACCTGCAGAGCCGTGCTCACCAACCGCACATATTCGGGGTCTCGACTTCCACCCCCGAGTGCCGTAACCGGCTGCTGAGGCGCAGCGCCGGAGTCGCATACCGCGGCATAAGCCGCAGAAGCGGCGTACGCCATGCCCTCAAAGACCGACCGCAGCAGCGCCTGCCGCGTCGTTGTCAGCGAGAGGCCGGACCATGCCGCTCGCAGGTCCGGGTCAATGTACGGAGTGCGCTCCCCAGCGACGAACGGCCAGAAGAGGGGATCGTCGGGTTGGAGGCCCAGGGCGAGCGCGCTGCGCGCCTCGGTGAGATCTGCGCCAAGCCACGACAGTGCCCGTTCGAGCGCGAGCCCACCGCTCTGCACTGCTCCAAGCCGGAAGAAACCACTGCCCACCGCCCCCACGCGAGCAAACGTGTGCGTGCGCAATGTGGGATCCGGGCGGGGCTCGGCGAGAACGCTGGCGATCTGGGAGCCGGTGCCTACCGTGATGGAACCTTCTCCCGACCGCAGCCCGAGACCGTGGACAGCGCATGCCGCATCCGCCCCTCCTAGCGCGATCGGTAGGCCCGCGAGCGGTGAGCCTCCCCGATTGACCACTCCAGCGGAGAACGACGAATTCTCGATCGGGGCGAGGAGATCCTCGCGCACGTGACAGGCCTCGAGAGCCTGGGCACTCCACCCGCCTTCGACGAGGTCATACAGCAGGGTGCCGCTCGCGTCCGACGGTTCGGTGGCGACGTGTCCGGTCCACTGCAGGCGTAGCCAGTCCTTGGGCTGCAGAGCCCACCGCGCACGAGCGAGTACGTCGGGCTCATGTTCGCTGAGCCATCGCAGGGTGGGCCCAGCAAACCCAGGGAAGGGAGCCGATCCCAGCCGCGCGAGCAACTCATCGTCAAGTTCTCGGCGAAGTGCCTCGGCCTGCACCACGCTACGCGAGTCGGCCCACAAGATCGCCGGCCGGAGCGGCTCGCCCGACGCATCACACAGGACGACCCCGTGCATCTGACCGCTCAACCCGACGGCGGTCGGCGGCTGAGGCAAGCCATCGATAACTGCCGCGGCAGCTTCCTCGCAGGCCGCGAGCCACCCTCGCGGATCCGACTCGGCCCAGCCCTGATGTGGGGCGTCAACACGATAGGGCCGGGTCGCTGACGCAAGGATCTGACCGTCGGCATCGACTCCGACAACCTTCACCGACTGCGTGCCCAGATCGATGCCCAAAACGGCCATGGCCCCATCCTGCCGCGCTAGCCTCACGGGATGGGCACGGTGGTCTGTATTGGCAGCCTCAATCTCGATCTCGTGCTGCGCGTCGATCGCATGCCAGCCGTCGGTGAAACCGTGACCGGCCATGCCCTGGAGCGCCATCTCGGAGGCAAGGGACTCAATCAGGCCATCGCCGCCGCGCGTTCCGGTGGGCAGGTCGCCCTCATCGGGGCCGTCGGGGACGATGAGGCGGCGCAGTGGATGAGGCAGGAACTCGCCGCCGATGGCATCGATGACAGCGGGGTGGCCACCGTAGAGGGGTCCAGCGGTACCGCCCTCATTGAGGTCGACTCCTCAGGCGACAACCGCATTGTCGTCGTCGGCGGTGCCAACGCATGGCTCACCGCGGAGTACACCGTCGCCGAGGTACGCCGCTACGCGGGAGCGAGCGTGGCTCTCGCGCCGCTGGAGGTGACCCCCAGCGCCGTGGTCGGCGCCCTCGGCGCCGCGCAGGACCTCGGCCTGACCACCATCCTCAACACGGCGCCCGTGCCCCCCGAGGGAATACCCGAGCCGCTGTTCACCAGCGTGGACATCATGGTGGCCAACGAGCACGAGGCAGCTCTCATCAGCGGGATGCCGGTCGAGGACGTCGAGAGCGGAGTGTCGGCCGGGCGGGCACTGTGCGAGCGCGGTGTCGGCACAGTCGTCGTGACGCTGGGGCCGGCAGGCTGCATCTGGGTCACGCCCGACTCCTTCGGCCACGTACCCGCCTTCCCCGTCACCCCCATCGACACCGTGGCAGCCGGCGATGCCTTCTGCGGGGTCTTGGCCGCCTCGCTCGCCGACGGTCGCGATTGGACCGCCTGCCTGCGCCGCGCCAATGCCGCCGGAGCTCTCGCGACGACGGTCGCGGGTGCCGCACCCTCCCTGCCTACAGGCATAGCCATCGACGAACTCTGCGAGAGGAATCCATGATCTGGCATCCGCAACTGGCCGACCTCCTTGCGCGCTTCCGGCACGCCAATGCGATAGCCATCCTCGATGCGCCGTTCCCGTCGTATCCGGACGTGGAGACTGTTGAGCTCATCGTGACGCGTGGGCTGCCCACCATCCCGCAACTTGTCGACGTCATCCTCGCCGAGCACGAGGTGAGCAGTGTCGTGATGGCTGACGAGTTCCGCACCCACGTCGACCCAGACATCCAGCAGTCGTACCTGGCACATCTGGGTGACCTGCCGGTCGACTGGGTGGCGCACACTGAGTTCAAGCGGCTGGTGGGTGAGTGCCTCGGCATTGTGCACACTGGCGATGCCGTGCCCTACAGCAACGTCATCCTGCGCTGGGGATAGCCGTGCCGACCCGCACCCTGGTTCCCCGGATGGAGCCCTACGCCACCTCGATCTTCGGCGAGATGTCCAACCTCGCCCTGCAACTCGGGGCCATCAACCTCGGACAGGGATTCCCCGATACCGACGGCCCCGAGGAAGTCAAGGAGATCGCCCAGGCCGCCATTCGGGACGGCCGCGGCAATCAATACCCGCCGGTCCACGGACTCCCCGACCTTCGTGCCGCGATTGCTGAGCACCAGCAGCGGTTCTACGGCCTCCGTGTTGATCCGGCCACAGAGGTCGTCGTCACCACCGGTGCCTCCGAGGCCATCCAGTCCAGTCTCTTGGCCTTTGCCGAGACCGGGGACGAGGTGATCGTCTTCGAACCCTGGTTCGATCTCTACGCGACCGGCATCGCGCTGGCGAACGCCAAGCGTGTCTCCGTGCCACTCCGCCCGCCCAATTTCCGCCCCGATGTCGACGCGCTCCGTGCAGCCATCACTCCAGCGACCCGGGTGCTATTGCTCAACACGCCGCACAATCCCACCGGCGTCGTCTTCACCATCGATGAGTTGCAGGCTATCGCCGCGCTCGCCATTGAGCACGACCTCATCGTCATCTCGGATGAGGCCTACGAACACCTGTGGTTCGACAATCACCAGCACACCCCTATCGCCACCCTGCCCGGCATGGCCGAACGCACGGTGACGATCGGCAGCGCTGGAAAGTCGTTCTCCTTCACCGGCTGGAAGGTCGGCTGGGCCACCGGACCGGCTCCCCTGATCCGGGCTGTCCGTGCGGTCCGCCAACATTTGTCCTACGTCTCCGGGGGACCCTTCCAGTACGCCATCGCCCACGCGCTGCGCATGCCCGACTCGTACTACGACGACTTCCGCGCGCAACTTCAGCATCAGCGCGACATCCTCACCGACGGCCTGACCGACCTTGGTTTCACCACCGCCGGATCCGAGGGCACCTACTTCCTCACTACAGATCTGGGACCCTTTGCCGACCTCCCGGACGGCCTCGCGGTCGCACGCGAACTGCCGAATCGAGCCAAGGTCGTCGCCATCCCTCTCCAGGTGTTCTGCGATCACGAGGGAATCGGCGAGCGCGCGCTGCGCTGGGCGTTTTGCAAGCAGCCCGCCGTGCTGCGGGAGGCGATCTCGCGTCTCGACACGGCATAGGACACCATGGAGTCATGCCCCAGATCGAATACGTGACCCTGGCCCACCATGCCGAGGCCATCAACGGCCTGCTCTATCTCCAAGGATCGGGGTGGACCGATCTGGAGCAACCCGTCGACGCTGACGGCACGCTCGGCATGCTGCACCTTGGTATCGGCGTCAGCATCACCATTGGGTGGAATGAGACGAACCGCTCCTACCCGCTCACGATCAGTGTCGAGCACGAGGATGGCGAGCAACTCTTCACGGTCGAGGGAACGGTGGAGGCTGGACGCCCGGCTGGAGCGACCCCGGGTGCCGACATGCGCAGTGTTCTCGCGGTCAGCGGCGAAGTGCAGTTTGGTCGACCCGGCGGCTACGTCGTCCGCGCCTTCATCGGTGACAGCGATGGCGGAAGCGCCCGCAACGTGTCCTTCCGGGTTCACTACCCGCAGGGCATCGTGCCTGGGCCCCCGGCGGCATCATCGGGCGGCGGCCCCGGCGACTTCTCGCTCTGACGACAGGAGAAGCTGGTCGGGGACAATTCGCACCTGCCCCGTTTGACGGTCCCAGTCGAGGGATCCGCGCATCTCACTCACCACCCAGAGTGTGTCGATGCGCACCTTGGTCCCCAAAGTTCCACACTCGATTACGGCGGCGGGGCTCGCCGTACGCCAACTGCCGAAGTGCTCGACCGTTCGGACCGCGCCACGCCCGAGTACACCGGACCAGCAGGCTCCGTAGAGCAGCAGTCCGGATTCCTCATGGATCGCGGCTGGGTCGGTGCCATTGGTGCGCGGCAGCGGCGTCCACCCTGGTGCCAGGTGCCAGCGTTGGAACCACTGCTGGTCATACCTGCTGCGACCTGAGTCCTCCATACGCAGGACGCTGAGACCGCTATCGTCCACGGTGAGCGGGATGGTGATACGGCGTTCCATCCGGACGTCACGTGACTTGGCGGTGACGACGTAGGCGTCCGTGGCATCAACGGTCGACACCAGATTCGCCTTGACGCGGTCCGGCCAACGGAAGCCCTGCGGTTCGAAGGTCGAGTGGGCCGCAGCAGATTGAGCCCACGTGCGTCGCTGACCCTTGGCCTTGTCATAGAGCCCGCGATCACTGAAGATGGGCACGCCCTGGGTGAACCAGGTGGGGGCCCCTCGATCCTCGTGCCCGTGGAAACGCGGACGCTCGCCAAACCGCAGTGTGTAGTGAGTTGCCGTGTCGTCCCAGGATCCGCGGTTGGCTGCCCAGCCTCGACCCGAGCACAGCAGTCGAGTATCGGAGGATGTAGCGATGGTGTCATCCAATCGCAAATCAGCAGCGGAGACCATCTGCTCGTTGCCATCGCCGATCGCTTCAAGAACGCCGTCAGGACGCACGAGGCGCCACGTGGCTACCTCGGCGCGCTGGACCGCTTGCCCCATGTCGACAGGGAAGGGAACCTCGTCGGCAACGCGTGCCAGGGAGCGATTCCAGAGTTTGACGTTGAGGTAGTGGTAAGAGGAGGACTGCTCAACACTCAGCCCGCACGAGGAGAACACCGCCGACGAGTCCGCTTCGAAGCGCGCGACGGCTGCCTCCCGCCAGGTTGGCCGATCGAAGACGGCGGCCGATTGGACCAGGGCGATGTTCGACATCGTCCCGTGATTGTGAATCCGGTTCAGTGGGCGACCGCGATAGCGCAGCGGATCCAGTGCTGCGGTGGCCAGTCCCTCCATCACCGGGACCAGCCGTTGATCACCGGTGATCTCATAGAGGCAGTTGACGACGCCCATGCGCAGACTGACGACCGACTGTGTCCACCCGGTGGCCCGCTGTTCATCCTGACTGGCCCAGCCCCCCGGATCCGGAATCGCACGGTCGCGCTCCACGAGAAGCTCAATGACATCGACATCCGCGTCGAGCGCTGGAATCAGCCACACCATCGAGTGGAACCGCGACGTGAAGGTGGCGTCCGCCGGGTCGTCCAGTCGCCAGTCGGACGAGTCACTACCAAGACGAATGTGCCGACCGTCAAAACCCAACACGCCCCGGCTGAGGTCCGATACGTCGGCACCGAATCGCTGCGCGGAACTCACCTCGTCGGCACACAGCCGCGGCTCCTGCGCCGAGGCGGGCACCGCCACGAGTCCCGCGGCCAGGCCTGCGACAGCGGCGATGGCAACGGCGCGGATCATAGGGGTGGTGTGACCGTCAGCGTTGTCGAAATGCTCGCCTTCTTGTCCCGCGCGGACACCCGGCACTGCAGATCCCAGGCGTCCTCGGAGGTGCGCCACGCGGTAAAGGTCTCCACCGACACTGCCTTCAGCCGTGGGCAGTCAATCGTGAGCGTCGCTCCACTGGAGTGCTCGGCACCGGTCGCTGTCGGCGTCCAACCGGGAGCCAACTGCCAGTGCTGGATCCACTCCTTGGCTCCGCGACCGCGGTCACGAACGACCAGGGTGTCGGCAGAGATCGAGATACGCCGCTGACGCGAGATACCGTCGGCGCTGTCGGTCAAGGTGAAGCTTGTCCCCTTGCCTCGCTTGCCCTTCGTCGTCGCCTTGTAGTCGACGTAGCCCACCGGTTCGAACACTGAGTGCGCTGCCATGGACTTCGCGAAGTCGAAGCGCCGGTCACGCTTCTTGTCATAGAGACCGCGATCGGACAGCACGGGAACGTCGTACGCATACCAGGTAATGCTGCCGTGATCGCGGTGCCCGTGCCGTGCGGTCTCCGGCCCGAAGTGGACGGTGTAGTGAGTCGACGCGTCCGGTGATCCAGCGGCCCAGCCGGTGTCTGAGCACCACAGGGTGCCGCCGTTGGGTGTCATACCCGGTTCGGGCTGGCCATCACCGATCGCCTCGAGGACGCCATCGGGTCGAACCAGGGCACCGAGTGCGAATTCGGGCTCCTCGAGCGAGACGGACAGCACACGCGCGGCGCGGTTCCACAGCGAGACGTTGTGCTCTTGGTAGGTGCTGCTCTGCTCCCACATCATTCCGCAGTCGGAGAAGACCTCGGGCAGATCGCGGCTGAAGCGCCCGACGGCGTAGTCAATCCACTGCTCCATGTCAAACGCCCGGCCGGCCTGGACCAGGGCGATGTTCGACATCGTGCCGTGGTTGTGGACTGGCCCCCGAGGTGGTCCGGGATAGCGCTCGGGATCCATATTGGCGCCCACGAGTCGTTTGGCGATGGGGATGAGGCGCTTGTCCCGAGTCAGCGTGTAGAGGCAGGTTGCCGTCTCCAGACGCGTACGGAATTGCCCCTGGGTCCAGCCATACGGTTTGCGTGCCTTGTTGCTCGTAGCGGACCCCGGATCGGGGAGCGCGGCATCGCGCTCGAGGAAAACCTCGATCGCGGTTTTCGGATCGTCCAGAGCCAGCGGAACAAGCCAGTTCAAGGAGTGGAACCACAGGGCCCAGGAAGGGTCCTTGGACTTGGACGCTGCCCAGCCATCTGGAGTCAACCGAACCTTCACGCCGTCGTAAATCACCACGCGTTGGCTGGCGACCTTGCTGACGTCATAGCCGCGCGCGGAGGCCACGTTGAACGATGCGTTGCACAGCCCCGGCAGATCAACGCTGTCCGACGGCCTCGCGGCTGCCGGACTGGCCAGCAGACTCCCGGCGAGGGCTGCGGTCGCACCCACCACGAGCACGCCACGAAGGAGGCGGGGGGTGCGCATCACTCGATTCTGCCTGAGGTCGGTGTCCCGACGCGAACTGAGGGTCAGCGCACTGGTTCGACCGTGAGGCGCTCCCCATCGGGCACCGTCCCGATGCGCACGGTGTCCCCATCGTGGACCGCACCCGAGAGGATTTCCTTGGCGAGGGGGTCCCCGATGGCCGTCTGCACGAGGCGGCGTAGCGGGCGCGCCCCATAGGCCGGCTCGTAACCCTTGTTCACGAGCCACTGCAGCGCCTCGTCGGTGATGTCGAGGGTAATGCGACGGTCGGCAAGGCGACGTTGCAGATGGTCGACCTGGAGTCGAGCGATCCGCTCAAGCTCGGCCTTGTCGAGCGGGTTGAACATCACCATGGCGTCAAGCCGGTTGAGAAACTCGGGGCGGAAGTGCTGTCGGACAACAGAAAGCACCTGGTCCTTGCGTACGTCGTACGGCTCTGTCAGATCGATGAGGAACTGCGAGCCCATGTTCGAGGTGAGAATCAAGATCGTGTTGCGGAAGTCCACCGTGCGACCCTGACCATCGGTGAGACGGCCGTCGTCGAGGACCTGCAGCAAGATGTCGAACACCTCCGGGTTGGCCTTCTCGACCTCGTCGAGCAGCACCACCGAGTAGGGCCGACGACGCACGGCCTCGGTGAGCTGGCCGCCCTCTTCGTAGCCGACGTAGCCGGGTGGGGCACCGACGAGGCGTGCGACCGAATGCTTCTCGGAGTACTCGCTCATGTCGATGCGGATCATCGCTCGCTCGTCATCGAAGAGGAACTCCGCGAGGGCCTTCGCCAACTCGGTCTTGCCGACACCGGTGGGACCGAGGAAGAGGAATGATCCGGTGGGTCGGTTGGGATCGGCAATACCCGCCCGGGCGCGGCGTACCGCGTCACTGACCTCACGCACGGCCTCTGGCTGACCCACGACCCGCTGGTCGAGGTAGTCCTCCATGCGTAGGAGCTTTTCGCTCTCACCTTCGAGCAGGCGACCCGCAGGGATGCCCGTCCACGTGGCGACGACCTCGGCGATGTCGTCTGCCGTGACCTCCTCCTGGACCATTGCGGCCTCGCGCGCATTGGTCTCGGCGGTCACGCGCTGGAGTTCCTCCTCGAACGTCGGAATCTCGCCGTAGAGGAGCTTTGATGCGGTCTCGAAATCGCCGGAGCGCTGCGCACGCTCAGCGGCGGCGCGCATATCGTCGATGAGGACCTTGAGTTCACCGATGCGGTCAAGGCCCGCCTTCTCCGCGTCCCACTTGGCGCGCAGACCCCGCAGCTCCTCATCTTTGTCAGCGATCTCCGCCCGAATCCGTTCCAGGCGCTGCTTGGACGCCTCGTCGGTCTCCTTGGCAATGGCCATCTCCTCCATGCGGAGGCGGTCCACCTGGCGCTGAAGGACGTCGATCTCCACGGGCGAGGAGTCGATCTCCATGCGCAGACGCGCGGCCGCCTCATCCATGAGGTCGATGGCCTTGTCGGGCAGGAATCGTGCGGTGATGTAGCGGTCCGACAGCGCCGCCGCGGCTACCAGGGCGGAGTCATTGATGGCCACCTTGTGATGCGCCTCGTACTTCTCCTTGATCCCGCGCAGGATGGAGATGGTGTCCTCCACGCTGGGCTGGCCGACGAAGACCTGCTGGAATCGACGCTCCAGGGCCGGATCCTTCTCGATGTATTCGCGGTACTCATCGAGGGTGGTGGCCCCGATCATGCGTAGTTCGCCGCGCGCGAGCATCGGCTTGAGCATGTTGCCAGCGTCCATCGCGGAATCGCCACCGGCACCCGCACCGACAACGGTGTGCAACTCGTCGATGAAGGTGATGATCTGTCCGTCGGACTCCTTGATCTCATCGAGGACGGCCTTCAGCCTCTCTTCGAATTCACCGCGGTACTTCGCACCGGCGACCATCGCGCCGAGATCGAGAGCGATCAGCGTCTTGCCCTCGAGGGACGTCGGGACGTCACCTTCGACGATGCGTCGCGCGAGCCCCTCCACGACAGCGGTCTTGCCGACGCCAGGCTCGCCAATGAGCACGGGGTTGTTCTTGGTGCGACGGGAGAGGACCTGGATCGTGCGACGAATCTCTTCGTCGCGACCGATGACCGGGTCGATCTTGCCTTCGCGGGCGCGCGCGGTGAGGTCCACGCCGTACTTCTCAAGGGCCTGGAAGGTGCCCTCCGGGTCGGGACTGGTCACGCGTGCTCCTCCTCGCATCTCCTGCAGGGCCGCCACGAGCGCCTCGGGGGTCGCGCCGGCCTGGGTCAATCGTTCCCGAACACCCGGCTCGCTGGCCAGGGCAATGAGCAAGTGCTCTGTGCTGACGTAGTCATCCCCGCGCTCCGAGGCAAGTTCCTGCGCCCGATTGAGCACGGCGTAGGACTGCTGACTGAGTTGAGGGGCGGACACCGACGACCCGCTGGCACTGGGCAGTGCATCCACGGCGGCGCGGACCTCCGCCGTCAGCGCAGACCGGTCGACACCCACGGAATCGAGCAGCGCCGAGGCGATGCCCTCGCCCTGCTGGAGAAGTGAGTCCAGGATGTGCACGGGCTCGACCTGTGCGTTGCCCTTGGCCGCAGCAATACGCACGGCGGCACCGAGTGCGTCCTGCGCCTTGGTGGTGAACTTGATGTCCATCGGTGTTCCTTCGTTCTTTCTTTGCTCGTTCGTTCGTTCTCGTTCAGTGTTCTGAGGGTTAAGCGCCGCGACGGCGGTGGGGTCGCCACACGACCAGTGATGTCGACCGCTTCTCATTCGCGTAGGCGTTCACCTGATCACGCAGTCGATCGACCTCGGCCTGCAACTCCAGCACGCGACGAATGCCCTCCAGGCTGATCCCCGCCGCCGAGAGTTCGGCGATCTCGCGAAGGCGATCGACATCCTGCGCGGAGTAGAGGCGGTTGCGGCCATTAACGCGCTTGGGTACGACAAGGCCGAGTCGGTCGTACTGACGCAGTGTCTGCGGATGCATCTGCGCGAGATCCGCGGCAACGGAGATCGTGTAGACCGGGGTGGAGTCATCCATGACTAGCCCTTCGCCGCGGCTAGCAGGTCCGCACGCGGATCTTCGCCAGCGGTGGCTTCGGCGTACTTCTGCAGAGCCTCACGGGCCTCGTCCGACAGGTCTGCGGGAACCCTGACCTCGACGGTCGCCAACAGGTCGCCCTTGGTTCCGTCCTTGCGCGTCACACCTTTGCCACGCACGCGGAAGGTACGGCCGTTGGCCGTGCCGGCAGGGATCTTGAGCGTTACGGTGCCGCCACCGGGGGTAGGGACGACGACCTGGCCGCCCAGCGTGGCCTCGGTGAAGGTGATCGGCACCGTGACCGTGAGGTTGTCGCCCTTGCGACCAAACACCGGGTGCGAAGTCACGTGGACAACGACGTACAGGTCACCGCTCTGGCCACCGCGCTCGCCGGGGGCACCCTTGCCCTTGAGTCGGATTCGCGCACCATCCTTGACACCCGCGGGAATGCGGGCCTGGACCGTGCGCGTGCTCAAGCCACGACCCGAACCGTGGCAGCTGGGGCAGGGGTCGTCGACGATGAGTCCCCGACCCGCGCAGGCACCACACGGCTCAGCAAAAGCGAAGCCGCCAGCATTGCGGGTCGTCTGGCCGGTGCCCTCACATGAGGGACACACTCGGGGGACGGTGCCCGCGCGGGCACCGGTGCCGCGACAGGCGTCGCATGCGGCCTCGCTGGCTAGCCGGAGCGGAACCGTGACGCCGTTCAGCGCATCGTCGAATCCCAGGGTGATTTCGCTCTCGACGTCCTGCCCGCGACGTGGCTGAGCTCGGCGACCAGTGCCACCGCGACCACGGCTGAAGATATTGCCGAGAATGTCGCCGAGGCCACCTTCATCAGCGCCGAAGACGTCGTTGAAGTCATATGTCGTTCCGCCACCAAAGCCGCCGGGTGATCCGAATCCGCCGCCGCCGAAGCGGCCGCCACCACCGGCGAAGAGCGTGCGTGCCTCGTCGTACTCGGCGCGCTTCTTGTCGTCAGACAGGACGTCGTAGGCTTCCGAGACCTCCTTGAACCGCTCCTCGGCCTTGGCATCACCGGGGTTCTTGTCCGGGTGAAGTTCACGGGCGAGCTTGCGGTAGGACTTCTTGATCTCGTCGGCTGAGGCGCCCTTGCTCACACCGAGGACCTTGTAGAAGTCCTTCTCCAGCCAGTCCTTGTTCATCGTGCCTCGTTCATGGTCTGTGTCGCCGGCCTAACTGTCAGCTACGGCGACGCGGGCCGGGCGCAGAATGCGACCGGCAAGCCGGTAGCCCGGCTGGTAGACCGATGCGACGATCGGTCCCTCGAGTCCCTCGCGGGTCTCACTGGTGAGCGCCTCGTGCACGGCCGGATCGAATGGCTCATCGGCCACACCGAACATCTCCAGACCGAGTCGCGCGCACGCTCCCTCGAGTGCTTCGCCCACGGACTTGAAGGCTCCGTCGAGTTCACCGTGCTCGCGAGCACGGGCCACGTCGTCGAGAACGGGCAGCAATTCGCTCAGGACCTGGCCGATCGTCGCCTCGCGTGCCGTCTCCCGGTCCCGTTCCACGCGCTTGCGGTAGTTCGCGTACTCCGCGTGAACCCGACGAAGGTCGTCGGTGAGCTCTGCGACCTTCGCGTCGTCTTCGGCCACCTCTGCCTCGGTGGGTGAGGGAGCCGGCTCGGCCGGCTCCCTCACCTCGTAGGTCTCAGGATCAATGCGGCGACGGTCATGGACGCGGACGCCCTCGTGTTCGCGTTCCTCGTCCACCATGGTCACTTCCCAGCGTCAGTTGCTTCGTCGTCGACGATCTCGGCGTCGACCACGTCGTCCTCGGACATATCGGCAGCCTCGTCAGCTGTGGCATCGCCACCGCCGGCCTGCTGCGCCATCGTGTACATCGCGGCGCCCAGTGTCTGGCTGGCCTGCGCGACCTTGTCGGTCGCGGCCTTCATCGCGGCGATGTCGTTGGCCTCGATGGCCTTCTTGAGCTCATCGAGCGGCTCATCGACGTTGGCCTTCGCGTCGGCCGGGATCTGCGCTTCGTTGTCCTTGAGGAACTTCTCGGTCTGGTAGACCAGCGCCTCAGCGGTGTTCTTGACCTCGATCTCCTCGCGTGCCTTCTTGTCGGCCTCGGCATTGGCCTCGGCCTCGCGCATCATGCGATCGATCTCCTCCTTCGGCAGCGCACTGCCCCCGGAGATGGTCATCGACTGCTCCTTGCCCGTGGCCATGTCCTTGGCCGACACGTGCACGATGCCGTTGGCGTCGATGTCGAAGGTGACCTCGACCTGCGGGATTCCCCGCGGTGCCGGCGGCAGACCGGTCAACTCAAAGGTGCCTAGGCGCTTGTTGTACGCCGCCATCTCGCGCTCACCCTGGTAGACCTGGATGAGAACGCTCGGCTGGTTGTCGTCGGCTGTCGTGAAGATCTCACTGCGCTTGGTCGGGATCGTCGTGTTGCGCTCGATCAGCTTGGTCATCACGCCACCCTTGGTCTCGATACCGAGGGAGAGCGGGGTGACGTCGAGGAGCAGCACGTCCTTGACCTCGCCCTTGAGGACGCCAGCCTGCAGGGCTGCGCCGATGGCAACGACCTCATCGGGGTTAACGCCCTTGTTGGCGTCCTTGCCGGTTTCGGCCTTGACGAGATCAGCTACTGCCGGCATGCGGGTCGAGCCGCCGACAAGCACCACCTGGTCGATGTCGCTCAGACTGATACCCGCATCCTTGATGACGGCCTGCACGGGCGCCTTGGTGCGCTCCAACAGGTCGGCGGTCATCTGCTCGAACTGCGCACGGGAGAGAGTCTCCTCCAAGTGCAGCGGACCTTCGGAGCTCGCGGTGATGTAGGGCAGGTTGATCGAGGTCTGCATCGAGCTGGAGAGCTCGATCTTCGCCTTCTCGGCAGCCTCACGCAGGCGCTGCATGGCCATCTTGTCCTTGGACAGGTCGACGCCGTGCGCGTTCTTGAAGCTCGTGACCATCCAGTCGACGACCTTGTTGTCCCAGTCATCGCCACCGAGGTTGTTGTCACCACTGGTGGCCTTGACCTCCACGACGCCGTCGCCGATCTCGAGCAGGGACACATCGAAGGTGCCGCCACCGAGGTCGAATACCAGGATCGTCTGCTCCTTCTCGCCCTTGTCGAGTCCGTAGGCGAGCGCGGCCGACGTCGGCTCGTTGATGATGCGCAGGACGTTGAGGCCAGCGATTTCGCCCGCTTCCTTGGTCGCCTGGCGCTGGGCGTCACTGAAGTACGCCGGGACGGTGATGACCGCGTCGGTGACGGTGTCACCGAGGTAGGCCTCCGCATCGCGCTTGAGTTTGCCCAGCACCCGCGCGCTGATCTCCTGCGGGGTGTAGGACTTGCCATCGATATCGATGGTCCAGTTGGTACCCATGTGCCGCTTGACCGAACGGATCGTGCGATCGACGTTCGTGACAGCCTGACGCTTGGCTACCTCACCGACGAGAACCTCGCCGTTCTTGGCGAAGGCCACCACGGACGGGGTCGTCCGGGCGCCCTCGGCGTTGGTGATGACGACGGGGTCGCCGCCCTCGAGGACCGAGACAACCGAGTTGGTCGTGCCCAGGTCGATACCCACTGCTCGGGACATGGATTCCTTCTTTCCTTCGGCTTTCGCCGACTTACTGTCCGACCGTTGTCGGATCTGCCTTTTCGTGGCCTGTTGGCCGTGGTCTGGGTGCCCGCCTATGACGGGACATGGTTAAAGTATGCCGACTCAGTTTACTTGAGTCAAATCGACTCAAGTTGTCTGCCAATGGGCACTCAAGGTGATCCCCGGCCCACTCACCAGGGCACCTGGCTCCGGTTTCCGACCGTCGTGGTTGCTTCGCCGCGCCGGGAAGTCACCACAGCGGTCGGAAACCCGGAGCTGGCCACCAACTGCCGTGCGCCCCCATGAAACGCCTACTGGCCGGTAGTAGCCTGCCCCCCATGGAGACCCTCGACGTCGTTCGGATCGTGCTGGGTACGGCGATCATCATGGTGGCGGCCGTCGTGGCCCTTCGGCGAATCGCCTTCCTCAACGGCTACATCCGGTCCGGTCAGCCCGCGGTCGGGCGTACCAGCCACGTAGGCAAGCGCGCCGAGCTTGAAGGCACCCAGGTCCTCGCCCAGCGCAAGTTGCTGCAGTGGGCCGTGCCCGGCACGGCGCACGTCTTCGCTTTCTGGGGCTTCCTCGTCCTCGGTATCACTGTCGTTGAGGCCCTCGGCGAGGTCTACATCGAGAACTTCTGGTTCCCCATCATCGGCACCTGGCCGATCATTCTCTTCCTCGAAGACCTGTTCGTGATCCTCGTCTTCGTCGGCATCGTCATCTTCGCGATCATCCGCTTGCTCAATAATCCCGCGAAGGAAGGCCGCAACTCACGCTTCTTCGGCTCGCACACCGGCGCCGCCTGGATCGTCTTGCTCATGATCTTCAACGTCCTGTGGACACTGGAGCTCTACCGCGGCGCGAAGATTGCCCTAGCCAGCGAGGAGGGCATCACCTACCCCGGCGCCTTCTTCTCCAACTGGGTCGCCTCACTGCTCGCGCCCCTCGGGACGGGCACGCTGGAAGTGCTCGAGATGCTCGGCGTGCTGCTGCACATCGGAGTGATCCTTGGCTTCCTGCTCATCGTGCTGTACTCCAAGCACCTGCACATCGGCCTCGCCCCCATCAACGTGGCTTTCTCGCGGCTGCCGAACGGCCTTGGCCCTCTCCTGCCGATGTACTCCGGGGGCAAGCCGATCGATTTCGAGGACCCCGCGGACGATGCGACCTTCGGTGTCGGCCGCACCGAAGACTTCACCTGGAAGGACAACCTCGACTTCGCCACCTGTACCGAGTGTGGGCGGTGCCAGTCGCAGTGCCCCGCGTGGAACACCGGGAAGCCGCTGAGCCCCAAGCTCATGATCATGAACCTTCGCGAAGCCTCCTTCGCGAAGGCGCCGTACGTGATGGCCGCGCAGAAGGCCAACGATGGTGCCAACCCCGGACTCGGCGAGGTCGATGAAGCCGTCCTCGAGAAGATGCCGCCGTCGGTCAAGGACGCCGTGGAGCGGCCCCTCGTCGGGTCGCGTGACGGCATGCCCAACAAGGACACCGACGGCTATGACGCCGCGGGACATCGCGACCACGACGGGCCCGTGATTGACGAGGACGCCCTGTGGTCCTGCACCACCTGCGGTGCGTGCGTCTACCAGTGCCCCGTCGACATCGAGCACATCGATCACTTCATCGACATGCGCCGCTACCAGGTCATGATCGATACGTCGTTCCCCGCCGAACTCAATGGCATGTTCAAGAATGTCGAATCCAAAGGCAACCCGTGGGGCATGAACGCCTCACAGCGCAATGCCTGGATCGAAGAGGTTGATTTCGACGTCCGCGTCTTCGGTATGGACGGCGAGGAGACCATCCCGGATGACGTGGAGTACCTCTTCTGGGTCGGCTGCGCCGGCGCCTACGAAGACCGCGCGAAGAACACGACCAAGGCGGTCGCTGAGTTGCTCACCATCGCGGGCATCAACTTCATGGTGCTCGGTGAGGGCGAAACCTGCACCGGCGATCCGGCACGTCGCGCCGGCAACGAGTTCCTCTACCAAATGCAGGGCATGCAGAACGTCGAGATGCTTAACGAGATCAAGGCGAAGAAGATCGTCGTTACCTGCCCGCACTGCATGAATACCATCGGTCGCGAGTACCCCCAGATCGGTGGCAACTACGAGGTCGTGCACCACTCGCAATTGCTAGCGACGCTGGTCAAGGAAGGCCGCCTGACACCGGTGAACTCCCCGGAGGCCGGGATGAAGGAGGTCGTGACCTACCACGATCCCTGCTACCTCGGCCGGCACAACAACGTCTACACCCCGCCACGGGAACTCATTGAGTCCGTGCCCGGCGTACAACTCGTCGAGATGGAGCGGCACGGGCCCACCTCGTTCTGTTGCGGCGCTGGCGGCGCCCGCATGTGGATGGAGGAGAAGCTCGGCACCCGTGTGAACGTCACCCGAGCGGAGGAGGCCATCGCCACCGGCGCTTCGAAGGTGGCCGTGGCCTGCCCGTTCTGCAGCGTCATGCTCAACGATGCGGTGACGAGCAAGCAGCAGGCCGGCGAGGCAGCAGGCTTCGAGGTGGTCGATCTCGCGAGCATGCTGCTCGCCGCCTCCAAGCCGAAGGTCTAGTACAGCGGGTCTCGACAGCACGGCAGGTCGAGCAGGCCAACGACTCGACCGCATGCTTGCCATCGGGCGTGCACACACCTAAGGTTCTCGGGCTCACCGCTGCGGTGGCCGCCCTCCTCGTCGCCTGTCAGTCCGGTCCCTCGTCATCGCAGGGCGGAAGTGTCTCGATTGAGGTGCCCGATGGTGCGGCATCAGTGTCTGGGGGGCAGGACGACATCCGGGACACGATCGCGGTCGCTGAGTTCACGCCCAGTACCGAGGTGCTAAACGTCACCGGAGACGAGAAGATCACACTGTTCTCGATCGAATTCCCGATGGGCACCGCCGGTGAGCGCCGAGTCATCCGGTCCGCCATTGTGTCGGACGACGTCGACAATCGCCTCTACCTCGGCCAGGAAATCATCTGCAGCGGCCCGTCCGGACAAGAGGAGACGGGTATCCAAACTGGCGAGAACTTCGTCAAGGGCACCGAGCGCCAGGCGGTGATGGCCCAGTTCACCCTCGAAGCCGACGAGGCGGGCTCATGGACCTGTGTGACGCAGGTGCGCGTGTGCGTACCCGGGCAGTGCTCGTCCAAAGACGGAAGTGGCTCGATCGATATCGCCACCATCGACGAGATCACCTACCGGCCCACCGAGCTCACCGCCAGTAATCCCCTACCTGACTGGGCATCAACCCAGCGACCGGGAAGCGACCCGCTCATCATTCAGTCAGGCTCGGCCGACTCCTTCAGTGCCACGTTTGAGGACGTACCTCTCGATCAAGGTGGCGTGATGCTCATGGGGACCATCTCATTGTCGAACTGCATCGAGGCGTCCTACCCGTCCGAGTGCGCCAAGGTCAAAGACCGCGACCTCAAGACTGACTCGACCGTGGTGCCCACCTTCGTGATCTCCCAACTGGGTGGCGACAACTGTCCGAGCATCACCCTCAACGGCGATCAGGGTGCGCACGAACAGACCATCACCTGGCAGCAACACCACGGCACATTCTGGTTTATTTCCCCCAACATGGAGTTGGATCCGAACTGCAAGCCCCAGGTCCGCGCGGACCTCACCTTCGAGGTCACTGACGGCAACGGCATCGTGGTCGAGAGGGGCACCGCCTCGAGTCCGACCTCCGTCGTCAGCATCGCCCCAGCTCGGCCGGAGTAGCAGCTTCACTCGCGCCAACGGGGACGCGCCGGAGGGGCATCAACGCGCGAGGCCCTTGCCGCGCGTCGCTCGCGATGCTCTGGCGGGTCAGACCCCAGAGCGGCCGGTCGTCTTCGTCAACGCCGGCACTTGGATCCACGGGAATCGGATCCAGCGCGCCGTGGTTCGCCAAGCGAGATCTGGTGGATACGTCGAGGACGGTTTGCCGTAGAGAACAGCCACGCGTACCTCGGCTTCTGCGGGAAGAAGCGCGCGGACGAAGTGCAAGGTGGCACCGGTGTCAGCGACATCGTCGGCGACGAGGACCTTGCGGCCGCCAAGATCGGCGAGGTAGGGCTCCTGCCCGATCAGTACCGGCTCCGGGAGCGTCTCCCCCGCGCCGGTGTAGAACTCCACGTTGACGTGGCGCACATCCTTGATGTCGAGTGCGTACGCGATCCCGGCCGCCACGAAGAGTCCGCCGCGGACGACACCGAGGATGCAGTCGGGCATCCA
>Ga0208004_1000070_pt1 | contig 34937 bp, 29 predicted proteins | sample DEB08_DNA_6_FD_184522 | JGI IMG/M metagenome (GOLD analysis project Ga0208004, IMG submission 184522) | Aqueous microbial communities from the Delaware River and Bay under freshwater to marine salinity gradient to study organic matter... | ecosystem: Environmental > Aquatic > Marine > Coastal ...
TTACGACGACGCTTTGGTGCTGCCTTAGCAGCAGCTTTCTTACGACGCTTTGCAGCCACGTAGTGTTCCTTTCAGAATGGTTCGATCCGTCACCGAACCGCTTCGAGGCAAATCGTGACACTTATTTCACAAACTTTCCACTATTTTGAGTGAAAAAAGAGGCCTGCGTGTCGCGATTTACTTTTGCAAAATTCTATGTTTTTGCATCAGTGAAGAACGCAAAAGTAGCGTTTTTTACGCGTAAAAAGTGGGATTTTTGAGAATTTCGCAAAAAAGTAGGGTTAAGTTACTGATAAGTTAATTTGGGTAGGTGAGAAATATTTTTTAAGAAATTTCGCGTTTTTTGCGAATTTCGGCCTCTCGGACGGCGAATTCATTGGTCTGAACATTGTAATTGCGAAACTGAGGCATTACTGATGCAATAGCTACGACAAAGCCGATACATAACAAACCACCTCCGATAATCGAAGTTCGAAGTGATGTCATGGCTGCCATGCCCCCAGCTCGGGCCTGACCACCTAGCGGTCCCAGAAGATAAGAGAGCATCTCAATTCCAGCTAATCGACCCCGTAGCTCATCGGGGATTGATTGGTTCCAAATGAAGCTACGGAACATGGCGCTAACTTGATCAAAGGCTCCCGCTATGACGAGCGACCCAATAACTATCACCAACGAATCCGTGGTACCCGCTATGACAATTGCGACCCCCCAACCCAGGGCCCCATAAACAACAGCTTTTCCGTGGTGGGGATAGTTGCGCATCCAGCCGCTAAGTAGAGTGACGATTACCGCACCGGCTGTGATTGAAGAGTAGAAGAGTCCGAGGGCCCAGGGCGAACCGATGGCATCAGCCCAAAATGGAAAGAGCGCCATCGGCATAGCCAAGAACATTGCAGCTAAGTCGACTACATATGTGCCGAGTAGATCCTTGCGGCTAAATGCGTATTTGATTCCCTCCAACAAACTTTGAATTGATGGCGCAGTTCTTGTGGTCAGCGGTGGAACACTTTTGATTCTGGCGAGCAGTGCAAGGGAAATGACGAAAGTAGCGCAATCAACCAGGTAGCCAGTCGCTGCGCCATATGAGGCAACCAAGAGTCCACCAACAGCGGGCCCGACAATTCCACCAAATTGCCAGCGCAAACTCATTAGCGCACTGGCACTCGGCAAGTCACCATGGTGGACCAATCGGGGCAAGATGGCTTCTTGGCTAGGACGTTTTAGCCCGCTTAAAGCAGCGAAAATAGCTGCAATTATGAAGATGAGCACCACGCTTGGCGCATCTCTGAGAGCATTTAAGAAGAGAACAAAAGTTGCGAGCAAAGTCCCAAATTCGGTTAACCAAATCATTTTCTTGCGATCAACATGATCGGCTAATACACCGCCATATAGTCCAAAGATGATCAACGGGATGATCTCAACGGCACCAATCAATCCCACCATCCAGAAAGAACCCGTTAGTTCTTTAATCTGGAAGGGAAGGGCAACGAAAGTAATCATCGAGCCGAAGTATGAGAAAAGCCCAGCTGAGAAAATTAGGCGGAAGTCGCGATATTTTCGTAGCGGCGTTAGGTCAATCGCCAAACTACTCACGGTGAGAGTCTAACTATCGGCTCAATAAACTAGTTAAAGGTTTCATTCTCATTTGGGAAGGCGCCCACTTCAACATCAGCGATCCACTCCTTAACCCCATTTTTCATCTCACTGCGTAGATCGCGATATGCGCGAGCAAACTTCGGAGGTTTTTCGGTAAGGCCCATCAAGTCGGTCCAAACCAGAACTTGGGCATCGCACTTTGCTCCGGCGCCGATACCGATGGTTGGAATCGCAAGTTCTCTAGTGATCCGTTCGGCGAGTTCTGCCGGAACTAATTCAAGAACTATCGCAAAACAACCTGCGGCCTCTAGCGCCTTTGCATCAGCAAGAATCGCTTCACCTTGCTCGTTGCGCCCTTGTACCTTGAAACCGCCGAAGGCATTTACGGATTGTGGGGTCATACCAAGGTGGCCCATAACCGGGATCCCGTATTTCACGAGAGCCTTGACCTGGTCAACCACTCGGATGCCGCCCTCAAGTTTCACGGCATGGGCCTTAGCCTCTTTTAGAAATCTAATTCCAGTTTCTAGAGCTTGGGCATCGCTTTTTTCATAACTTCCAAATGGAAAGTCTGCGACTACGAGCGCCTGTTTGGAGCCATTCACCACAGCACGCGCCAATGAGACCATCTCATCGACAGTGACAGGGATCGTGTTCTCATGGCCTAAGAAGTTGTTGCCGGCGCTATCGCCAACTAAGAGAACAGGGACCCCAGCCTCATCAAAGACTGAAGCAGTTGTGCTGTCATATGAGGTGAGCATCGCCCAGCGCTTGCCCGCCTTCTTCCAGGCAGCAAGGTCTGCGATAGTGAATCGCTTCATCAATTCCTTTCCTCGAGGCCATTTAGGTCCCCGGGATGTACGAAATAAGTCTATAGGTACTCTTGAACCGTGCCTCCAACAAATAGCGCCCGACTAAGGCTCGCTTCTGCCCAGATAAACCCAATCGTGGGAGATATAGCGGGCAATATTGAGAAGGTCTTGGCCGCTGCTCTCGAGGCAAAAGCCCAAGGCGCGCAAATTCTCCTCACTCCAGAGATGGTGGTCACTGGTTACCCGGTTGAAGATTTGGCGCTTCGGCCAGCATTTAGGAGGGCATCGATAGAAGCTATTCAATCTCTGGCAATTAGATTGCGTGAGAACGATTGCGGCGAGATGCTGATTGCAGTCGGTTACTTGGATGATGATGGTCGGCCATTAAATTCTCTTGCGCTAGTCCATGAGGGCGAGATGAGAGCCAAGTATGTAAAGCGCCATCTTCCAAATTACGGAGTCTTCGACGAATTTCGCAATTTTGCTGCAGGCACAGGAACCCTGGTTCTCCGCTTCCATGGAGTCGATATCGGAGTAGCGATTTGTGAAGACATCTGGCGCGATGAGGGTCCAATGCGAGAGTTAGCAGTTCGCAAGCCAGGGCTTGTTCTTGTTCCCAATGGCAGTCCCTATGAAAGATCAAAAGATGATCTGCGTCTTGAGTTGGTTCGAAAGCGAGCAAAACAAATTGGCGCACCAATTCTCTACACAAATATGTTTGGTGGCCAAGATGATCTCGTTTTCGATGGTGACTCAATGGCGGTCAGCCGGGATGGCGAGTTGTTAGCGAGATCGCCTCAATTTCAAAGTGATCTTCTAGTTGTTGACGTTTCGGTCGAGTTAAGGACATCTGCCCCGGACTTAGTTATTAGCGATGAAGTTCTAGATATAGCTCAAGCTATTCCCGCGCGGATTGCAGATGTTTTGGCTGAACCAGAAGAGATATGGAGCGCCCTGGTTCTCGGACTTCGTGACTATGTCGAAAAGAATGGCTTTAAGTCGGTAGTTCTTGGACTCTCTGGCGGAATCGATTCAGCCGTAGTGGCGACCATCGCTGTCGATGCCCTCGGAAGAGATCGCGTCTTCGGGGTATCCCTTCCTAGCAAGTACTCATCAGAACACTCCAAGCGTGATGCTTCGGATTTAGCTCGGAATTTAGGAATTGAGTTTCGCACCATTGATATAGAACCGGTCGTCCAAGGCTTTCTACAGGCTACAACTCTTCAAGGCTTGGCAGAAGAGAACGTTCAAGCCCGAGTTCGTGGCTCACTCTTGATGGGTCTATCAAATCAAGAGGGGCACCTAGTACTGGCAACAGGAAACAAGTCCGAATTAGCAGTCGGTTATTCCACTCTCTATGGCGATGCGGTCGGAGGGTACGCTCCAATAAAGGATGTATTCAAAGTAGATGTTTGGCGATTAGCAAAGTGGCGCAATGAAAAAGCCCGCAATATGGGCGCCGTTGCTCCAATTCCAGAGAGCTCAATTACTAAGGAGCCGAGCGCTGAATTGCGACCCGGACAGAGAGACAGTGACTCGCTACCAAATTACGAAGTCCTAGATCGGATTCTTGAGCTTTATATTGATAAAGGTGGCGACGCCAGTGCCATTATCGAAGCCGGTCATGAGAAATCTCTAGTTGAACGCGTGATTCTCTTGGTGGATAGAGCTGAATACAAAAGACGCCAATACCCACCTGGTCCAAAAGTGACTCCAATCGCCTTTGGAAAAGATCGAAGGCTTCCGATGACCTCACATTGGCGTGAGGGAAATTAGTGCAAACCATTTGCGATTAGCGTATTTTGAATGCCTAAGTAAAATTCGCTTCATGTCATCGATCACCAACTGGCTCTTCACTCGTCGCCGGGTTATCGATTTTGGCCGTGCAAATTCTTGCGGCTGCTGTAAGTAATTCTGCTCTTTAGCTAGATCCGAAATTTTTTATCCAACAATCTATTTATTAGGAGACGAGAGTGAAAATTTATAACGATATAACGGAAGTTTTTGGAAATACTCCGCTAGTTCGAATCAATCGCATCACCGATGGGGCAAAGGCCAATGTTCTGGCAAAGTTGGAGTTCTATAACCCAACCAGCACAGTTAAAGACCGGATTGGTATCGCGATGGTTGATGCCGCTGAGAAGAGTGGCCAACTCAAGCCAGGTGGCACAATCGTGGAAGCAACAAGTGGAAATACCGGAATTGCGCTTGCGATGGTTGGCGCAGCCCGCGGCTACAAGACCATTCTCACAATGCCCGATTCGATGTCGAAAGAGCGGCGCGCTCTGCTCCGCGCTTTCGGTGCCGAACTAGTCCTAACTCCTGCGGCAGAGGGCATGAAGGGCGCGGTCGCCAAAGCCGAAGATCTCGGGGCAAGTGGCGCCGTCTTGGTTCGCCAATTTGAAAATGAAGCAAACCCAGAGATTCATCGGAAGACTACGGCCGAAGAGATTTGGCGCGACACCGATGGCAACGTCGATGCAGTTGTTGCGGGAATTGGCACCGGCGGAACAATCACCGGAATTGGCCAGGTCTTAAAAGAACGCAAGCCATCAATAAAGATTTTTGCCGTTGAGCCTGCAGCTTCTCCTATTCTCAACGGTGGAAAGCCAGGCGGCCATCCGATTCAAGGTATCGGCCCAAACTTCATTCCACCAATTCTTGATCGAAGTGTCTATGACGAAGTAATTGATGTTGATGCAGATGATGCAGTGAAATATGCCCGTCGCGCTGCTGCCGAAGAAGGAATTCTCGCTGGAATATCAGCCGGTGCCGCGCTCTGGGCTGCTTCACAGGTTGCACATCGTGATGAGATGTCGGGCAAGAATATTGTTGTCATCATCCCTTCGTTCGGAGAGCGATATCTCTCAACAATTCTCTATAAAGATTTAATGGATGCTTAAATGTTGAAGCGAATAATTGAAGATCTCGATACCGCGTTACGGAGAGATCCGTCAGCGCGCAATCGACTTGAAGTCGCGTTGACATTTCCGGGCATCCACGCGGTCTGGGGACATCGCATCGCTCACTACTTGTGGCGAGGCAGATTGAAATTGTTAGCGCGAATTTATGCGAACTGGGTTCGGACTGTGACCGGTATCGAGATCCATCCGGCGGCGAAGATAGGGCGACGCTTTTTTATCGATCACGGCATGGGGGTCGTAATTGGGGAGACTTCGGTAATCGGAGATGATGTAATGATTTATCACGATGTCACTCTCGGGTCTACGAAGTACATGAAAGGTAAGCGTCACCCCACCATCAAGGATGGAGTCGTCATTGGGGCAGGCGCACGTGTGCTTGGTCCGATAACTATCGGCGAGGGTGCGCGAATCAGCGCCAATAGCCTAGTTACGCGCGATATTGATGCTCGGACAAACCAGGACGAAGGCGAGCTCTTCGTTATCTAGATCGATTTAACACATCCGTAACGAGCATGGGGCAATATCTGGACCATGACTTCCCCGAATGAGAGCATCAACAAGCAAGAGGAATTTGTTCTTCGCACCCTCGAAGAGCGCGATATCCGCTTCGTTCGTCTCTGGTTTACCGATGTGCTTGGCTACTTAAAGTCTGTTGCGATTGCTCCACCAGAGTTAGAGAATGCATTTGCCGAGGGAATCGGCTTCGATGGTTCTGCAATCGAAGGTTTCAATCGCGGCACTGAATCAGATGTTTTGGCCAAACCTGATCCCAGTACATTCTCGGTATTGCCGTGGCGAACTGCTAAGCCGGGCGCCGCCAGAATTTTCTGCGACATTGTTATGCCTGACGGAACGCCATCGCCGGCCGATCCTAGAAATGTTTTGAAACGAACCTTGAAGCGGGCTGCAGATCTCGGTTTCACTTGTTACACCCATCCAGAAATTGAATTTTTCTTGTTTAAAGAGGCGCCAACTCCTGGGGTTAAACCAGTTCCAATTGATTCAAGCGGTTATTTTGATCAGACGCCAGCAGCGCTCGGCCATGACTTCCGCCGCCAAGCAATCACGCTACTTGAAGCTACTGGAGTTTCAGTTGAATTTAGCCATCACGAGGGCGCTCCTGGACAACAAGAAATTGATCTTCGCTATGCAGATGCGCTTAGCACAGCGGACAACATCATGACATTCCGTCACATCATCAAAGAGGTCGCACTGGATCAAGGCGTTTATGCATCCTTTATGCCAAAACCTTTTACAGAATTTCCAGGCTCCGGAATGCACACTCACTTCTCACTCTTTAAAGGAGAGCAGAATGCGTTCTATCAAGAAGGGCGCGAAGATCAACTTTCAGATGTAGCTCGCTCGTTCATTGCAGGAGTAATAACTCATGCGCCTGAACTAATCGCGGTAACTAATCAGTGGGTTAATTCGTACAAGCGACTTCATGGTGGGGGAGAAGCTCCGGCAAAGATCAACTGGGGACGTGAAAATCGTGATGCATTGATTAGAATTCCTATGTACAAGCCAAAGAAAGAGAACTCAACTCGAATCGAATTTCGAGCTCCGGATTCTGCTTGCAATCCCTACCTGGCTTTTGCGGTAACAATTGCCGCTGGCCTTCGAGGAATTGAGGGAAATTACAAATTAGAAAAGGGCATCGGTATGCCACTGCCGCGCGATCTGAATGAAGCGATTGTCGCAATGGAAAAAAGCGAATTAGTTCGCGAGACCTTAGGTGAACATGTATTCGAATATTTCCTTCGCAATAAGCGGGCCGAGTGGGAGGAATATCGCCGCCAGGTAACCGCCTATGAATTAGATCGTTATTTGCCAGTCCTATAAAGGCCGGCTAACCTTCGGCTCATGTTCCGCAGCGAAATCTCTCTACTCGCACTGCTTCTGGGTGCGCTCCTTCTTCGCTGCCGCGGCGAGGCCAACTAGTCCGGTCTCCTCGCTGCGGGGTTAGTCGCCACCGGCCACAATCCAAACTAGCGAAGGAGAAAATTTAAGTGAGCTTCCCAAGTCAAACCCCATCATCGATGCCGAAGCATCGATATTCGGCATTTGTTCCGATTGAATTAAGAGATCGCACCTGGCCGAGTAAGAAAATGAGTAAAGCGCCGAAATGGTGCTCGGTAGACCTGCGTGATGGCAATCAAGCGTTAATCGATCCGATGGATGTTCCCAGAAAGCTGGCCATGTTCCATCTTTTGGTAAAGATGGGTTACAAGGAAATTGAAGTTGGATTTCCCAGCGCGAGCCAAACGGATTTTGATTTTGTCCGAAAGATTATTGATGAGAAGTTGATTCCTGATGATGTTGTGATTCAAGTATTAACCCAAGCGCGCGAACCACTTATCCGTCGCACCTTTGAATCAATTAAGGGTGCAAAACAAGCAATTGTTCATCTGTACAACTCAACTTCGACCTTACAGCGCCGCGTCGTCTTCGGAATGGACAAGGAAGGCATTAAGCAGATCGCCGTTGACGGCGCAAAGCTCTGCAAAGAGCTAGTAAGCACCGTGCCCGGCACTACCGTGTTTTTTGAGTATTCCCCCGAGTCCTATACCGGAACCGAGTTGGAGTTTGCGCTTGAAGTTTGCAATGCAGTTAACGATATCTGGCAACCCACTCCAGAGTGGAAGACAATTATCAATCTTCCCGCGACAGTTGAGTTAGCCACTCCGAATGTCTACGCAGATTCAATTGAATGGATGCATCGAAATCTAAAATATCGCGAAGGCATCGTTTTGAGTCTTCATCCGCACAATGATCGAGGCACTGGAGTAGCTGCGGCCGAATTGGGTTATTTGGCTGGCGCGGATCGAATTGAAGGTACGCTCTTTGGAAATGGGGAGCGAACTGGAAACGTCTGCCTAGTTACTCTTGGTTTAAATCTATTGACCCATGGAATCGACCCGATGATTGATTTCAGCGATATATCTGAGATCCGCCAAACCGTTGAATATTGCAACCAACTTCGAGTTCCGGAGCGCCACCCTTACGGTGGTGACCTTGTTTTCACCGCATTTAGCGGGTCACACCAAGATGCAATTAAGAAAGGTTTCGAGCATCTCGCCAAGGACGCGAGCGCCGCTGGAAAAGAAGTGGATGATTTCACTTGGGCCGTTCCATATCTTCCGATTGATCCAAAAGATATCGGTAGATCTTATGAAGCTGTCATTCGAGTCAATTCACAATCTGGTAAAGGTGGAGTCGCTTACATCATGAAGAGCGAGCACCAACTTGATCTACCTCGAAGATTGCAGATTGAATTTAGCAAAGTAATCCAAGCAAAGACCGATAACGAGGGTGGAGAGGTATTTCCAGAGGAGATGTGGCGAATCTTCGTTGACGAATATCTTCCCTCTGAAGATGATCAATGGGGGCGTTATCGCCTGGAAGGCCTAACTCAGAGTTCATCCCCAAATAAGAGCGTGGAATTGACCGTGGAACTCCTTGAGAATAAGAAGCCGGTGACTCTAAAGGGTTCAGGCAATGGTCCAATCTCAGCGTTCTGTCACATCCTGCAATCACATGGAGTAAATGTTCAGGTTGCTGATTACTACGAACATGCGATGAGCGCTGGCGGCGATGCAAATGCTGCTGCCTATTTGGAGTGCACTATAAACGGTGGAACTTATTGGGGCGTCGGTATCGACCCTTCAACCACGACCGCCTCGCTAAAGGCCGTGGTTTCGGCGGTCAATCGCGCGCTTCGACAGTAGTAATCACTACCTTTATCCCGTGGCGCTATATCGGGATGAAGCAATCGTAATCCGCACCCAGAAATTGGGTGAAGCTGATCGAATCATCACGCTATTCACCCGAGAGCATGGCCGAGTGCGAGCTGTTGCTAAAGGTGTGCGCCGCACCAAATCAAAGTTTGGTGCCCGGTTAGAACCGGGAAGTCTCGTTGATATCCAGCTCTACGTTGGAAAGACCTTTGATGTTGTAACCCAGGTAGAGAGCCTTGAGAATTTTGGCGATTCACTCGCAGCCGACTATCGCAAGTGGACCATCGCATCAACGATTCTGGAGGCCGCAGAACGTTTTACATCTAATGAAGGTGAACCGGCATTACAACAATTTCTTTTACTAGTCGGTGCGCTTAAGGCGCTCGCTTATGAATCGCACGAACCATCACTGGTTCTAGATGCATATCTTCTCCGTTCACTCGCTATTGCCGGCTATGCGCCTTCCATGACAATCTGTTCAAATTGTGAAGCGCCTGGGCCACATAAATATTTCTCACTCGTTGGTGGCGGATCTGTCTGTATTGATTGCCGGCCTTCCGCTTCAGCTACTCCTGCTTCAGAGACTCTGCAGTTAATGTCAGATCTCTTAACTGGCAATTGGGAGAGCGCCGACACCAGCGATCCAAAAAATAGACGTGAGGCCTCTGGTTTGATTGCCGCATATCTACAATGGCATTTAGAGCGAGAACTTCGAAGCCTTCCAATGGTGGAGCGCGCAGCGAAGTGAAACCCCCGAAACTTCCAAAGAATCGAATACCTAATCACGTTGCATTAGTGATGGATGGAAATGGTCGCTGGGCAAAGGCGCGTGGCCTACCTCGAACTAAAGGCCATGAAGCTGGAGAAAAAGCTTTATTCGATGTCGTTGAAGGCGCAATCGAAATCGGTGTAAGCGAGCTATCTGCCTATGCTTTTTCGACTGAAAATTGGCGACGTTCACCCGAGGAAGTTAAATTCTTGATGGGCTTTAACCGCGATGTGATTCGACGGCGCCGCGATCAGATGCATGAGATGGGTGTTCGTGTCCGTTGGGTGGGGCGACCGCAAAGGCTTTGGAAATCGGTAATTGAAGAGCTACAGATCGCCGAAGAACTAACTAAGAAAAACAAGGTTCTAACGCTAAATATGTGTGTTAATTACGGTGGCCGGGCCGAGATTGCCGATGCGGCTGTTCAGCTTGCGCAAGATGTAGCGCGCAAGAAACTTAAACCAGAGCAGATAAATGAGCGGGTTTTTGCCAGATATCTGGATGAACCAAAGATGAGCGATGTGGATCTTTTCTTGAGAAGCTCCGGCGAACAACGCACATCTAACTTTTTGATTTGGCAATCAGCCTATGCAGAGATGGTATTTATGGATGTATTGTGGCCGGACGTAACTCGTGAGACCTTATGGAAGGCAATCGAGATTTATGCCGATCGCGAGCGAAGATTTGGAAAGGCTTGATCATGGCTAAACAAAGGGCTGGTTTCTGGTTTGACCCATTGTGCCCATGGGCATGGATGACCTCTCGTTGGATTCTTGAGGTAGAAAAAGTAAGAGACATTGAAGTCGAATGGAATTTATTTAGTCTTGCTTATCTAAATCGCGACAAAGATGTTTCTGATGAATATAAGTCCAAGCTCGCGAGATCTTGGCATTGCACTCGAGTTATCGCTGCGGCACAAAAGGAAAGTGGAGCATCAATAACTCTGCCCCTCTACAGCGCAATAAGTTCTCGAATTCATTTAAAGAAGATGGAGGTAGGCGAGACTCTATTTGGAGAAGCGCTAGTTGAAGTAGGGCTCTCCCCGGAATTATCTACCGCTATGAATGACGAGAGTTTTGATGCTGCCATAATTGAGAGCCATGAGCGCGGCATAAAGATGGTTGGAAATGATGTAGGTACCCCAATTATTTCAATTGGTGATGTCGCATTCTTTGGTCCTGTCATCTCACCCGCTCCCAAAGGTGAAGAAGCTGGAAAACTCTGGGACGGCGTTGTCGGAGTCGCGAGCTACACAGGATTCTTTGAAATTAAGCGCTCTCGAAACGTCGGACCAATCTTCGATTGATTAGCAGCTAGGACAGATCCCAAAAACTTCGGCAAGGTGACCAACTTCGCGATATCCATGCTCCTCAGCCATGGCTTTAGCCCATTTTTCAAGAGCTGATCCCTCGATTTCAACGGTGGAGCCGCATGATTTGCAGACAAGGTGGTGGTGATGAGCCTCGCCGCAGAGTCGGTAAATAGCTTCGCCATCTTCCTTTCTCAGTTGATCGACAATTTTGTCGTCAACGAGGGATTGCAGCGCGCGATATACAGAAGTTAAACCTATGGATTCGCCGCTTCGCAGAAGAAGTTGATGAAGTTGTTGGGCGCTCGCAAAACCGCCAACTCGTTCCAGAACGCTAATAACTTTTATCTCAGATTTATTCATCTTTACTCATTGTGGTCATGATCAATTACCTCTTCATGATCATGACCAGATTCAATGGAGTGTCCAGCTTCATCATGCGAGTGGACATGAACAGCATGGAGCTGGCTAACTAAGCCCCACATGACAAGTACACCGGCAATTGTGGCGATGAGAGTCCAACGAGAAGAGTGACGGGCATGTGCCTCGGGGAGAATATGACTTGTTGCCAGGTAAATTATTATTCCAGAAAAAGCGGCCAAATATAAAGCTGTGAAATTTTTGCTAAGGGTTAAGGTAGCTCCCAAAGCGGCTCCGCCGACGCGTGCTAAAGAATCAACGCCAAGAAGCCAGATCGCTTTCCTGCTCCATTTTCCATTCTTGATTAAGAAAGCCACTAGATTCAATCCGTCGCTAAACGCATGGACTAGGAGCGCTGCGAATACCGCAAATCCAAGCGCATCATTTATTGTGAAAGCGATTGCTAAAGCAAGACCATCGATAAATATATGAATTCCCATCGCGACTGCGCCGACTCCTCCAGCGACATTGGCTTTATGGGAGTGCTCATGACCGTAATCCGATTCAGCTGGTTCATGCGAACCGAAGAAGCGCTCATAGAAATGCAGCAGAAGGAATCCGGCGATCAAAGCTATCGATGCTGTTGGTGCGCCAAGGAGTTCACCAGAACTCAACTCAAAGACCTCGGGAATCAATTCAAAAGCGACAAGACCCAAGAGGAGCCCGGCCGAAAGGCCGAGAACAAGATGTAGGCGATCTCTAGCCTTCAAAGCAAGTAATCCGCCGAGAGCGGTGGCCAAAGCGGTTATGGCGGCGAGGACTACGGCTGTATTCATGGGCAGCAAGGTAGCAGAAATGAAAATGATTTTCATTTTCGTGGGGAGGGTGGATTTGAGCGTGTCTCAATCTAAAATTTCACCCTGCGCCCAGCCTCAAGCTGCGACCGGTGCGCACCGCCGACAGCCAGCCGGATGGAGAACGCCAGGTGAAAAAGTAAATGGCCCAAGATCGATTAGAAACAATAGTTAGCCTAGCCAAGCGACGCGGTTTTGTTTATCCCTCATCTGAGATTTATGGCGGACTTCGCGCCTCATGGGATTACGGTCCACTTGGAGTTGAACTCAAGAACAATGTTAAGCGCCAGTGGTGGAAGTCAATGGTCATGGAGCGCGAAGATGTTGTCGGCCTTGATTCTTGTGTGATTTTGGCGCGAGAAGTTTGGGAAGCATCGGGCCATGTTGAAACTTTTACAGATCCGCTAACTGAATGTACTTCGTGCCACAAGCGTTTTCGAGCTGACCATTTAGAAGATGCCTTTGAATCAAAGCACAATCGCAAACCTAATTCACTTGAAGAAGTGAACTGTCCAAATTGTGGCAACAAGGGAAAGTTCACAGCGCCCCGCCAATTCTCTGGATTATTGAAAACTTATCTTGGGCCAGTAGAAGATGAGTCGGGACTTGCCTACATGCGCCCGGAAACAGCGCAAGGAATATTTATCAATTTTCAAAATGTGGCAACCACGGCGCGCAAAAAGCCGCCCTTTGGGATTGGTCAAATTGGAAAATCATTTAGAAATGAGATAACCCCCGGAAACTTCATCTTTAGAACTCGCGAATTTGAACAGATGGAGATGGAGTTCTTTGTTGTGCCGGGAACTGATGAAGAGTGGCATCAAACTTGGATAGATACCCGACTTGCTTGGTATGAGAACTTGGGAATCAATCCAGAGCGGTTGCGATTATTTGAGCACCCCAAAGAGAAGTTATCTCACTACTCCAAGCGCACGGTTGATATCGAATACAAGTTTGAGTTCACTGGAACTGAGTGGGGCGAACTCGAGGGAATTGCCAATCGAACTGATTTTGATTTAAAGGCACATAGTGAGAAATCTGGTAAAGACCTTTCCTGGTTTGACCAGGAGTCCAATGAGCGCTGGTACCCCTACGTAATCGAGCCTGCTGCAGGCGTAGATCGCTGCACGCTGACCTTCATGATGGATGCTTATACCGAAGATGAAGCCCCTAATTCCAAGGGTGAGATGGAGAAGCGGACGGTTTTGAAACTTGATCATCGATTAGCGCCGATAAAGATCGCTGTTTTGCCGTTATCCCGAAACGCTGATCTCTCTCCAAAGGCCAGAGATCTCGCAACGAAGTTGCGAAAGAACTGGAGTGTTGATTTTGATGATGCAGGTGCGATTGGACGTCGTTATCGTCGCCAGGATGAGATCGGTACACCGTTCTGCATCACCATTGACTTTGATTCACTAAACGACCAAGCGGTCACAATTCGAGAGCGCGATTCGATGAAGCAAGAGCGAATCGGAATTGATCAGGTAGAGGCATGGCTAGCGCCTCGACTTCTGGGTTGCTAAAGCCAGCGCCGTTACATCTACCAGTAAAAGATGGCGGCCTTGATTTAACGACTCCGGTCGTGCTTGCGCCGATGGCAGGCATCACCAATGCTGCTTTTCGACTTCTATGTCGCGAACAGGGCGCTGGTTTATTTGTCTCTGAAATGGTTACCGCTCGAGCTTTAGTGGAACGAAACGAAGAGACGCTAAGGATGATTGTTCCTGGCGAGGGTGAGAGCCCTAGATCAGTACAGCTTTATGCAACTGAGCCAAATGATCTGGCCAGAGCGGTAGAGATGATTGGGCGAGAGAATCTTGCAGATCACATTGATTTGAATTTTGGATGCCCAGTACCCAAGGTAACTCGAAAAGGCGGCGGTGCGGCGCTTCCTTACAAGCGAAGATTGTTTGCTGAGTTAGTTCGGGCTGCTGTTGATAACGCGGCAAAATACAAGATTCCAGTTACGGTGAAGATGCGAGTAGGTATTGATAGCAATCATGAAACTTATCTCGATGCTGGAAAGATTGCAGCCAATCTTGGAGTCGCTTGGGTTGCGCTTCATGCACGAACTGCAGAACAGTTTTATGAGGGAAATTCAGATTGGAGCAAGATTGCTAATCTGGTAGAGCATCTCAAGCCGACCGGCGTTTCGGTCCTTGGAAACGGTGATATTTGGTCGGGAAATGATGGCGTGCGAATGATGAAAGAGACGGGTTGTGCTGGAGTTGTCGTGGGTCGCGGGTGCCTGGGGCGGCCCTGGTTATTTGCCGACCTAGTGCGGGCCTTTAACGGTGAAGGTGAGCGACCACTACCCACTCTCTTCGAAGTTCGTGAGGTTATGTGGCGACATGCGCAATTACTAGCTCAATACTTCGGGAGCGAAGAGCGGGCTTGCAGAGATCTACGGAAACACATGGCCTGGTATTTAAAGGGTTTTAGGGTTGAAGGCGAGATTAGGCCACGTTTAGGAATGGTTGCATCTTTAGCTGAACTTAGGTCGCTACTGGATCAACTTGTTGAGCAACCATATCCAGAGGAAGTTGGAGATTCACCCCGCGGTCGCAGATCGCATGGTCGAGCAGTTTCGCTACCACAAGGCTGGCTTGATGATCCAGATGAGCTAGTTAGCGTTGATGGAAGAGATTCAGGTTCTGGCGGCTGATGTTCTTATTTAAATGGTTATTTAAATTCTTAACTTTCTTACTTGTACTACTACTTGCGATTCCTACATTCGCACTAGCTCGAACTTGGTTAACGGCAAACGACGAAACTATCGGAAAGGCTGATGCAATTGTTGTAATGGGGGCGGCCCAACTAGATGGAAGACCTGGTCGAGTATTGGAAGCTAGATTGAAGGAAGTGGTACGGATCTATGAAAAGGATTTTGCTTCACAGGTTTTCACTTTAGGTGAGGGCGCTCCGGGCGATCGATTTACGGAGGCGGGAACTTCACGAGCCTGGTTGGCACAGAAAGGCATCCCGTGGAATTCAATAACCGCAATCAGAATTGGTCGCGATACATTCACAAGTATTGAGGCGCTCGCTTCAAACGTAAATATAGAACGTTATGAATCCATCATTATTGTTACGGATCCTTATCATTGTTTCCGCTCCATAACTATGGCGAAAGATTTTGGATTTGATGCTAGCTGTTCTCCAGTTAGAACCGGGATCGCAAGCCTAGATAAGGTCGGCTTCCGTTACTTACTTCGGGAAACAGGGGCATATCTCGCTTACATCACCCTAGGTCGTCGGGGAATTCACATCAGCGACCATGTCGCGTGGAAACTGTAGCCTTACGAACTATGGCGCTTCGAGAGGCGAGAGAGCACTCTGGATATTCCGATCAAGATCGAGAGCGCTTTCTTGATGAACCAGCCAAACGTAAGGGACGCACCGAGTTTGCACGTGATCGAGCGCGAATCATTCACTCCTTTGCGCTTCGTCGACTTGCTGCGAAAACTCAAGTAGCAGTTCCGTGGGCTAGTGATTTTCCGAGAACTCGACTATCTCACTCATTAGAGTGCGCACAAGTAGGTCGCGAATTAGGTGCAGCGTTAGGCGCCGATCCAGATTTAATGGAGGGCGCATGTTTAGCTCATGACCTGGGCCATCCGCCATTTGGTCACAACGGCGAAACCGCGCTTGCAAAGTTGGCCGAAGGATGTGGCGGCTTTGAGGGAAATGCGCAGAGCTTTAGATTATTAACTCGGATAGAAGCAAAAACTGTTGATGAAGCTGGATTATCCGTTGGCTTAAACCTAACGAGAGCAAGTCTCGATGCAGCGACAAAATATCCATGGAGCTCCAAAGAGAATTCGCGGAAGTTTGGTGTCTATAGTGATGATGAAGAAATCTTCAATTGGGTACGTGAAGGAGCTCCAACGAAGCGCTCCGCTATGGAAGCTCAAATTATGGATTGGTCTGATGATGTCGCTTATTCGGTACATGATTTAGAAGATGCGCTAGTCACTGGACATATAAAACTTGAGTCACTGCAAGGTGACTTACCAAATTTATTTGCAGTGGCAAAGTCAGAATATCTTGAAGATCTAACCGAGGAAGAAGCAAGCCAGGCGTTAAATTCGCTGAAGGCACTTTCATGCTGGCCGAAGGAGTTTGATCGTAGTCATCGCCAGCTTGCGCTGCTGAAGGACTTAACGAGCCAATTAATTGGAAGATTCGCGCTCGCAGCAGAGCGTGAGACTCGCGCCCATTACGGTGATGGTGAATTGACTCGATATACCGCAAATCTTTTGGTGCCTCGCGAACAAAGAGTTGAGGTAGCCCTACTAAAGGCGATGCCAGGCTTTTACATAATTAGAGCTGAAAAATCGCAGGACTTATACCAACGCCAACGTGAACTGCTAGCAGAACTAGTTGACGCGGTCCTAGAAAGTGCGCCTGGTTCACTGGAATCATTCTTCTTGCAAGAGTGGTACCGGGCGAATTCAGATAGTGAAAGATTGCGTGTTGTCATTGATCAAGTCGCCTCACTCACAGATCCCGGCGCCTACGCGCTACATCAGGAGCTCACGGGTAAAAAGCGAGAGGCATAGGATTCAGATATGTCGGGACGTATAAAAGATAGCGATGTCGCACACGTCCGCGATCGCTCACCTATAGATGAGGTTGTAGGGGAGTACGTCCAATTAAAGAACGCTGGCGGGGGCCAAAAAAAGGGGCTCTGTCCTTTTCATGACGAGAAGACTCCATCATTTCATGTAACTCCAAGTAAGGGTTTTTATCATTGCTTTGGCTGTCAATCCGGTGGCGATGTAATTGCATTTGTGATGAAAATTGACCATCTAACTTTTACTGAAACTGTTGAAAAGCTTGCAGAGCGAATTGGTTATCAACTCTCTTACGAAGCAGGTAGTACAAATTCGGCCCCAACTGGAAAGCGCTCGAGACTTGTTGCTGCAAATGTGGCGGCCGCCCGCTTTTATCAAGAGCAACTCAAGAGCCCAGATGCTTCCATCGGAAGAGATTTTTTAGAGATGCGTGGATTTAATGGCGAATCGGTTCGCAGCTTCGGAGTTGGTTTCGCTCCGAAGGAATGGGATGCGCTCACTAAAGCCCTTCGCGCAGAAGGATTTACAGTTGAAGAATTGACGCTTGCGGGATTATCTAAAGAAGGACAGCGCGGACCTATCGATAGGTTTCGAAACAGATTGGTCTGGCCGATTCATGACATAACTGGCGATGTGGTTGGCTTTGGAGCTCGAAAGCTTGCTAGCGATGATGAAGATAATGGTCCGAAGTATTTAAATACGCCGGAGACGCCGATATATAAGAAAAGCCAACTCCTGTACGGCCTAGATAGGGCTAAGAAAGAGATCGCAAAACTGCGCCAAGTAGTCGTTGTAGAGGGCTACACCGATGTCATGGCGGCACATTTATCAGGAATCACCACTGCGGTCGCAACATGCGGAACAGCTTTTGGCGATGACCACATTCGAATCCTGCGCCGACTCTTGATGGATGATGACTCGTTTAGAGGAGAAGTTATCTTTACTTTTGATGGCGATGCAGCGGGACAGAAAGCTGCACTTCGAGCCTTTGATGATGATCAGAAATTTGTAACGCAGACCTTTGTGGCAGTTGAGCCTAATGGTCTTGACCCCTGCGAGCTGCGCCAGAAGAGCGGAGATGGCGCAGTTCGTGACTTGATTGCACGTCGAGTTCCGCTATTTGAATTTGCGATCAAGACCGAAATTAAAAAATTCGACCTAACTAACCCTGAGGGGCGCGTTAGTGCGCTTAATTCAACGGCGCCATTGATTGGAAAGATTAGAGATGCTTCGCTCCGTCCAGAATATGTACGAACTCTCGCGGGATGGCTCGGAATGGAAGTTGAAGTTGTAAATGCGGCTGTGAAGAAGAGCGCATCCAAGGGCACAGCTCCGCGAAGTGAAGAGGGTGCCACTTCAAACTGGAGACCTGATCCAAATGAACCAAGGCTTGCGCTAGAGCGTGAAGTTCTCAAAGTTAGACTTCAAATGCCCGCACTTGCTAGACAATGGAACGAAGTAGAAGCAAATGCCTTCTCTCATCCGGCGTATGAACGACTTCGAAATTTCATCGATACCCAGAAGAATTTAGAGGCTGTTGATGTCGCCAAGATTGATTCTGACGAGTTACGCTCATTTGTAACAGAGTTACTCGTTGAACCGGTGCGTACCCAGGGCGAAATTTCGGATCGTTATGTCTCAAGCATTATGGCTCGACTAAATGAGGTTGCTCTCTCTAGATCCATCGCTGAAATTAAGTCGACTTTGCAACGACTCAATCCAGTTGAGAATGAGAAGGAGTATGGCGAAATTTTCGCCCAATTGGTCGAGATGGAGCGAAAGCGTCGCTCACTTCGGGAATTGGCGTTCGGAGAGGGCTTGTCGTAGAGTCTGACGGAGTTTTAGCCGATCCCTGATAGCTCAATCGGCAGAGCAGCCGGCTGTTAACCGGCAGGTTCTTGGTTCGAGTCCAAGTCAGGGAGCTTTTCATTTAGACTCACCTCCATGGCAATGGTCCGAATCCGAGTAGCTCTTCCAGATCGTCCTGGCTCATTGGGCGCGGTTGCCTCCGCAATTGGTTTCGCCGGCGGAGATATAAGAGGTCTGGTGGTTCTCTCTTCAGAGGGTGGCCGCGGTATCGATGACATCACCGTTGCATTTCCCGGAACTGACCCGGCTGATTTGATTAATGTCCTAAATGCGATCGGCGGCGTCGAAGTTATCTCAGTAACTCCGGTTAATTAGAAGTTCTCAACTCTCGCTCCGTCACCTGGAAGCGAATCGAAAAATCTTGGGGCCCCAAAGCCATTTTCGCTAAAGGCTCTCTCTATTTCGAGAGCGACCCTGGCGGCATCCTCATCTTTAATCAAGGCAATGGCACTTCCGCCGAATCCTCCGCCAACCATTCGAGCACCTAGGGCGCCGAGACTCTGGGCGGTTTCAACGGCCAAGTCGAGTTCTGGGCAAGAGACGTTGTAATCATCTCGAAGAGAAGTATGTGACTCATTTAGAAGTTGGCCAAATTCAATAAATTGATCTGCTTCAAGAAATTTGACAGCTTCTATTACGCGCGCAATTTCACTTACTCCATGACGGGCGCGCCGAAAATTAACCTCCGGCAATCGGTTACGTGCGCTCTCTAACTCACCAAGAGTTAAGTCCCGCAGAGCTTTAACACCAAGCTCACTAGATACAGATTCACATTGATTACGACGCTCGGCGTAACCACCGTCAACTAGCGCATGATGGGCTCTCGTATCAACTACAAGAAGTTTTAGACCATTCGATTCAAAATCCACTTTGATCTGTCGTGTGGAGAGATCTCGGCAATCGAGAAGTAGTGCGTGGCCATTTTTGCCCATCAATGAGATTGATTGATCCATGATTCCGCATGGAACTCCGACATATTCATTCTCGGCTTTTTGCGTTATCCGAGCTAGATCAGTGAGTGATTTTCCAAGATCAAATTTATGATTTATCCCAGTCGCAACGCTACATTCCAAAGCAGCAGAAGATGAAAGACCTGCTCCCGACGGAACTTCACTATCGACCAAGATATCTAGACCAAACTTGACATCAAGAGCCCATAAGACTCCGAGTATGTATCTCGTCCAAATTGGCCCAGTCATGGGCTTAAAAGCATCAACAGAGCTCTCGAAAATCTCTTTTCGATGCTGGTTGGATGCAACTCTGATTCGCTCATCATCTCTCACTCGGACTGCGCAATAAGTTCGAGCTTGAATAGCAAACGGAAGGACGAAGCCATCGCTGTAATCAATATGTTCACCTATTAGATTTACTCGACCCGGCGCAGAAGTTATAAGGTCTGGAGCGACCCCAAAAAATGAAGTGAAATCCTCTCGGACTTTCATCTTAGATTTTTACATCCCGCAGCTGCTGTGCGGATTGTTCTGGCCATACGTCCATCATGAAAGCTCCAAAAGCCGACTCTGAACCAGCGAGATACTTAAGTTTTCCGGGCGCACGACGCACGCTCGTGATCTGCCAATGAAGTCGCATTACATCTCGACCAACTCTTACTGGCGCCTGATGCCATGCAGCAATGTATGCCATTTTTGTATCAAAGACCCCATCGAGTCTCTGTAGAACTTCCTTTGCAATCGGAGCAAAGTTTTCACACGCGCTTTCGTCTAGCGCAGCTAAATCTGGAACGGGGCGAATTGGGGCAACGTGGATTTCAAATGGGTACCTAGCAGCAAACGGAACAAAAGCAACCCATTCTGAATTCTTAGCAATAACTCTAACTTCATCTCTAATTTCTCTAGCAAGAATGTCATCAAGTAAGACTCGACCAGTTCTATTCATGTGATTAGTCGCTGCCGTTAGCATCTTCTCAGTCCTCGGTGGCAGATATGGGTACGCGTAGATCTGACCATGCGGATGAGAGAGAGTAACTCCAACTTCCTCGCCACGATTTTCAAATGGAGCAATATGTTGGATATATGGAACTTGGGACAGTTCAGAGACTCGATCTCGCCATGCTTCTAACACGGTGCGTATTTGGTGTTGCGATAAATCTTTGAATGAAGCTTCGTAATTAGAGGTAAAGCAGACCACCTCACATTTTCCAGCTGCAGGAATTGGGGGAGTCTCAAAACCAATCTCTTGGGGAAGGGCAACCGAATTCTCAGGAGATCGCAGAGATGGTGCTCGATTATCAAAGACCACCACTTCATAGTCACTCTCTGGAATCTCAGTTAGAAATCCGGGTCGACTTGGCGCCAGTGGATTTAACTCTTTTGGTGGCAAGAAGATTCGACCCTGACGATGGGCGGCCATTACAACCCATTCATTATTCAGTGGATCTAAACGCATTTCTCCGATTTGAGGTTGGGCTTCAACCTCTCGCTGATCTTCTGCAGTTCTATTTTGTCCTTGCGTGTCGTAATAACGGATGGTGCGTCCATCCATGAGCAAGCGGTCGGTTCTTATGACCCCAGCGCCTAGTTTCTTGCTCGACATGATGACCATTACTCTACCGGCATGTCCTCGTTAGCGCACTTATCTAATGGTGGGGTTGATTTCATTGCTGAGGACGTTGATGGCGCACTTGTGATTCGTTATTGGGGTAAGGCAATCGCGAGCGATTTATCGAAATTCAATTTTGAACGTTCAATTCCAAATAGCGACTTCGATTCAATTCAAAATCCTGGCATCATGCGTGAGCATTCGAGAGGTTGGCTCGGGTGTCCCACTATTTCCGGGCATCGCAATGGCAAGGATTGGTCCTCGAAATTTGCAATAAAAGAAATGAAAGCTGCAAAAGATTTGCTGCAAGTTCGTTTTGAAGATTCAGCAATCACATTAGAGCTACATTTTGAATTAAAGCTGGACGCTAATGGAGTAGCTCGGGCAAGTTATTCATTACTCAATCACGGAGATGATTACACTCTTAATGAATTGAATTACTGGTTGCCGTTATCAGATAAAGCAACTCAGAGCTTGGACTTTGCGGGACGCTGGTCCAACGAGCGAAATCCCCAACGACGTGCAATTGATGTCGGACGCTGGGTCCGCGAGTCCCATGAAGGACGAGGTGGACATAACTTTACGATTGGCGAGATTGCGCTAACCGAAACGTCTAATTTTTCTCAAGGTGAGGCGTGGTCAGTTGCCCTTGCCTGGAGTGGGGATGTTCGCTATTGCATTGAGAAAAATTATGAAGGCGTCCAAGCTATTGGGGCGAGTGAAATTCTCGCTCCAGGGGAGATGATCCTTAGAAAGGGTGAGAGCTATGAATCCCCAGATCTGATCGCGGTTTATTCAGATTCGGGATTAGATGGTTTAGCGGGTCGATATCACCAGCATTTACGTGCCCGTTCAAATCATCCAAAGAGACCTCGACCAGTAACGCTAAATATGTGGGAAGCAATCTATTTTGATCACAGCGAGGAGCGAGTTCGCAAACTTATAGATGTTGCCGCATCGGTTGGAGTAGAGCGAGTTGTTCTCGATGATGGCTGGTTTGGATCTCGTCGCAGCGACCGACTTGGCTTAGGGGATTGGCAGATCAGTAAAGATGTCTGGCCAAATGGCTTGAAGCCAATATCTGATTACATCGCTAGCAAAGGTATGGAATTTGGGCTCTGGTTTGAAGGCGAGATGCTAAATCCAGATTCGGATGTATTTCGAAACCATCCAGATTGGATCTTGAGTGAGAAGGATAGGGTTCCGCCAACTTGGCGCCATCAGCTAGTTATCAACCTAGCAAATCCAGATGCTTTCACCTACGTATTGGATTCAGTCAGCGAAGTTATAGCGGATGCCAAGGTTAAATATATTAAGTGGGATCACAATCGAGCCCTCGTTGACGCGGGATATCTAGGAAGAGCCGCGATTCATCGACAGACGCTCGGAATTTACAACTTATTTAGCGAGCTTAAGAAACGCCATCCAGGACTTGAAATTGAGTCATGTGCATCGGGAGGCGGAAGAATTGATTTTGGAGTGGTTGATTATGTAGATCGATTCTGGGTTAGCGATAACAACGATGCCCTAGCGCGGCAACAGATTCAACGCTGGACGATGCAGTTCATGCCACCAGAACTACTTGGAACCCATATTGGACCAACCCCGGGGCATCAAACGGGGCGCGAACTATCGCTATCTTTCCGCGCCATTACAGCGCTCTTTGGCCACGCTGGAATTGAATGGGATATCACCCAGCTAAAAGATTCCGAATTGAGTCAATTAAAGAAGTGGAGCGATTACTACAAAACAAAGCGCTCGCTACTTCACAGTGGAAAAGTGGTGCGCGTTGATTATCCCGAAGAGAACCATTATCTCCACGGCGTGCTTGGTGAAAACGAGGCAATCTTTGCATTTGTTCAGCTTCAGCCAATAAAGACATCACATGCACCTAATTTGCGTTTTTCTGGTTTAGTAAGAGATAAAAGTTATCGAGTTAAATGTGTAGAGCTAGCTGGAAAGACTGGGATGATGCTGATTCAGCCGCCTAAATGGGTGGTTGCTGGCATTGAGGCAAGCGGAGCAGCCCTAATCGAAGTTGGATTACCTGCACCGATTCTGCAACCGGCGCAAGCACTCTTAATTGAGATTGAGGCTATTTAGCCCAATCAAGGGTGCGCTCGATTGCTCGTTTCCAATTAGCAAGTCCGCTGGTAGCAAGAACTGAACCTGGATTGGCTTTCCAACGACGACCCTCTTGCCAATTGGCTCTTAGTTGAGTTTTGTCTTTGAAGAAGCCAGTCGCTAATCCTGCAGCGTATGCGGCTCCTAAAGCAGTCGTCTCAATCACCTTGGGTCTGACTACATCAATCTGCATAATGTCAGATTGCATCTGCATGCAGAGTTCATTTGCGGTAATTCCACCATCAACTCTCATCTCAGGAAGTTTGACTCCGCTATCAGATTGCATCGCATCCAGTACATCGCGAGTCTGATAGCAGATCGCCTCAAGTGCAGCTCGAGCGAGATGCGCCTTGGTTGCTGCGCGCGTCAAGCCAACAACAACACCCCGGGCATCATTTCTCCAATACGGAGCGAAGAGTCCAGAGAAAGCTGGAACGAAGTAAACGCCACCGTTATCGTCTACCTCTTTCGCAAGTCCTTCAACATCTGGGGAACTTTTGATAATTCCGAGCTGATCGCGTAACCATTGGATTGCAGAACCGGTGACCGCAACCGAGCCCTCGAGCGCATATCGGGCCTTCTCAGATCCAAATTTGAAACACACGGTAGTCAATAATCCATTCTTGGAGCGAACAATCTCTTCGCCAGTGTTTAGCAATGCAAAGTTTCCAGTTCCATAAGTGGTCTTTGATTCGCCCCGCTCAAAGCAGGCTTGGCCGACCATCGCAGCCTGTTGATCACCAAGAATTCCTGCAATAGGGACCTCAGCGCCAAGTGGTCCACTTGCAAGGGTCTTCCCATAAATTTCGGAGGAGGATCTAATTTCAGGCAAAATCGAGCGCGGAACTTCAAAAATCTTCAATAAGTCTTCATCCCAATCGAGAGTTTCAAGGTCCATCAATAGAGTTCTACTTGCATTTGTAACATCTGTTATATGAACTCCACCGGTTAGATTCCAAACTAACCATGAATCAATGGTTCCAACCAAGGCTTGAGAGTTGGCGAGGGCATCTTGGACAGCTGGAACGTTCTTGAGAAGCCAGTTCATTTTGCTTCCCGAGAAGTATGGAGCTATTGCAAGGCCCGTTTTATAGATGACTTTTGACTTAATTTCTTCAGAGAGTGAAGCGAGAAATTCTTGCGTTCGGGTGTCTTGCCAGACAATTGCATTCGAGAGAGGTTTACCACTCTCTTTATCCCAGATCACTGTAGTTTCGCGCTGGTTGGTGATTCCAATTGCGGCTAGTTCGCTACCTAAAATTCTCGCGTTCTTGAGGGCACCTGTGATTACCTCTTGAGTGCGTTGCCAAATTTCAGCAGCATCATGTTCGACCCATCCGGCTTTAGGGAGGATCTGTTGATGTTCTATTTGGTGCTGACCCACTATGGAACCTGATTGATCAAAGATTATGAAGCGGGTTGAGGAGGTTCCTTGGTCGAGGGAGCCGATAAATGCCATAAGCCGTATCCTACGTGGGTGAGAGTTTTATCCTCAGAGTTAAGTCCGAGCGCTCGCACCGACGCCATCAAGAGCCTTCGCGATGATCAATTCGATATCTTGGTCATCGGCGGTGGAATTAATGGAGTCGGAATAGCCCTTGATGCTGCATCACGAGGCCTGAAAGTTGCTCTCGTTGAAATGGCTGATTTTGCCTCAGGAACTTCATCCCGATCTTCGAAGTTGATTCATGGGGGGCTTCGCTATTTGGAGCAATACGATTTCAAGTTAGTAAGAGAGGCGCTCCAAGAGCGTGAATTGATGGTAACTACTCTTGCGCCGCATTTAGTTAAACCTGTCTCATTCTTATATCCGCTCACTGAAAAATTCAAAGAGCGTACATATGTAGGTGCGGGCATGGCCCTATATGACGCGCTACGAGGCTTCAAGCGTGCGTTGCCATGGCATAAACATATTTCACAACGAGAGTTAAGTGAGATTGCACCGTCGCTTCGACTAGATCTGATAACGGGTGGCTATCAGTACTTCGATGCTCAAGTTGATGATGCAAGACATACCATGATGATTGCTCGTACAGCGGCGAAGTATGGAGCTGTAATCACTACCCGAACTTCTTGCAAGCAATTAATCAAAAAAGGTCGGCGAGTTGAAGGTGCCTTGATCCAAGATCTAGAGAGCGGTGCCGAATTCGAAGTAAGAGCCAAGTCCACGATTATGGCGGCCGGAGTTTGGACTGATCCACTCTACGAATCCTTCGGCGTAAAACCTGGATATCGAGTTCGAATGTCCAAGGGTGCTCATATTGTTGTTCCCGGCAATGCTATTAAGTCGACGACCGGCGTCATAATTAAAACGGATCTATCAGTTCTTTTCATTATTCCTTGGGGCGATAAGTGGATAGTTGGAACTACCGATACAGATTATGAATCTGATCGATCTAGCCCGCTTGCTTCTAGAGAGGATGTGAACTACATCCTTGCCCAAGCCAATCGCGTACTTGAGCCAAAGTTAGAACGCTCTCAAGTAATTGGAGTTTTCGCTGGGTTGAGACCACTAGTCTCATCTGATCCAGACTCACCAACTACTGAGTTATCTAGAGAACATGTTGTTGATCACCCAGTACCAGGATTTGTAACGATCGCGGGTGGAAAATACACGACCTATAGAGTCATGTCGGAAGATGCAGTCAATTCCGCGGTTGCCGATCTTAAACGTTTAGTTCCAGATTCCTGCACTGAAACCCTAGCCATAGTTGGTGCTGATGGATACTCAGTACTGCTCAATAAAGCAGATGAGCTGGCTAGAGAATACGGCATCTCTAAGGAAACTATCGATCACTTATTGAATAGACATGGCGCTCTCTTTTCGGAAGTTCTTGAGCCAGCACTTAGCGACAAATCCTTATTAAATCCTCTAATTGATCAACTTCCATATCTCAAAGCTGAAATTCTCTACGCAGTTACTCATGAAGGTGCCCGATCAGTCGATGATGTCCTCTCGCGGCGCACTCGAATAAATTTCGAGGCAAAGGATCAGGGACTCGGTGCCGCCAAGGAAGTTGCCTCAATAATCGGACGAGTTTTAGGTTGGAGTGCTGCTCAGTCCAATGAATCAATCAAAAATTACGAAAAACAAGTTCTTATACAGAATGATGCTCTCGTCAAGACTCTCTCTGAAACCGCTTAAACTTCTTAATTAATTTCTGATTTGACCTTTGCAAGTATCCACGGGTGGAGCAACTGGGCGGGGGGTCGGTGAAGGTTTTGGAGTTGGTTCTGGGCCCTGGATTAATTCAAATGTAATTGGTTGCTCAGAGCGAGAGTGGGTACCGGTCTGATCAACATAAATGACGTCTCCGGAGATAGTTCCAGCAGGGAGTTTTCGAAGTTTTAGAGTCCAGACTCCGGCGGCATCTCTTATTGGAGTTTGATCGACCCTAGAGGCGGGATCATTAGCTAACTTGAAAGCAACTGTCCCAGTCACGACCGGTTCGTTATTTGGTCTACGTACTTCAACTTTAACTGAGGTGTTCTTGTCGGTGGTAGATGACTTTAGGGCTGTTATCAGCATGGTAGTCGGTTCATTAACCGGTAAGAAGTCACCTGATTGAGGGCTCCAAGCGCCGCTTGTTAATTGCAGGAATGAAGTCGCATCGCCGCGGAATACATTTAAATCAATTCGTGATGATGCAACGCCGTAACGTTTACCGACTCCACATGAGGAGTATTGCCAGATTTGCCATAGGGAAGAGCAGTTACCAGTACTCCATGAATGGACGAAGCAGCCAAAAACTTTACGTCCTGGCTCAGCAACGGGGTCCGCTGGATCAATTCCATACTGCGCTTTCCAAAGAGGATATTCGCGTAATTTCTCGCTACGGACCATCGCTTGTTCAAGGAAGGTTGGATACGAGTAAAAGATCGGCTTGCGACCAGTCTTCACATACATGGTCTCCATCCAGGTCTCTGCAAATAAAGTCACTAGTCGCTTTGAAGCGCGCTTAGTGCATACTGAACCCGAATAGGCAACACAACTATTCTCAAGATCCAGTGCATATGGGAGATCACGCTCGGTATAACCACCGAGACTCGATAGGCGCCAAATTGCTTTCTGTGCTTGCGCTTGTGCATCTCTAATGACTGCTTGACGACTAGTAGTGTTGGGCAAAATTGTGTAGTGGTAATAGCCCGTAAACAATCCGGCTGCTTGGGCTGAATTTCTATTCATTAGGAGATACTTCAAAGCAAGGGCATCTGCATCATCACGAGTATCGGAGGCTTTGATAATTACAAAGCGAATTCCGGCGTTGTACATTTTCACAAAATCAATTGGCGTATCACCTGGATGTTGCCATCGGCTCACATCGGTCCCGTGAATTCTTCCCCCTGGACCATTGAGGGCAATTAAATCCTCAGGAGCTGTTACCTGGGGAACTTGTTTCACCGTAATGGATCTTGATCTGGTGGTGTAATTTTCACGACCAACACTGACTCGCGCTCGATATGTCGCCTCGGTAGCAAGTGCGGTTATATTGGTCTGAATTTTCCAAGCACCACTTGAAGTTGATTTGGTACGAAGTCTTGTATCGGTCCAACCATTCTTTAATTGGACATCTATTCGAATCACAGCATTCTTCACCTTCGGTTTTATTAAACCGTGAAATGAGAGCTTTGATTCGGGATAACCAGGAGTTTGTGCTAAGAAAAACGATGAACTAACAGTCGCAGCCTGAGCATTTGGAAGCAACCAAGTTGCTGTAGCAATCGAGAGAATCACAGCAATTAGGCGAGGCGTTTTCACGGCGCAATTATGTCTTTGTTGCATGAGATTCCAGGTAATGAAGCGCCCGTGGCTATTCTTAGACAGTGCTGGATTTTGCGACAGAGCTGATTGAGAGTATTGGCATAGTCGGCGCGGGAATCTTTATCGCAATAGAGTCAATTGTTATTCCGCTACCTTCAGAATTGGTGCTTCTGTTATCTGGATTCAATGTGTCTATAGGTGAATTCTCATTTTTATCAGTGTGGATTGCCACAACAATCGGATCGCTAGCTGGTGCATATTTTCTCTATGGAATCGGCTTTGCTGTATCCCGCGACGGAATCAATCGGTTGGTGAATCGATTCGGAAAATTTGTTGGGATAAAGCAAAGTGATGTTGATTCAGCTTTCCGCTGGTTTGAAAGATATGGAACTTTTGTCATCTTCTTCGGCCGACTGATTCCGTTAATCCGCTCACTAGTCAGTATTCCTGCCGGATTAGCAAAGATGAATCTAGTCCGCTTTTCACTACTAACAGCGGCTGGAAGTGGAATCTGGAACGCTCTTTGGATCTCAATCGGAGTACAACTAGGAGATAGATGGCGTGAAGCAGAAGGATGGGCTAAATATCTTGATTATGCAGTCTATGCAATAGCACTTCTTGTTGTAGCCGCGCTGCTTTTAAAATTGATTAAGCGCCGCGGCACTATCTGATTTCCGTAATTGCGATTTGAAATCCGAAGATAACCTTTAAAGTTTCCTCTAGAGCGGGGCGAAATCTTTCATGGCGAACCTGCGAATAATCATGTCCGCCAGAGAATTTATTGGGGTCTGCGAAGTCCATAGTCAAAACACCCGATTGGTATGAAACTAGTCGTCCATCGAAATAGGCGAGCCAGGCGACTCGATCAATGCGTTCAAGTTCATCCAAGACCTCGTTCCAGCGAGACTTGATCTCTGATAATTGCAGTGATTCAGACAAGGAAACCTCTTACTCCTCGTGAACGATTCTTCCTTCATTTGGCAAGAGCCAGGCACGTGAAGGGTCAAATTCAAAAGTAGCCCCATTACCTGGTTGCACTATTTCGTCGTAAATCGGATCAGACTCGATCGCTGTAATTTCACCGTAGCTCGTTGAAATTGAGTATTCAACGTGGTTTCCATAAAAGACTATGTTGGTGACGGTTCCGTGCGCTTTATCAGGCTTGGCTGGCTTTACCTTTATTGATTCAGGGCGAACAAGGAGTACTGGATTTGCAGAGCTGGTTGCATTTGGATGTGCAGCAACTTCCATTTTGTCGCCATTAACCAATACTTTTGCAGAGCCTGTTGCCTTGGATTCAACCTGATCCACCCTAAAGAAATTAGAACGTCCAATAAAGTCAGCAACAAAAACAGAATTTGGTTTTCGATAGATCTCATCAGGAGTTCCTGACTGTTCAACTACCGCATTTCGCATGACGACTATTCGGTCTGAGAGGCTCATCGCTTCATCTTGATCATGGGTAACAAAGACGCTTGTGATGCCGAGGCTCTGTTGAATTTTGCGAATCTCAACGCGCATTTGGGCTCTCAATTTTGCATCGAGGTTTGATAACGGCTCATCAAAGAGTAGAACTTTGGGCTGGACGACCATAGCGCGAGCGAGAGCGACGCGCTGCTGTTGTCCACCTGATAATTGGTTTGGAGCGCGTTGAGCGAGATGAGAAAGACTCATTGTCTCCAAGACTTCCGCAACTCGAGTTTCAATCTCATTCTTGCCGAGGCGCTGGACTCTTAAACCGTATGCGACATTTTCAAAAACAGACATATGTGGGAAGAGTGCGTAGGACTGGAAAACCATTCCCATCGGACGTTTATCGGGTGTAAGGCTCTTTAAGTCTTTTCCATCGAGCGCAATATCTCCTTCGGTCGGAGTTTCGAATCCTGCAATCATGCGAAGAGTTGTAGTCTTTCCGCATCCAGAGGGTCCGAGCAGAGTTACGAATTCACCTGGATTAATTGTCAGGTTGAAGTTATCGACCGCAGTTACTTTGTCGGCGCCATTTCCAAAAACCTTGGTTATGTTTGTTAGTTTCAGGTTTCCCGATTGTTTAGCCATGTTTGTATCCCCCTTAACCAGCGCTCACGGTTATTGGTCGATAACCGGTACCTTGCGTTTTTCTGACAATTAGATTTATGAGTCCCATAGTGACCAACACGATTCCAATCAACAAGGTGCAGAAAGCGAAAGCGTACCCATATCGGACGGTATCGGCCTCAGCCAAAATCAGTGATGTAAGTATTGGTGTATCAGGAGTCGTTATAAAGATGATTGGCGAGAGAGTCGTCATCGATCTAGCGAATGCGAACATCAAGCCCGTCAAAAATGCTCCACGGATTAGTGGTAACGAAATCTTTCGGAAGGTTCTCCCACCGGATGCACCGAGTGATGCGGAAGCTTCATCAATCGCTGGGTCAATCTGTTGCAAATTAGCGATTCCAGAGCGTTGTCCAGCAGGGCTCGATCGAATCACATAGACCATGACTATCGCTACTGCGCCTCCGAAAATCGCACCACCACCGGCAAGCTGAGGAAGGATTGTGATACCGAAAACTTGAATCGGAGAGTTAAATGTAAATGCATAGCCAATTCCAAGAACTGTTCCCGGAAGCGCCAAACCGAGCATTCCAAAGAAATCTAAAGCTTGGCCACCCCGTTTGACTTTTCGAACAATTACCCATGCCAGCATCATTCCAAAAAATCCGGCAATTGGTGTTGCAATTAGAGCCAGCATCGTGGTTGTGATGACTGCATCATTTCCAACACCACTAAATATGTAGCGGAAGTTATCGAGAGTGAATGAGTAATCCACCTTCAAAACTTTGAAGAAGGCACCGAGAATCACCATGGAATAAACCAGAACTACGAAGGCCGCAATGGTCCACGCAATTGCAAGAAGCCAGTACTTCGCTAGGGGTGTTTTAATCATGTCTACTTGGCCGGAAGGCTTTCCGGTAACGGTCACTACATCGGCACGCTGCGACCAGTAACGCTGAATTATGAAAACCATCAATGCAGGCACCAAGAGAATTGTTGAATAAGCAGCGCCACCAGGAACGTTGTACTCACCAGATATTGCAACGTAAGCTCGCGAAGCAAGAACGGTGTAGTCCCCGCCAATCACTAGTGGATTTGCTAAGTCTGCAATTGCCTCAACAAAGAGCAAAAGGAAAGAAGCACCAATTCCAGGAATCAAGAGCGGAAGAGTGACAGTTCTGAAGATCTTAAATTTTGAAGCACCTAAGCTACGTGCTGCCTCATCTACGGCGGGGTCAAGGCTTCGAAGCATTCCCAAGAGATTCATATAGGCAACTGGAAAGTAAGAAGTCGCAAGGACTAAAACAAGTCCCTTGTATCCATAAATCATTGGCTGCTTATCGAAGATTCCGTTAGAGATAATTCCTGATCTTCCAAATAGAACGATTACAGCTGTAGCAAATGCAAATGGGGGAGAGACTAGAGGCAAAAGGCTCAAGACATGTAGCAACTTCTTGCCTCTGAAGTTAATCCTTACTTGTACATAAGCAAGCAGGAAACCGACAAGCGTTCCCAGGGCGCCTACCGAAGTGCCTAACCAGATTGTGTTGAAAATGATCTGCCGGGTGTAATCATTCTTGACAACATCACGAAGTACATCTATTCCGCCGGGTTGAAAGGACTTATATAAGACATTTCCTACTGGTATAAGAATTAGGACGGAGAGAATTAGAACGAGCATAAAGATTGCGATCTTGGTAAATAAATCCAATTTCGCACTCTGGCTACGGATTGCCACAAATCTCCCCTGTTAGAGAAGAAGGATCCCCCCTTTCGAGGAGATCCTTCTAGTTACTGCTTATTAACTGCGGACCTGTGAGCGGTTGATGATTTCATCATCAAAACGCTTTGTTAGATCAGGCTTGCGACTTCCTGCCTTCTCAAAGTCATAGTCAACAAGATTGACTTTGCTTAGCGGGATGATCAAGCGGTTGTACTTTGCCTTTGGATTCGTTAGAGCCTGGTACGCCTGAGCTCCAACTCCGAGGTTTTGAGCATCAGCCGAAAGTGCAAAATCAATGAATGTCTTTGCAGCTAATGGGTTCTTTGCTCCTTTAACAAGTGCAACTCCACCAATCTCATAGCCAGTTCCCTCTGATGGGAAGCTGTTCTTTAGCGGTAGACCATTTTGGATACCTGCGATGCAGTCATGAGCAAAAACAAGTCCAACTGCTACTTCACCAGATCCAGCAGCGCCAACAGGAGCTACACCTGAACGTGAGTAGTAAAGAACGTTCTTGTGGAATTCCTTCATGTAATCCATCGCCTTGTCTTCAGAACCAAGACGCGCCACCTGAGTCCAGAAAGTTGTGAATGCAGTACCCGAGGTTGCAGGATGCGCTGTCAGTATTTGTCCTTTTAGCTTTGGATTCAATAAGTCAGCCCAACTCTTTGGTTGGCGAATACCCAGCTTCGCTAATACTTGGGTGTTGGAGCAGAAACCAAGCGCTCCAAGGTATACACCACTCCAGTAGCCATCAGCATCAAGATATTTCTTTGGAATCATCTTTCGTGTTGGTGAGAGATACGCCTCGGTAAGTCCCATGTTTCGACCAACAACATATCCGTCAGCAGGTCCTCCGTGCCAGACATCAAACTCCGGATTGTTCTTAAAAGCCTCAAGACGAGCAGGTACAAGTCCGGCAGATAAGCGAACGAACTTGGTATCGACTCCGGTTAACTCTTCGAATTTTCTTGCCATTGCTGCGCACCAGGTTTCGGTTGCGCCGCAGACAACATTTAGCGTGCCGCTCAACTTTCGACCTTCAGCATATTGAAGCTTGCCACTCACGCGCTCGCACGTATACGTGACACCTTTAATGGTGCGAATTAGACCTTCGCGTCCACATTGTGAACCTTTTAGGTCGCGCGCCGCTTGTGCAGGCGCCATGGCCGTCAATAGTGAAACTATGAGGGTGGCGACAATTCCAACTGCCACCATGCGTTTCTTGGTCATCATTAGCCTTTCGGTTTCGAGGGGTATTGCTTGCCCGACACTAACAGGGCGAGAGTGAAATGTCAGCGCTCGCTTACGCAGAGAATTAATAAACAATTAATAAAGATGAAGGAATGTGAACTATGAGTCTGGTGGGGCAGGTAGGGCTCGAACCTACGACGACCGGATTATGAGTCCGGGGCTCTAACCAACTGAGCTACTGCCCCCAGTGTTGGCCTTGCTTGAGAGGGAATGATACTGAATTATCCGAACTGAGTAACCGTGAGCGTTGTTCCAGGAATTCCCGGAGAGTCTCCAATTGCATCCGTGCTTTCTAGTAGGCCTATCGCGTCTGAAATGATCATCAATCTAAAGATGTCATTGGCGTTGGCACTCACAGAAAATTGCCTGATAGCAACCGTGTGTTGATTCTTCACGACATAAATCTTCGCATTTGTCCAAGGTTCCGGGTTTCCATTTCTAGAGAGCCAGATACTAACTGTTGCATTTTTTATCGCGTCTGTTACGAAAATCTGCGAAGCAAAAGTGATGTTGTATTTGCCCGCAAAGTTAATCTTGATTCCGGAGTCAGGTTCTAAAGTAACTCCGTTTGAAAGCGCGGTTATATTGAATGGAATGTGTTCTGGCGCCATGAGCGGAATTACGAAGTCGGTTGTGTCATAGAAATATCCGTAATAACCAAGAGTTGTTATTCCTGGAATTCCTTGTGGCCCAGTTGCGCCAGTTGCGCCAGTTGCGCCCGTTGCGCCCGTTGCACCAGTTGCACCAGTTGCGCCCGTTGCGCCAGTTGCGCCCGTTGCACCAGTTGCACCTGCGGGTCCTGTTGCTCCGGTGTTGCCTTTGGGTCCTTGAATTCCCTGCGGACCAGTCGCGCCAGTAGTTCCGGTAACACCTTGTGGTCCCACAAGGGAAATGCCATCGCCCCAAATTGTTTCTAAATTCTTTGGTCCATAAATCTTGTAATCATTTAGATCTAGATAAAAGTCTCCAAATAAACCATCTTGGATGGTGGGAGATCCCTTACCGCTAAGCAAAGTATTTCCTCGCGGGCCAGCGGGCCCAGCTAGGTTAATAGGGAAGCCCCACAATCCATTTTTTCTCGGACCGTAAATTCGATTTGTCGAAGTATTCAGATAGAAATCACCATCATGCCCGATTTCAAAATCAATGGGATCCTCGCTTCCGGAATGTACTATTGAGAGTTCTGAGTCTCCGATAACTGGAATTACGAATTTAATCCGCCGTTCACTTTTCTTACATTTCGGTTTTTGGTCAGTGATTAGCCTGGCTTTTCCTGTCTTAATATTTACGCAATTACTTACACGTTGTTTTTCTATTGCTACAACTTCAGAATTCAGAGAGAACAAAAATGCAAGACAAGTGGTGACCATTAGACGAAATAAAACAGTCTTAGTCACAGGATAGAAGGTACTGAAAATGTTGAGAGGCTTTGAGGTTCCTGTAAATATTGCGACTTTCCCGCGACAAATACCGTAAGATCAAGCATTAACTTGATAATCTCGTAAAGTGAAACTTCCTCAAAAAATGCTGATTGTGGCCCTTTGTATGGCCCTTCTGAGCTTTTCTGCTCCAGCAAGGGCAGAGTTCAGCTACGCATATCCAGTATCGGGCTGCAAGACAGAATTTCCTTGGTATCACCACGATTATCCAGCTGCTGATATCAAGGCGAGG
>Ga0208004_1000072_pt1 | contig 34590 bp, 36 predicted proteins | sample DEB08_DNA_6_FD_184522 | JGI IMG/M metagenome (GOLD analysis project Ga0208004, IMG submission 184522) | Aqueous microbial communities from the Delaware River and Bay under freshwater to marine salinity gradient to study organic matter... | ecosystem: Environmental > Aquatic > Marine > Coastal ...
GCTCGAGGGGACGCTCGCCCATGCGCCGAGGGGCAGCAATGGGTTTGGCTACGACCCGATCTTCGTCCCCCTCGGCTATGCGCTGACGACGGCCGAACTGCGCCCCGACGAGAAGGACGCGATCAGCCACCGCGGTCAGGCCTTCCGGGCGCTCGCCCAGGTCATGGCGTCGCGCTGACCCCCTCCGGTTTCCGACCGTTGTGGTGGGTTTCCGGGCTTGGGAAGCAACCACAACGGTCGGAAACCGGGGCAGGTCGCGTGAGCGCGCCGCCGGGCATACCGTGGAGGTATGGACCCGTGGATCTGGTGGATTGTCGGCGCTGGTGCGCTTGCGGTGGCCGAGATCCTCACCGGGGGCACCCTGGTGCTCATCATGCTCGCCGGAGGTGCTGTGGCTGGGGGGATCACGTCAGCGCTGGGCGCTCCGCCCGCCCTCTCGGTTGGTGTCTTTGCCGTGGTGTCCTTGGCCCTGCTTGGCCTGGTTCGTCCCGTCGCCCGACGGCACCTGCGCCTCGGGCGTGAGGCACGCACCAACGTGGCGGCGCTCGTGGGCGCTGAGGCGCTCGTGACCGAGGTCGTCGACGGCCAGGACGGTCGGATCAAGCTCGCGGGCGAGATTTGGTCGGCCCGCGCGTACGACGGCATGAGCACCTTCGAGCCAGGGATGCGTGTGCAGGTCTTGCAGATCGAAGGGGCCACGGCACTCGTGGCCGCGTAGCCCAACCGAAGCGTGACGGCCGCCCTGGGCGGTCAGAAGGAGGACGACATGGAAGCCCTCATCGTGGCGATCGTGATTGCTGCCATCGTGGTGGTCCTGATTTCGTCGACCGTCAAGGTCGTGCCGCAGGCACAAGCACGCATCGTGGAGCGACTCGGTCGCTACCAGCGCACGTTGAACGCCGGACTCGCTTTCGTGATCCCGGTCATCGACAAGACGCGGGCGCGTGTCGATCTACGTGAGCAGGTCGTGTCCTTCCCTCCGCAGCCGGTTATCACCGAGGACAACCTCGTCGTCAGCATCGACTCGGTCATCTATTTCCAGGTCACCGACCCGCGGTCGGCGACGTACGAGATCGCAAGTTATCTCATGGGCATCGAGCAACTCACGGTGACGACGTTGCGCAACGTCATCGGCTCCATGGACCTCGAAGAGACACTGACCTCGCGCGACAGCATCAACGCACAGCTGCGTGGTGTCCTTGATGAGGCGACCGGGCGCTGGGGAATCCGCGTCAATCGAGTGGAGATCAAGGCCATTGATCCGCCGAACAGCGTGCAGGAGTCGATGGAGAAGCAGATGCGCGCGGAGCGGGATAAGCGTGCGGCGATCCTGACCGCTGAAGGCCAAAAGCAGTCCGCCATTCTCACCGCCGAGGGTGAGCAGCGGGCGGCCGTGCTGCGCGCCGAGGGCGATGCGCGCGCTGCGGTCCTGCGGGCCGAGGGTGAGTCCGAGGCGATCACCAAGGTGGTCCATGCGATCCACGAGGCCAAGCCTGATAGTCATGTGCTCGCCTACCAGTACCTGCAGACGCTCCCGGAGATTGCCCAGGGCTCGGCCAACAAGGTGTGGGTGCTCCCCAGCGAGCTCACCGGGCAGATCGCGCACCTCGCCGACGCGCTGAAGCCCCCGACCGACCCAGGCCGCTAGGACGTCGTCTCACTACATCCCGTTTCAACGGCGCGAATCGGGATGTAGTGAGACGACGCCAGCCACTCTTGTGCGGGTGGAGGGACTTGAACCCTCACGTCCTAGGACACAGGAACCTAAATCCTGCGCGTCTGCCAATTCCGCCACACCCGCGTGGGGCCCCAGACTAGTAACCCTCAGCCGAGGCCGAGATCGCGGCGCAGCTTCGCGACATGGCCGGTCGCCTTCACGTTGTAGAACGCATGCTCGATACGTCCTCGCGGGTCGATGACGAACGTCGACCGGATGACGCCGACCACCGTTTTGCCATAGAGCTTCTTCTCCCCATAGGCGCCGTACTTCTCGAGGACCTTGTGGTCCGGGTCGGCGAGGAGGGGGAAGGTGAGTCCATCGCGCTCCCGGAACTCGGCCAACTTCTCCACCGGGTCCGGCGAGATCCCGAGGACGACGTAGCCCGAGCCATGCATGACCGACAGCGAATCGCGGAAGTCGCACGCCTGCGTCGTGCATCCGGGCGTCATGGCGGCGGGATAGGCGTAGAGGATCACCGACTGTCCGGCGAAGTCGCTCAGCCTGACCTGGTCACCGTGGTCATCGAGAAGGGTGAAGGCTGGAGCCCGATCACCGGGTTCAAGTCGTGTCATGCCTTCACGGTAGCGCGGGCTGGGGCGTGATCGTCGACGATGATCCGGTGACTGTGGCGACGCAGCGTCGTGATGCCCAGGACCACGAGGAACACAGCCGCACCCACGAGCACGATCATCGTTCCGGACGGGACCCCCGCGTAATAGCTGAGGTACATCCCCACCAGCCCGCAGGCAGAACCGACGACGGTGGAGATGGCGAGCATGCGTCCGAAGGAATCGGTGAGCATGCGCGCGACCACGGCGGGAATCACCAGCATCGCGGCGACCAGGGTCACACCGATGACGGTCAGCGTCACGAGGATGGACAGGGACAGGACCACCATGAGCAGGCCTTCGATCCTCGCGACATGGACGCCGGAGGCACGTGCCACATCGGGATCGAAGGTCGTGAAGAGCAATTCGCGATAGCGGAAGAAGACGACGGCTCCGGCAAACACCATGACGGCGATGAGCCACACGATCTGGGTATTCGTGATGCCGAGGATGCTGCCGAAGAGTGCGTTATCGAACGCCGGCCCGGAGGATCCAAATTTGCTGAAGAGGGCAACACCGAGCGCAAAGGACGCCGTGGTGACCACGCCGATCGCCGCGTCCGCACCGAGCCGGCTGCGCCGAGCGACCGCGGTGATCGCGATGGCGGATGCGATCCCCCAGAGGCCAGCGCCTAGGACGTAGAGCTGCGCAGCGAAGAGTTGCATGGCGGCGTACCCACCGAAGATCGCGTGGGAGAGTCCGTGACCGATGTAGCTCATGCCCCGCAGCACGATGTAGACGCCGATGAAGCCGAGCAGGGCGCCGGACAACGTCGCGACGAGCAGGCCCTTCTGGAAGAAGGCGAAGGAGAGTGGTTCGAGGAGGACGTCCATCAGCCAACGCTCCGCAGGGGATGAGCGCTGTCGACGACCACCGGCATGCCGAGGTGTTCGAGCACTTCTAGGCGGGCCCCGAAGGTCTCTTCGAGCACACTCGGGACGATGACCTCGCGAGGCGAACCCTCCGCGACCACGTGGCCGTTGACGCACACGAGGTGGGGCAGGTGAGCCGCCATGCCGTTGAGGTCGTGGGTGGTCAGCACGATCCCCATCCCGTCCTGATGGAGATCGCCCAGCAGGTGCAGTACGTCGTGTCGCGTGTTGACGTCGACACCACTGGTGGGCTCATCGAGCAGGAGCAGGTGCGGTTCACGCAGCAGGGCCCGAGCGAGGAACATCCGCTGCTGCTGCCCACCGGAGAGTTCTCGGATGTGGCGCTCGGCAAGATCCTTGATGCCAAGTCGATCGAGGACGGAGAGGGCGTCCCGTCGCTCGGCGCGTGAGGGCCACGGCCACACGCGATGCTCGGTGCGGGCCATGAGCACGCACTCCATAACGGTGACAGGGAAGTTCCAATCGACGGTTTCGAGTTGGGGCACGTAGGCGACGCGCAGGTCCGGGCGTGTGATGCGTGCTCCGGCAACCGGGTCGAGCATGCCGAGCAGGAGTCGCAGCAGCGTGGTCTTGCCCGCCCCGGAGGGACCGACGACGCCGGTGAAATCCGTCTGTCGCACCGTGAGATTGACGTCATGCAGGACGAGGACGTCCTGATAGCCCGCCGAGACGTCGTCCAGCGTGACGAGAGGCTCTGCGGCGGCGTTCGTCATCGTGGGTCTCCTCGGATCGACAGTTACTGCGGGTAGTAGGCGTTGTCGGGAACCGTCACCTCGAAGACGAGCGCGTCGAGGTTGGTCGGGTTGCCCCCGAGGCCCGCGATCATGGTCCGGTAGTTGGAGCGCAGGAGTTCGAGCAGGGTGTGCTCGGGGGCGCCGGGCTCGCCCGGGAGGTCGTCATCGCGCAATGAGTCCTCGTATCGCACACCCGTTTCGGCGGCGATGGCTTCGAGGACCGATGAGGGGAAGACCTCCGACCCGAAGATCGTGGGCACGCCCTCGGCGCGGATCTGCTCGATGAGGCCCGCGACCTCAGAGGGCGTCGGCTCGTCGAAACTCTTGGGCTGAATCGCTCCGACGACCGTCCAGTCGAAGTTGCGCGCGAAGTAGGCGTAGGCATCGTGGTAGGTCACGAGCTTGAGTTGGCCGTCGGGAACGGTCTGCTGATCGGCGCGGACCGCCTCAGCAAGTCGATCGGCCTCACGCGCAAACTCATCGAAGTTCGCCTGGTACCCCGCGGCGTTATCCGGATCCCGATCGGTCAGCGTTTCGCGCACCAGATCGGCGTACTCGACGGCGTAGGTGGGATCGGTCCAGAGGTGGGGGTTCGGCTTGCCCTCCTCCTCGGGGAAGGAGAAGTCGAAGATGTAGTCCGACTCGGGCAGCGTGACGGTGCCCAACTCGACGATCTCCGCACCGTCCTTCATGTTGGCCCTCGCAAGTCCCAGGGTCGGATCCTCCAACTTGAGCCCGTTGACGAAGATGAGGTCCGCGGTACTAAGGAGTTCGGCAGTCTGCGGCTGTGGTTCGAAGGTGTGAGAGTTGGTGCCCTCAGGAACGATGCCCTCGATACGGACGTTGTCACCAGCCACAGCCGCCACGATGGAGGTGAGGGGTGACACGGTCGTGGCGACAATAAGGCGGTTGTCCGCTGGGTCCGCGGCGCCCGAGGATCCGCTGTCGGATCCGCAGGCGGTCAGCGACAGCGCGGTCGCGACGGCCAGGGGCAGGGCGAGCCAAGTGAGGCGCCGAGTCCGAGGGAGAGCCACAAGCATTGACCCTAGGCGGGGAGAACATTTATCGCAAATTCTTTGCAATAAAGCCTTGGGAGGTTGCCGCGCGGATCCCACCCCTTCCGGTCTCCGACTGTTGTGGTGACTTCCTGGTCAGCAAAACCAACCGCAACGGTCGGAAATCGGAGGGGGTCTCCCGAGTCCCACCGGTCGGGCTAGGCTGCCCCGCGTGAGTGAGCCGCACAAGAAGTCCGCCCAGCCCACGGCCGCCGAGCTTGAGGCTGAGATCGCCCAGGCCCGCGATGGCCTCACGTCGAGCCTGGAGCAACTGCGCGCGGAGACCCGCCCGGAGGCTCTCGTTCAGCGGGGCAAATCTGCGGTCGTGGGGTTCTTCACCGACGAGTACGGCGGCGTACGTCCGGAACGCATCGCCATGGTCGCTGGCACGGTGATCACCCTGGTGGTCCTGCGCCGCTGGCGCTCCGCGCGCCGACGCCGCAACTGTCACTGCCACTGAAGCCATGGCTGCCTCGACCGAATCTCCCGACGTCACCCCCCGTGCGGACGGGTCACTGCCGATCAAGCTGCTGCATGATCGGGTCCTCGTCAGTCCCGGCACAGAGGATGGTGAGCGAACCTCGACGGGGGGCATCCTCATCCCCGCTACCGCGCAGGTGGCCAAGCGACTGACCTGGGCGCGTGTGGTGGCCGCTGGTCCGACCGTGCGCAATATCGAGGTTGGAGACCGCGTGCTCTTCGAGCCCGAGGATCGATCGTCCGTCGAATTGCAGGGCGCCGAATACGTCATGCTTCGAGAACGCGATGTGCACGCGGTTGCCTCGTCTCGTCACGCCGACGGCCAGACCGGCCTGTATCTCTAGGAGAAGCCTTGTCCGCCCATCCCGCGCATGTGCCGTCGGATTGCCTCGTCATCTTCGGGATCACCGGGGATCTCGCCCACAAGATGACGCTCCCCTCGCTCTACCACCTCGAGCGTCGCGGATTGCTCAACATTCCCATCGTGGGTGTCGCCTTCGACGACATCGGTGACCAGGGTCTTTGGGACGAAACGCGCGATGCAGTACACAAGGTCCTTGAGGCCGCGGGTGAGCAGATCGACGAGTCCGTGCTCAACCGACTCATTGAGCGGATGACTTACGTGAGTGGGGATTTCACCGACGCTGGCCTCTACAACCGACTCGCTGCGCACCTCAAGGGGCGCGAACACCCGCTGTTCTACCTCGAGATTCCGCCATCACTCTTTGGTCCCGTCGTTGAGCAACTCGGTGCCGCCAATCTCACCGCGGGATGCCGCGTGGCGGTCGAGAAGCCTTTCGGCACGAGCCTGGACACCGCGCGCGAGTTGAATGATCGACTCCACCAGGTCCTCCACGAGGATCAGTTGCTGCGGATCGACCACTTCCTCGGCAAGGAGCCGGTCCAGGACATCGTCTTCGTCCGCTTCGCCAACTCCTGGCTCGAGCCGCTGTGGCGCCGACAGTACGTCGACTCGATCCAGATCACGATGGCCGAGGACTTCGGTGTCGAGGACCGCGGGTCGTTCTATGACAAGGTTGGTGCTCTGCGGGACGTCGTGCAGAACCACCTTTTGCAGGTGCTCGCGCTCGTGCTCATGGAGCCGCCCGGCGGCGGGGATGATCCGATTGGTGACCGGCGTCTTGATGTCTTCCGCGCGATCCGACCAATCCGCTCCGATGACATCGTGCGTGGACAGTACGACGGCTATCGCCAGATCACAGGAGTCGCAGAGGACTCCGACACCGAGACGTACGTCGCGGTACGCCTGCACTGCGACACGTGGCGCTGGGCTGGCGTCCCGATTGTCATCCGTGCGGGCAAGGACCTCCCGGTGAAGTCCACCGAGGTCGTGGTGCGCTTCAAGCAGGCGCCCGCGGTCCGCACAGGTGATCATGTGCAGCGAGTGTCCGGCTATGACGACGTGATCCTGCGGATCGGTCAACCGTCTGGAATCGACATCGGGCTGCGGGTCAAGGAGCCCGGCGTCGACACCGTCGAACCCGAGTTCTTGTCCATCGACTTCGCGAGCACGCTCGGCGATCTCCCGTCCCCCTACGAGCGGTTGCTGCACGACGCGATGGTCGGCGACCACACGCTCTTCCCGCGGTGGGATTCAGTGGAGGCGACGTGGGAGATCGTCCAGCCCGCCCTGGACAATCCTCCGCCAGTCATCTCCTACGAGCCGGGCACGTGGGGGCCGCCCGAGGCCGACCGATTCGTGCGAACGCACGGTGGCTGGCGCGACCCCCACGGCAGCAACTAGCGCTCGTTGGTCCCGGCGATGAAGTCCTCGACGGCGTCGCGGGCTTCGCTGTCGGAGTACTGCTCCGGTGGGCTCTTCATGAAGTAGGACGAGGCGCTCAGCAGCGGGCCGCCGATGCCGCGATCCTTGGCGATCTTGGCAGCGCGCAGCGCATCGATGATGACGCCGGCGCTGTTGGGGGAGTCCCAGACCTCGAGCTTGTACTCGAGGTTGAGCGGCACGTCCCCGAAGGCACGACCCTCGAGCCGAACGAAGGCCCACTTGCGGTCATCGAGCCACTCGATCCAGTCACTCGGACCGATGTGGACGTTGCGGCTGCCGAGGTCGCGCTCGACCTGAGACGTCACCGACTGGGTCTTCGACACCTTCTTGGACTCCAACCGCTCACGCTCGAGCATGTTCTTGAAGTCCATGTTGCCGCCGACGTTCAATTGGTACGTGCGATCGAGAACCACGCCGCGGTCCTCGAAGAGTTTGGTCATGACGCGGTGGGTGATCGTGGCCCCGACCTGACTCTTGATGTCGTCGCCGACGATCGGAAGGCCCGCTGCTTCGAACTTCGCCGCCCACTGCGGATCGCTCGCGATGAAGACGGGGAGCGCGTTGACGAAGGCACAGCCAGCATCAATCGCACACTGCGCGTAGAACCGTGCAGCATCCTCGGAGCCGACCGGCAGGTAGCACACCACGACGTCGACTCGAGCGGCGCGCAGAGCCGCGACGACGTCCACTGGCTCGGCGTCCGACTCCACGATGGTCTCGCGGTAGTACTTGCCGAGACCGTCGAGGGTGTGTCCTCGCTGGACCGTGACACCGGTCTCCGGAACGTCGCAGATCTTGATCGTGTTGTTCTCCGAGGCACCGATGGCGTCGGCGAGGTCGGTGCCGACCTTCTTGGAGTCCACGTCGAAGGCGGCGACGAAGCGAACGTCGCGCACGTGGTAAGGCCCGAAGGTCACGTGCATGAGCCCGGGGACCTTGCCGGCCGGGTCAGCGTCCTTGTAGTACTCGACGCCTTGGACGAGTGACGAGGCGCAGTTGCCGACGCCGACAATGGCGACGCGGATTTCCTGTGTGGTCATGACTTCCCATTTCCTTTCGCTGTCCGGGTACCCCGGCGGCGCTGCCGTGCGCCTCGTTCCAAATCGATGAGTTCTTCCAGCCACGTAACTTCGCGGGCGGCCCCCTCGACACCGTGCTGCTGAAGGCGTTCGGCGTACATGTCCATGCGCTCGGTCGTGCGCTGCATGGACCGCTCCAACTGGCGCATGCGCTCCTCCATGCGGGCGCGACGGCCTTCGAGGATGCGCAGACGTACCACGGCGTCGGTGCGGGAGAAGAACGCCATGCGAGCGGCAAACGCCTCGTCCTCCCAGGACTCCGGGCCCGCATCGGAGACCCAGGCGGTGAACGCCTCTTTGCCCGCCGCCGTCAGGGCGTAGACGATGCGCGCACGCCGACTTGACACCGTGCCGATTTCGGCTCGATCCACGGTGTCGACCTGTTCGACGAGACCGCCGTCAGTAAGGCGATGCAGGCACGGGTACAGCGAGCCGAAGGACAACGCTCGGAAGGGACCCAGGATCGCGGTGAGCCGCTTGCGGAGTTCGTAGCCGTGTAGCGGTCCGTCGGCCAAGACGCCGAGCACGGTGTGGTCGAGAACCTCGGTCCGAGATGACATATCAACACCATATATCAAGTTGTCATATCATGTCGCGCTGACCATCAGGAGGTCGTCAGGGGGCTGTGGGATCACGGAAAGCAAAGACCCCCGCCTCCATGAGGGAGACGGGGGACTTCGTGGTGTGCACCGCCAGGGACTCGAACCCCGAACCCGCTGATTAAGAGTCAGCTGCTCTGCCAGTTGAGCTAGCGGTGCGCGAGGCAGGACGTTATCACCTGTCGAGGGTGAATCTCACGCTGGTCCCGGGTACGGCTTGGGCTAGACGATCGACAGCGCTGGTCGTGACGACGGCGATGACCGGGTAGCCGCCCGTCACGGGATGGTCCGGGCCGAGGATGACGGGCTTGCCATCCGGCGGCACCTGCAGTGCGCCCTGAACCATGCCCTCCGGTGCGAGCTCTCGGTGTTGATCGGACGCGGTTCGCGTCAGCGAGGGCCCCTGTAGGCGCACGCCGATTCGATCGGACTGAGGCGACACGGTGAAGATGTCGTTCAGCAGGACATGCCAGCTATCGTCGGTGAACCAGTCCGCGCGCGGACCTTTGATGATGGGCAACGTCAGACTGATGTCGAGCGTGGGCACAGGTGCATGATCGACCACCATGTCGTGCTCCGGTTCGCCGAGTCGAACAACGTCGCCACGCACGATAGGAGCCGGGCCGAGAGCCGCGAGTGTGTCGCGCGCGTGCGAATTGAGCATTCGGCCGCCCTGAATCCCGCCCCGCATGGCCACGATGGTGCGCAACCCGGATCCGGGCGACAGGATACGGAGCACCTGCCCTGCCCTCACCGCAATCGGTGAGGCCGCGCTCATCGGTCTCCCGTCGATTGTCACCGACGGCGCAAGGCCCATGACGGCGATGGCGGTCGCCCGCAGGCATTGCAGGGTGAGTCCCCCACCGAGGACCTCCAGCCCGGCGCATGACTCCTTGTTGCCCACGAGCCGATTGGCAAGACGCAGGGACTGTCGATCAAAAGCCCCCGACGTCCCGACCGCGATCGCGCCGTAGCCCGGTCGACCGAGGTCCTGCACCAATGCCAGCGGCCCGGGATCATCGACCAGCCAGGTCGGCGTACCGATGACGTCCTCGACGATCGGCGGGGCCATGAGTTCAGGCAGGTTGTCCACGGGCCGGAAGTGCACCGTCATGCCGGGCTGCAGCAGCGCCGCTGGCTCTCGAGTGGGATCGAAGAGGGCCAGGTGTGTCCGTCCGATCAGCCGCCAGCCGCCGGGGCTCGCGGTCGGATAGACCGCGGTGTAGCCGGCGGCCAGGGCGACCGACCCGGCGGGCACCCGTGCCCTGGGCGAGGGTAGGCGTGGCACGTGCAGTCGCGAATCCACCCCGGAGAGATAGCCAAAGCCGGGAGCGAAGCCGCAGAAGTCAACGGTGTAGCGACCGGCGGCGTGCACGGCAGCCACCTCGTCGGGAGCGATGCCCGCGTGTGCGGCAACCTCCGCGAGATCCTCCCCGTCGTAGACCACCGGCACGTCGAGTACGGCGTCGGGATCACTGGGCGGGATGGGTGCGGGTGACAACGACGAGATGGCTCGTACGTCCACGTCCGCGGGCTCCTCGAAGCGCACGAGCACTGTGGCTGCCGCCGGAACGATGTCGACGACCCCGTGGAGGCGATGGCACGCGAACTCGTCAGCGATGGCCCGGGCCATGCCCAGTGGATCCGCGGTCTCGATGAGGAGTGCGCGATCTCCCATGGGGTGGACGCCGCCGCTCATGGCATCTCGGTGAAGGATCGAATCCGGATCTGCGCGGACTCCAATGCGCGTCGCGCGTCGTGGGCCAACTGCACGGCTCCCGGTGTGTCCCCATGCAGGCACATGCTGACGGCGTCGATGTCGACGAACGTGCCGGTGATGCTGCGTACCTGACCGGTCTGCGCCCAGGTCACGACGCGCGCCACGACGTCCCCACGGTCGTCCAGCACCGCGCCGGGTTGATCGCGTGGCACTAGGAGCCCTGATGGCTCGTAGGCGCGGTCGGCGAAGATTTCCCCAAAGGACGTCAGTCCGGCCGCCGAAGCGAGTTCCCTCAGATGTCCGTGCGGGAGTGTGAGCACTGGCAAGGAGAACTCCGCCGCCACCTCTGTGACGACGTGCGCGATCTGCCGATCCTGCGCAGCCGCGTGGTAGAGCGCGCCGTGCGGTTTGAGGTAGGCGACTTGCGTGCCCGCCTCCGAAGCACCGGTTGCGAGGTCGGCCACCTGCTGCCGGAGTTGGTCGGCGAGGAGGGCGCTGCTCACCTCCAGACGGCGCCGGCCGAAACCCTCACGATCGACGAAGGAGACCTGCGCCCCGATGGCTACCGACAGTGAAGCCGCCTCGGCGCAGACGCGGCGCATGGACTCAGCGTCACCGGCATGACCACCGCAAGCGACATTGGCGCTGGTCACCACGCGAAGGAGCTCGCGGTCGATCGCGGCGCCCTCGATGCCGGGAATCTCGCCGAGATCAGCGTTGAGGTCGACGACGCGCATGCACAGGACGCTACTCCGACCGCTAGCCTCCCGCCGTGGTCATGAGTGTGCGCCAGCGCCAGGGACTGGCGCTGGCGTTCATGGCTGTCGTCGCCTTCTCCTTCTCGCTGCCCTGGACCGTCTGGGCCCTGGAGTCGTTCTCGCCGGTCCTCACCGCGACGGGGCGCGCGGCCATTGCCGGAGTCATCGCCGCGGTCATCCTGGCGGTAGCCCGCGTGCCGCGACCCACGCGCGCCCAGATTCGCCCCTTGCTCTACACCATGGCCGGAGCGGTCTTCGGCTGGCCGATCCTCATCGCCCTGGCCCTGCAACGCACGACGTCCGCACACGCCGCGGTCATCGCGGCCGTCATGCCCCTCGTTACCGCGATCATCGCGGTGCTGCGCACCCATGAGCACGTGGCTCGGCAGTTCTGGCTGGCGGCTGCATGTGGAACCGGGGCTCTCATCGTCTTTGCCCTGTTGCGCGGCGGAGCAGAGGGTGGTGACTTTATTGCCGACCTGCTCATTGCCGGAGCCGTCATCGCGTCGTCCTGGTGCTACGTCGAGGGTGCGACGTTGACGCGGCAGTTGCCCGGCTGGCAGGTGATCTCCTGGGTTGTCGTGCTGGCTCTGCCGATCACCATTCCCGCGTCACTTCTCATCGTGGCCACCGGTGGCGTCACTCTCCCGATCACGACGCAGGCATGGCTCGGACTGGTGCTCCTGGGCGTGGTGTCCATGTACTTCGCCTTCTTCGCCTGGTACCAGGGACTCTCCATGGCGGGTGTCGCCCGTGGCGCGCAAACGCAGCAACTGCAGGCGCCTCTCACGCTCCTGTGGTCGGCCTTGCTGCTGGGTGAGGTCATCACGTGGCCGACGATTGTGGCGACGCTCGCGGTAGTAGCGTCCGTGACGTGGGCGGTGCGGGTCCGCACGCCTACGGTGGTAGCGCCGGAGGAGTAGCAGCGGCGCGCTAGTTGGTGCCGCACACCTCGTCGTAGATGGTCGCCGGAATCCCGGAATCCTGCTGAGACGCCTGGCACGCGGATTCGATGGTCACGGCAACCCAGGCGCCGTTCTGGGCCTGCAGGAGAACCACGGTCGGGAACGTCGATCCGGAGGCTTCGAATTGCGCGTCGGCCTTGGCCCAACTGTCCTCGCATGCGAACGCGTCAAGGGAAACGAACGTCGAGCCGGGGTAGTTGGCTTCGAAGTCGGCGCGGACCGCTGCGGTGATGAGGTCGACCGTGCACTCCGCCGTGCCCCCGTCCGGAGCGGATGTCGTCGGCGCCGGCTCGGGCGCTCCGTTGGAGCAGCCCGCAAGCGTGAGGCAGAAGGCCACTGCACACGTGGCCATCACTCCGGCACGCCGCCTCATGACGCGAGCCTAAGCGGCCTCGGCTAGCGTCCCCCCATGACCGACGCACCCCCAGGACATTCCCAGGATGAGGTCGAACGACCGGTCCGACTGCTGGCCATGGGTGGGAGCACCAGGCCGGAATCCACGACGGAGCGGGCCCTGGCCATGGTGGCTGAGGGGGCGCGAACCGCGGGTGCCGACGTAGATGTCATCTGTGGTCGCGAGTTGATGTTGCCGATCTACGACACGGAAACCGACGAACGCGTGTCGGGTGCGGTCCGCCTGGTCGAGGCGGTGCGCAGGGCCGATGGGCTCGTGCTGGTGAGTCCTGGCTATCACGGCGCGATCAGCGGCCTGGTGAAGAACGCTGTGGACTACTTCGAAGACCTGTCAGGTGACCCGCGGCCGTACCTGCACGGGATGGCCGTGGGGTGTGTGGCGGTGGCTGACGGGTGGCAGGCCTCCGTAACGACGCTGCACCAACTCCGCCAGGTTGCGCACGCGCTGCGCGGCTGGCCCACTCCTTTGGGTGTCGCGGTGAACTCGAAGTCGGATCGACTGCTGTCGCCCGACAGTCATGACGCGCATCAACTGCACCTGGTGGGTGAGCAGGTCGTCCAGTTCGCTCGCATGTATCGCGGCGCCGAGGCCACACCGTGACGGCTCGTCGGCTGCCGCGGTGGCGGGAGTTGCAGCCACTCATCGGGGAGCCCCGCCTCCGGTGGGACCCCACCGGCTCAGCGCTGGACCGTTGCGCGAGTGTCGTGGACGTCCGTGCACTAGCGAGGAGGCGAGTGCCGCGCGCCGTCTTCGATTACACGGACGGTGCCGCCGGTTTTGATGAGTCGTCACTCCGTCGTGCTCGTGCAGCCTTCGCGCGCGTGGAATTCCAACCACGCGTGCTCTGCGATGTCCGGAACGTCGATACGTCGACGACCATTCTCGGTGAGCGCGTAGGTCTACCACTGATCTTCGGCCCCACGGGATTCACCCGCATGATGAATCACGAGGGCGAGCCTGCGGTTGCGAGAGTAGCCGAGCGACTCGACGTACCGTTTGGCCTCTCGACGTTGGGCACCACCAGCCCCGAGGATCTCGCCGCTGCCGTGCCGGGGGTGCGCCGCTGGTTCCAGCTCTATCTCATGACTGACCGGGGGTACGCCGGAGAACTCGTCGAACGTGCCCGGTCAAGCGGCTACGACACGATCATCCTGACCGTGGACACGCCCGTGGCTGGCCGCCGTCATCGCGACGTGCGCAACGGGTTGTCGATCCCGCCGCGTCTCACGGCGCGCACATTGCTCGATATGGCTTCATACCCGCGGTGGTGGTTCAACCTGCTGACAACCGAACCTCTCGAATTCGCAACCCTCAGCAGCACCGAGGGGACGGTTGCGGATCTCATCGGGCGGGTCTTCGACCCGGCGATCACGATGGATGATCTGGACTGGCTGCGGTCGGTGTGGCCCGGACGTCTCGTCGTCAAGGGGATTCAAACGGTGGCAGACGCCGAGCGCGTGCATCGCCACGGAGCCGATGCGGTCATCTTGTCGACGCATGGTGGGCGCCAGTTGGAGCGGGCGCCGCTGCCATTCGAGGTCCTGCCGCGGGTGCGTGAGGCGCTCGGTGATGACACGGACATCTTCCTCGACGGCGGCATCCTCTCGGGCGCTGACGTCGTGGCAGCCCTGTGCCAGGGAGCCACGGCGGTAGCGATCGGTCGTGCGTACCTCTACGGCCTGATGGCCGGAGGCGAGCGGGGCGTCCAGCGAGTCGCGGACCTGCTGCGTGAGGAGATCACCACCACGATGCAGTTGCTGGGGCGGACGAGCATCGATCAACTCGGTGCGGACTGTATTCGCATGCGTGACTAGCAATACCGGCTGCGGGGTGGGTCCAGCGGCGCTACTGTCGCCGCGTGGTGGACATCATCGAGTACACGCCCTCACGGGATGACTACGCCTACACCTTCGGCGGCGTCGCTCCCGTCATGCGCATCAAGCCCGGAACGGCCCTGCGGCTGTGGTCGGAGGACGCATTCAACTTCGCCCTGCGATCCACGTCGGACCTGTCCAGCGAGAAGGTCGATCTGCGGTTCGTCAACCCCCAGACCGGCCCCTTCTATGTCGAGGGTGCCAAGCCGGGCGACACGCTCGCTATCCATATCGTGGACCTCGAACCTGCGCGGGACTTCGGTGCCTCGGCGGCGATTCCGTTCTTTGGTGGTCTGACCTCGACCGGTGCGACTGCGATGCTGCAAGAGGCCCTGCCGGACACCACCTGGATCTATCACCTCGATCGTGCGCGCAACACGGTCACCTTCGACGGGCGCTTCAGTGATTTCAGCGTGGATCTCCCCGTGGAACCCATGCTGGGCACGGTGGGTGTTGCACCGGCCGCCGGCGAGGTGCGCACGTCCCTCGTCCCGGAGCGCTTCGGCGGCAACATGGACTCGCCCGAGGTGAAGGCCGGCACGACCGTCTATCTGGGGGTCAACGTCGACGGCGCGCTCTTTTCACTCGGTGATGGGCACTATCGCCAAGGCGAGGGGGAGGCCTGTGGCACCGCGGTCGAAGGTGCCATGAATTCCACGATCATCGTTGACCTCATCAAGGGGCATGCTCCGGCATGGCCTCGTTTCGAGAGCGATAGCCATTGGATGACCGTGGGCTCCACCCGCCCCCTCGAAGACTCGTGGCGAGTCGGCAATGTGGAGATGGTGCACTGGCTCGAGGAACTCTTCGGCCTGCACACGATGGACGCCTACCAACTGCTGTCCCAGACGTCGATCGTGCCGATCGCGAACGTCGTCGATGCCAACTACAGCGTTGTCGTCAAGGTTCCGAAGGCGCTTCTGCCCTCGGCGTCGGCGTACGACGGACTTCACGCCGACCTCCGCGCTCGCGCGGCCGGTCTCATCTAGGAGGGTTCATGGATCTCAAGGCACAGGGTCTCAAGGCGGTTGTCACCGGTGGCACGCGCGGTATTGGACGGGCCATCGTCGAGACATTCCTTGATGAGGGTGTCGACGTGAGCTTCTGTGCTCGGAGCTCTGATGCTGTCGAGGAGACCGCACAGGCGCTGTCGGGTCGAGGTGCGCACGTGCACGGATCCACCGTTGACGTTGGCGACGCAGTCGCGCTCTCGGCGTGGGTTGACGCGAGTGCGGAGCGGATGGGTGGTATCGACATCGCGGTGAGCAATGTCAGTGCGCTGGCCATCCCGGATACCGACGAGAACTGGGAGACGTCCATCAACGTCGACCTCCTTGGCACGGTGCGCCTCGTGAAGTCCGCGATGCCCTACCTGGAGAAGAGCTCGGCGGCTTCCATCGTCACGGTCTCCAGCGTGAGCGGACGCGAGGTGGACTTTGCCTCCGGGCCTTACGGAACCGTGAAGACGGCCATCGTGGCCTACACGCAGGGTTTGGCCTTCCAGTTGGCCGACAAGGGGATCAGGGCGAACACCGTCTCTCCGGGCAACACCTACTTCGAAGGCGGGGTATGGGAGTCGATCAAGCACGGCGACCCAGACCTCTTCGCGACCGCCCTCGGCCTGAACCCGACCGGCCGCATGGGTACCCCCGAGGAGATGGCCGCCGCGGTTGTCTTCCTCGCTTCGCCGATCTCAAGTTTCACCACGGGGACCAACCTTGTAGTGGACGGGGCTCTCACTCGCGGCATCCACCTGTAGGAGGAGGCGCCATGATCATCCACACCAGTCCGCTCCCGGCCGTCGACATCCCCGATGTTCCAGTCACCGAATATGTGGTGCGTCACGCGGCAGATTCGCCCGACGTCGTTGCGCTGGTGGACGGTCCGACGGGTCGCTCATATACCTACGGTCAACTGGCGGGGATGATCGCGTCCTTCGCGGGCGGATTGGCGGCGCGAGGCCTCGGTCCCGGCGACACCATTGCGCTCATGTCGCCGAATATCCCCGAATATGCCGTGGTCTTCCACGGTGCGGCCGTCGCCGGTGTCGCGGTCTCGACCGTCAACCCCACGTACACCGCCGAGGAAGTGCGATTCCAACTGCAGGACTCGGCTTCCACACTGCTGGTGACCATCGGCATGTTCGTCGACACGGCCAAGGAGGCGGCCGAGGGCACCGATGTCACCGACATCGTCGTGATGGGCGATGCGCCGGCGGGAACAGTCCCCTTCACTGATCTCCTCGGTGCACCCATCAGCCAGGTTGATGTGGACACCGCTAGCCAAATCGTCGTTCTGCCGTACTCCTCGGGCACCACGGGACTGCCTAAGGGCGTGATGCTGACCCATCGCAATCTCGTGGCCAACCTCTGCCAGATCGAGGGCGGGCTCGAGGTGGGAGACGGCGAGATCGCGCTCGCGGTGCTCCCGTTCTTCCATATCTACGGCATGCAGGTGCTGATGAACGGGCTGCTCGCAGCGGGCGCAACGATCATCACCGTGCCGCGCTTCGACCTCGAGCAGGTTCTCACCCTCATCCAAGATCGAGGGGTCACGCGCTTCTTCGCCGTGCCGCCCATCGTCTTGGCCTTTGCCAAGCACCCCATGGTTGATCAGTACGACCTGTCGAGTCTGCGGCAGGTCTTCTCCGGAGCAGCACCCCTGAGTGCGGAGCTTGCCGTCGAGGCGGGGGATCGCATCGGATGCGAGGTGGTGCAGGGCTACGGCATGACCGAGATGAGCCCGGTGTCGCACCTCACGCCGATTGGCGGGTTCAAGCCCGGCACCTGCGGCGTGACCGTGCCCAACGCCGAATGTCGCATCGTCAGCCCGGAGACCGGTGAGGATCAGCCGGTCGGCGGCGAGGGCGAACTGTGGGTTCGCGGTCCCATGGTGATGGCGGGCTACCTGAACAACCCCGAGGCGACGGCCATGACCATTGACCCCGACGGCTGGCTGCACACCGGGGATGTGGGTGTCATCGACGAGGACGGCCACCTCACGATCGTCGACCGGGTGAAGGAACTCATCAAGTTCAAGGGGTTCCAGGTCGCCCCGGCGGAGTTGGAGGCGCTGCTGCTCACCCACCCGGCCGTCGCCGATGCCGCCGTAATCGGCGTACCGGATGAGGAAGCGGGCGAGATCCCCAAGGCGTTCGTGGTGCTGAAGCCGGGGCAGGAGTTGACAGTGTCCGAGATCACGGACTTCACCCGGGAGCACGTCGCGACCTACAAGGTGATCCACGATGTCGAATTCGTGGAGGCGATTCCCAAGTCAGCGTCGGGCAAGATCCTGCGCCGCCTGCTCCGGGATTCCACAGCTTCCTAGCCGCCTTCTGTGATCCACGTCACGCCACAAACTTCGGCTCATCCGAACGGACGAGGGGCCGATGTGGCGCTCAAGGCCCTCTTCTCCGCATAATGGCCAGACGCGGCGTGTGCCGCGGCTTAAGCAGTGGAGGTTCGGTTGCGTCCCCTCGTGCGCCTGGCGGCTGCCTCGCTGGCGGTCGTCCTGTCGGCCGGTCTCGTCCAGTCCACCGCCCTCGCTGCCGACAGTGTCTCGACGTCGGCCGACACCGTCGCGCCGTTGGTCGACCCGACAGATCCGCCAACTGATACGCCGACCGATCCCCCCGCCGACTCGACTGATCCCACGGATCCACCCGTGGTGGAGCGCGCCCCGGCACCGGACAATCTGGCCGTCGAGTTCGGGGATGGCGCGGCGCTCATCTCCTTTGTCCAGCCCGAAAGCGTCGAGCCGATCCTCAACTATCAGTACGCCTTCAGCATTCGTGGTCCTTGGGAAGACGTCGACCCTGCTGCACCCGCGGGCCCGATCACGATCGGCAATCTCGTTGATGGAGCGCCGTACGAGGTGTGGATCCGGCCGGTGACGACATCGGGTCCGGGCTACAAGTCCAAGCGCCTTGCGTTCCGCACTCCGTCGGCGGAGCCCACCAAGCCCAGCAAGCCGGTGCGTTTCGAGGTGGCGGGCGAGGAACTGTCGAACGGTGTCAAGATCAAGCCCGGTGATGCGCTGAAGATTCGCGATGTCCCCTCCGGTGGCTCGGTCGTGGTGATTGACAAGAAGGATCCCGACTTCAATTTCGAGGTGCGTGAGACGGACCGGGCGCACCTGTTCACCACCGGTGCCCTGCCTCCCGCACGCCGCCTCTACGTCACTGTCCTCGACGTTGAGGGCAACACGGTGGCGAAGGTGAATTTCTTCACTCTCAAGGCGGAAAAGTCCTTCAGTGTCAGCGTCTGGCCGAAGGGGGACAACCTCGGGTCCGGTGTGCCCCTCGTGGTCACGTTCGGAATGCGCATCACGGACAAGGCGGCGGTTGAGCGTCAACTCACGGTGACGTCCGATAAGGACTTCGGCGAGGCCGGCTGGTACTGGATCGATGAGGGTGGCACGTCCAAGGCGGTGTTCCGGCCCCGCAACTACTGGCCGGGCAACGCCACGATTCGACTGGATGCCAATCTCGCGTCGGTCGAGGGGGCGGAGGGCTACTGGGGTCCGAAGGTGTCGACGAAGTTTGGCACGGGTGACCAGGTCGTCCTGCGTGTCAACCTGCGCAAGCACACGATGAAGTACACGATCAACGGTGTCACCGAGAGAAACTTCTTGATCTCTGGCGGCATGTCCGGCTGGGAGACTGAGGCCGGCACCAAGATTCTCACCGCGCATATCCCGGACAAGCGGCTCTACAACCCCGATCCCGAAGAGGGCTGGGATGTGACCGTGAACTGGGCCATCCGCGTAAATGACAACGGTGAGTACATCCACGATGCGCCGTGGAACTACAGCATCGGCTACGCGAACACCTCGCACGGGTGCACCAATATGACCGTCAGCGATATGCAATGGCTCTTCCGCAACACCAAGTTCGGTGACGTGGCGGAGTACAACGGGTCCAAGGTCAAGATGGGCACCGACGACTACCTCGCGGGCTATTGGAACTACAAGTGGAACGAGTGGAAGCAGGGCTCGGCGCTGTACAAGAAGCGCTGACCCGAGCACCAACTCGGACACCGTCTGTCGATGGCGGCGGCTAGCCCGTCCTCGCCGCCAGGTCCCCCGACTCAGGGCGCGACCTGCGTCCTCAACGGGCACATGTGTCCCCGAGTCCGGAACGCCACGCGTGATCTGCACCACGCTTCTCGCCCCCCGCGTGACACTTCTGTGACATTCATGAGACCGTTTACATGTCCCCCACACCCCGGGGGTCAACGGTTCAGGGAGAAGCCTCGGCGCCACATGCCGAGGGGGATGACCTGAAGGCCATGGAGGGAGAACCATGTTCCGTCGCAAGAAGGCCAAGACCGAGAAGTTGAGCCTGCACCAGATGTGGGATCGTGAGCGCGACCGCGCCATGACCCCCGCCGAGCGCGAAGAGATCGACGCGATCTTCTCGCGTTATGTGTAGGCACCACGCAATACCTCAGGCGAACGAAGGGCCCGCAGCCACTGGCTGACGGGCCCTTCGGCTTTCACCTAGTCCCCGCGGACTAGGTGGCGATGACGCGGAAACGCGATACCTGCGGATCAAGGCTGCCGCGCACCCATCCGTACGGTGATGCCGCCGTCTGCCGCAGGAAGTCCACGACGGTGTCCGTGATGATCTCGCCCGGCAGGACGTTAGCCACTCCCGGCGGGTAGGCAGCGAGGGAGTCGGCCGAAATGCGACCGACCGCCTCGGCGGCCGAGACCACCTCGCTCGGGCTGAAGTACGCCTCACGCAGGTCCATCGCTCGATCGCCTTGGGGTGGCAGGTGGATCGGCGGATGGTCGGCGAGGTCGCGCTCAGGCAGCGAGTGCAGAGCATTGGCGACGTAGTCGACATCGAGTCGACTCCCGGCTCCCACCAGTCCGACGATGCACGAGTCAGTGGCCATCTCCACATGCACGTGATGGTGCTCCTCAAGCAAGCGACGAGCGACATATCCCGGCACACCCCCGGATCGTGTATCCACGACAAACCGCAACGGGTCAAGGGCGATGACGTCGGGAGCCGCATGAATCGACGGATCAGGATCGGCATATCGGCCGTGCGCATTCAAGACTTCACGGAGGCGTTCCACATCGGCGATGGACTCACCAATCCCCGCAATCCCCTGCAATTGCAGGTCGCGGCGGGCGAGATCGAGCGAGGCATAGAGCAACGCGGAGGGACTCGTGGTCGCAACGGTATTCATCGCGCGCACGATCAGCGGCTCGATCGCATCGGCGTACGCCGTGTCACCGAGATGCAGCATCGCGGATTGGGTGAGAGAGCCACCCAACTTGTGCGTACTCGAGATGACCAGGTCGGCGCCGAGCTGGACAGCTGACGGTGGGAGCTCGGGGTGGAAGCCGAAGTGGCTGCCCCAGGCTTCATCGACAACCAGCGGTACACCGTGCCGATGCGCTACCTCCACGAGGGCGGGGACATCGGCCACGGCCCCGAAGTACGAGGGAGTGACGAGGTAGGCGGCCACTGCCTCGGGGTACGCCGCTAGCTGCTCCTCGAGTGCACTCGCGGTGACTCCGTGCGCAATGCCGAGGTGCGGATCCACCGTCGGTTGCACGAACTCCAGGCGTAGGCCGGCGAGGATGGCGCCGTCAATGACCGAGGTGTGGACCGAGCGTTGGACCACCGCGGTAGGCCCGAGACTGCGCAGCGCAAGAGAGGCCACGTGGTTGCCCTGCGAGGCCCCGTGGGTGAGGAACCAGGTGCGCCGGGCGCCCCAGGCCTCGGCCGCTAGGCGCATCGCTTCCTGAAGCGGGCTGGGCTCATCGGATCCGGGCAGCGGGAGATCCACCCCCTCGGTGAACATGGGGATGTCCATCGCGAGGAGTTCGGGCCCGGCGAGGCTGGCCAGGGCGGGATGCCGGTCCACCTGGTCTTGATGCCCCGGTACGCCGAGGCGCACCCACGATCCTGCCGCGTTGCGATGCAGCGCATCGGCGTACGGAGCGGGAGGAACCTCATGCTCGGTAGCGGACAGATCGGTCACAAGGGGTATCCAAGCGCATCCCTCACTCGTTCCCTCATCTATTTGCTGGTTTTGCCCCCGAGGTTGAGCCGCTTAGTCACAATGGCGCAATTCGACAGTGAAGGAGTTTGACTCATGGGGACAACGCGTCGGCTGTCCATTGCGGCCGCACTCATGCTCAGTGGCGGCCTTCTGGCCGCATGTGGTGGTGGGGGAAGCGCCACCACATCCAGCGAGGCAGCACCGGAATCCAGTAGTTCGTCATCGAGTTCAAGCGAGTCGGCTTCGTCCGAGGCCACCGAGTCCTCTGAGGCCGCGCCTGCGGCCGACGGTCTCCTCGGCCAGATTCTGGAGACCGGCACCTTGCGAGTCGCGACTGACCCGGCTTATCCGCCGCAGTCGTCCTACGACGAGGGCACGGGCGAATGGCAGGGATTCGACATTGACGTGGCCACCGAGATCGCCACGCGTATGGGGGTCGTCGTGTCCTGGGAGACTCCGTCGTGGGACGTGCTGACCGCAGGCAATTGGAACGACCGCTGGGATGTCTCAGTCGGCTCAATGTCGATTACGGATGAACGTGCACAGGTGCTCGACTTCACGGAGCCGTACTACTTCACCCCCGCGGGGCTCGCTGTCCAAGAGGGCAGCGACATCACCAGCATTGACCAGCTCTCCGGAAAGCGGATCGGAGTCTGCGGTGCGTGTACCTATGAGTTCTACCTGAATCGGACGCTAGCGATTCCTGGCTTCGCCTTCGAGTTCCTCGTCCCCGAAGACGTCGAGATCGTCACCTACGACACCGACTCGACGGCTATCCAGGACCTCAAACTCGGACGTGTGGATGCCGTGATGTCAGCGGTGCCCACCCTCGAAGAGGCAGTGAAGAAGGGCAAGGAGATTCGTCTCCTAGGCGATCCAGTGTTCCTGGAGCCGCTCGCGGTCGCAGCGGACAAGAGTTCTTCCCTCCCGGTTGACAGTCTCGTCGCAGAACTGAACCGCATCGTCACCGAGATGCACGAGGACGGAACCCTCAGCGAACTGTCGATGAAGTGGTACGGCATTGACATCACGAAGGGCCCCGGCGCCTAGGTGTCAGTACTTGTCAACCTAAGGTCTCACGCCGTCCATGACGAACAAGGCTGATGGCGAGGCCGTGCCGCAAACGCGGCACGGCCTCGCTCACTCACTCGAGGTCGCAAGTCTTCGTGTGCCTTTCCGCGTCAAAGTTGCTCTGGTCTGGACAGTCATCGCGGTCCTGCTCGCCGTTGCTTTCACGCGAAGTGGCTTTGATGTTGAATGGATGATCGAGAAGGCTCCCGCGATCGTCAAGGGCGCCTGGGTCACCGTCCTCTTCTCGGTGATCGCCATCACTGGTGCCACGCTGCTGGCCCTCCTCGGCGCGCTGGGACGCGTGTCACGCAACCCCATCGCCTACGGGGTGAGTGGCTTCTACACCTCATTCTTTCGGGGAACACCCCTCATCGTGCAGTTGTTCCTTTGGTACCTCGCGCTCCCGCAGTTAGCGCAGGGCCTACTTCCACAGGAGTACGCCCAATGGTTTATTTGGCCGGCTCAGGTGGCCGGGATTGTCGGAATCGCGTTCAACTACGGCGCCTACATGACGGAGATCTTCCGTTCGGGTATCGAAGCTGTCCCACATGGCCAGTCGGAGGCCGCTGAGGCTCTCGGCATGTCTTACCGCCAGCGGATGCGTCGCGTGGTCCTACCCCAAGCTGCCCGCATTGTGATTCCCCCAACTGGCAACGAGTTCATTGCCATGATCAAGGACACCGCGCTCATCGGCCTACTAGGAACGACGTTGCTGTGGGCAGATCCGTTCCGGGTCGCGCAACTCACTGGCAAGGCGGACTTCCGCAATCTCGAAGCTTTGATTGTGGCCGCGCTCGTGTACTGGGGCTTGACCGGCATCTTCTCCTTCTTCCAGCGCAAACTAGAGACCCGCATGAGTAAGGGATACGTGAGGACCGTGCCAGCATGACCGAACCCATGATCCGGGTGCGAGGCCTGCACAAGTCCTTCGGCGCGCTCGAGGTCCTCAAGGGCATTGATATCGACATCCATCCCGGTGAGGTTGTGGTGCTCTTCGGACGATCAGGCTCGGGGAAGAGCACCTTCTTGCGATGCGTCAACTTCCTTGAGGAGCCGACTACGGGCTCGGTCGAGGTCGCCGGCGTAGAAGTTTCTGCAGGGCCACCTACGCGGCAGCGAAAGTCGGCGATCAGGGATCTGCGTATCAGGTGCGGAATGGTGTTCCAGCAGTTCAATCTATTCCCGCATATGACAGTGATCGAGAACGTCATGGAGGCGCCCCTTCGCGTCAAGGGGGAATCGACGGCGGACGTCAGGGACCGAGCCCTCGCCCTCTTGGTGGACGTCGGTCTTGACGACAAGGCCGACGAACATCCCATCAGGCTCTCAGGCGGGCAGCAACAGCGTGTGGCGATTGCACGCGCTCTGGCCATGCAACCGCAGGTCATGCTCTTCGACGAACCGACTTCCGCCCTCGATCCAGAGTTGATTCACGAGGTTCTCGCGGTGATGAAGCGTTTAGCGGAGACTCACTCCACAACCATGGTCGTTGTCACGCATGAAATGGGTTTCGCTCGAGAAGTTGCTGACCGCATGTGCTTCTTCCATGAGGGCATCATTTTCGAGCAGGGCACTCCCGCTGAGATGTTCGCCCAAGCGCGCGAGCCCGAGACGCAACGTTTCCTGGACGCTGTCATCTAGGACGTCATCCAGCGAAGGTGTCCTTTGGCCCTCCTCCAGGGGGGTCTCGGTCAGTACCGTGGGGGAAGGGAAGGACTGGGAAGGGGGCCTTCATGATCCCCCCGGTCGAGGTTCACGGCCTTGCAGCCGCTGAAGCCCAGGAGCGACTCGCCCGCTTCGGCCCCAACGAACTACCCGCTCAGAAGCGGCCGAGCATCCTGCGGCAGGTATGGATGGTCCTGCGTGAACCAATGATCCTGCTCCTCCTCGCGGCCGCGGCGGTGAGTTTCCTGCTCACCGAGCCCATCGACTCGGCGATCCTGCTGGCCTCGGTGGTGTTCGTGGTCGCCATCTCGCTCTATCAGCAGCACAAGACGGTGAACGCGCTGGCAGCGCTTCGCGACCTCAGCGCCCCGCGCGCTCTGGTCGTGCGCGATGGCGTTGAGATCCGGATTCCCGGCCGTGACGTGGTGCCCGGTGACCTGGTGCTACTCGCCGAAGGTGACCGCGTTCCTGCCGACGGCGTCGCCCTGGCCTCGACCAACCTGCGCGTCGATGAATCGGCACTCACTGGTGAGTCGGTACCGGTGCTCAAGGGCTCCACGGCCGAGGTGACAAGCGAGATGGGCCCACCCGGGGGAGAGGGCACGCCCTGGCTCTTCTCCGGGACCTTGGTAGTGGGTGGACACGGTGAGGTCGTCGTCCATCGCACGGGCGGCGCCACGGAGTTCGGCCGCATCGGACATGCCCTGAGTGACCAGGGGGAGTCAAGGACGCGCCTTCAGCGTGAGTTCGATCGCCTCGTCATCATCTTCGCCTCGGTCGCGTTCACGACCGCCGTGCTCGTCGTGGTGATCTATGGCTGGACCCGAGGGGACTGGTTGCAAGGTGCGCTCGCGGGCATCACGACCGCAATGGCCGTCATCCCCGAGGAGTTCCCCGTCGTGTTCAGCGTATTCCTGGCGCTCGGGGCCTGGCGGATGGCGCGGCGCAAGGTGCTCGCTCGCAACCCTCCCGCGATCGAGAGCCTGGGGTCGGTGACGGTCCTGTGCGTCGACAAGACCGGCACGCTCACGAGCAACGACATGACGGTCTGGGATGTTGCGATCGACGGTGTGAGCCAGCGCGTGGCGGACGGACTTGACGACGCGGCGATCGATTTGGCCAGGGTGGCCGCGCTGGCCTGTCCGCGGACCGTGGTCGACCCGATGGATCGCGCATTCGTACGACTGGCTGACGAGTTCGCGCCGGACTGGCGTGACGGTGTCGGTGAACTGCTTTGGGAGTATCCGCTCTCTCCCGACCAACTCTCTGTCGCCCAGGCATGGCGGCTGCCCGACGGGCGCGCCCTCGTCGCGATGAAGGGAGCGCCAGAGACAGTGATGCGGGCCGCGCATCTTCCGTCCGACCAGCGCGTGGACTACGAGGCAGCCATAACAAGCGCGAGCGCCAACGGACTCCGCATTCTCGGGGTTGCCGTCACCATCCTCGACGCCGCTGAGTTGCCCACGGAGCAGCGTGACCTACCCGTACGGATGCTCGGCCTTGCCGGACTGCGCGATCCGGTCCGTCCCGGCGTCCCCGATGCCGTCCAGACATGCGCTCGCGCAGGTATCCGCACCGTCATGATCACCGGGGACTACCCCGGTACGGCAATGGCTATCGCGCGCGAGATCGGCATCCCTACCGAGGCGGGCTGCCTGACCGGAGCTGACCTGGACCAGGTGAACGATGCGGAACTCGCGGATGCCGCTCGTCGGGTCAACGTCTTTGCCCGCATGGTTCCCGAGCGCAAACTCGCCCTGGTGAATGCGCTGCAGGCCGATGGCGAGGTCGTCGGCATGACCGGTGATGGGGTCAACGATGCTCCGGCGCTGCGAGCGAGCGACATTGGCATCGCGATGGGGGGTCGCGGCACCGACGTTGCCCGCGAGGCAGCCGACCTTGTCGTGGTCGACGATGACTTCGCCTCGATCGCCGGCAGCGTTCGTCAGGGACGCGGTGTCTTCGCCAACCTGCGCAAGGCGCTCACCTACATCATCAGCGTCCACGTGCCGATCTACGGCATCGCCCTGATCCCGGTCTTTGTCGCCGACTGGCCACTCGTCCTGCTGCCGGTCGAGGTGGTCATCCTTGAGTTGATCATCGATCCCGCCTGCACCGTGGTGTTCGAGAACGAGAAGGTCAGCCCCACCATCATGGAGGACGAGCCGCGATCGGCGACAGCACCGATGTTCGGCGTACGCGAGTTCATCGTGGCGCTGGCCCAGGGCGCGGTTCTCCTCGCTGTGGTCCTCGTCGTGTACGTCGGCTCGCTGTTCTCTGGCATGGCCGACGAGTCGGTGCGGTCGATCACCTTTGTCACCCTCGTGACCGGCAATGTGGCGCTGATCCTCGCCAATCGATCCCGACACATCTCTGCCGTGCGGGCCCTGTTCACCCGAAGCAACCCGGCATTGTTGGTCATCCTCGCTCTGGCGGCCAGCGTCCTCCTCGTGCTCATCGCCGTACCCCCCGTCCGGGCGGTGCTCCAACTCGGCTCCCTGACGCCGCTGCAATGGACCATCGGGATCGTGGCCGGGCTGAGCTCTATCGTCTGGTTCGAGGTCTATCGGTGGTTCGGTCGCCGTAGGGAACCTCGCGAGGCGGCACCGCGTCCACTTCGCTAGGGTCACTAATGTCCCGCTGAAGGAGGAGGCAGATGTCGAGCGAGGCCGTGGCCACCGTGCCGCCGCTCCCCACTGCCAAGGGGGCGCAGCATCGCGGCGCTTACCTGGAAATGCTCATCTCGAGCCTCATTGGGCTGATAGCCGCTCTTGTCCTCTCCGTTGAGGCGATCACGCTCGCCGCGGATCCCAACGCGGTCTTCAGCTGCGATATCAACGAGAAGATTTCCTGCGCCAAGGTCGCCCTCACGTGGCAGGCCAACCTGCTCGGCTTCCCGAATGCCTTCCTTGGTCTCATCGCCGAGCCGGTGGTCATCACCGTGGCGGTCGCAGGTCTCGGTGGGGTTCGCTTCCCACGGTGGTTCATGAACCTCGCCATGGGGGTCTACTTCATCGGGCTCGTCTTCGCCTACTGGCTCTTCTACGAGGCCTACTTCGTCATCGGTGCCCTGTGCCCCTGGTGCTTGCTCGTCACCGTGACCACCACGACGGTATTCGCGAGCCTGCTGCGCGTGACCCTCTGGGACAACACCTTCCACTTCTCCGAGTCGTTGCACGCCCGGGTCCAAAGTTGGCTACGCATCGGCGTGGACGTCTGGATCACCGTCCTTCTCATCGCTGTCCTCGCGGCGATGGTGATCTTCCGGTATATCTAGATCCAGAGATCTAGATCCAGGCCTACGAGGGGGTGCCGGTGCCGTCAGAACAAATTCCGACCGACAACACCACGTGGCGTGACCCCAAGCGCTACCTGTGGATTCTCGGCGTCACCATGCCTCTCATCCCGTTCGCCGCGGTTGGACTCAACGCCTGGAGTGGCTGGGCCATCTGGCTGTGGCTCGGCCCCATCATCATCCTGGGTGTCGTCCCCCTCATCGATTGGACCGTGGGCCGGGACGCGGCCGGACCACCGGACGACGCAATCGCCCGACTCGAGGCGGACCGCTACTACCGCTGGCTGACCTACCTGTTCCTGCCGATCCAGTACGCCGGTTTCATCATCGCCTTCTGGTACCTCATGACTGCCGACCTGTCGACGCTGGACCGCGTCGGCCTGGCGGTCACCGTTGGCTTCATCGGTGGCCTCGGGATCAACACGGCCCACGAGCTCGGGCATAAGAAGGAGTCGCACGAGCGGTGGCTGTCCAAGATCGCGCTCGCGCAGACCTTCTACGGCCACTTCTACATCGAGCACAACCGCGGACACCATGTCCGAGTAGCGACCCCGGACGATCCGGCGAGTTCGCGGGTGGGGGAGAGTTTTTATCGGTTCTGGCCCCGCACCGTCTTCGGTTCCTTGCGCAATGCGTGGCGGCTGGAGAAGCGGCGTTATGCACGGCGCGGCCAGCATCCATTCCGCCTCGGCAATGACGTGCTCAATGCCTTCGCCATGTCGGCGTTGCTCTGGGTGGTGCTCATCGTGTGGCTCGGTCCGGGCGTCATCCCCTATCTGCTTATCCAGGCACTCGTCGGCTTTACGCTCCTCGAAGCGGTGAATTACCTCGAGCACTACGGTCTGCTGCGGGAGATCGTCGGTGTTCCCGGCAAGGAGAGATTCGAGCGGGTCGAACCTCGACACAGTTGGAACTCCAACAACATCGCCACCAACGTGCTGCTCTATCACCTGCAGCGCCACAGTGACCACCATGCGAATCCCACGCGCCGATACCAGGCTCTGCGCGACGAGGTCGATGCGCCGGTCCTGCCCACGGGCTACGCCGGCATGATCCTATTGGCTCTCGTTCCCCCGATGTGGCGTCGCGTTATGGATCCGCGGGTGCTCGCGCACTACGACGGCAACATGGCACGCGCCAACATCGCACCGCACATGCGCACCAAGATGCTGCGTCGCTACCCCGACCCTGCTTCGACGTCGGTGACGAATGTCAAGGTCGTGGACATGTCCGTGTCCACCCTGCCCGGTCGTCCGGTGGTCCTGCAGTGCCCCGGTTGTGGCTACGAGTACGACGAGCGTCTCGGTGACGACCGCGAGGGCTTCCCCGCGGGCACCGCCTGGTCGATCATCCCCGCGGATTGGTGCTGTCCCGATTGCGGTGTCCGCGACAAGGCCGACTTCGTCGTACGCCTCAGCGACTGAAAGGTAGTGCCGCCGAGGTGCCCGTCGCTGCGGAGCAATACTGTGGAGCAATGAGCGAACGAGCCGACGTCGTCGACACCGGACACAAGTACCGCCGCGCCGGGCGGATTGTCATCAATGCCCCGCAGCAGGTGGTGTTCGACATCGTGGCCGATCCGAAGCTCCACGCGGAGATCGACGGCTCCGGCACGGTCAAGACCCCCACGTTCGCGCCGGACCGCCTCGCCAAAGGGGCGACGTTCGGGATGGAGATGCGACTCGGTGTCCCCTACAAGATCAAGAACACGGTGGAGGAGTTCGACGAGTCCTCCCGCATCGCCTGGCGACACATCGGCCGTCATCGCTGGCGCTACGAGTTCCGCGCGATCGACGAGAACACCACTGAAGTGACGGAGACGTTCGACGGGTCCACCGCGATCTTTCCGCCCGCGCTCAACCTCATCAACGCCTACGACAACAATCAGACGGCCATCCTCAAAACGCTGGTGCGGCTTAAGGCGCTTGCCGAGCAGGAGGCCGCGACAAGTGCCTAGGCGTCGATCATCGTGCCCTTGCGCAGCGGGATCATCGGGGGGATCTGAGTCACTGCGATGACCGCAAGGATGACGTAGACCGCGGTCCACGATGACGTGAGATCGAGAAGGAGCCCAGCCAGCGCGGGTCCGATCGCCGCGAGCAAGAAGGTGACGGTCAAGGCCATCGCGGTGAGGCGAGCCGATGCAGCCGCGTCATGCACGAATTCGCTCAGCATGGACAGGCTGATCGTGAATCCGCCGCTGTTGGCAAAGCCGAAGACGAAGACCACGAGCAATGTCGCGGTGTGCGGCGCGTAGGCGAGGAAAAGCAGAGGGACCACCGTGGCGATCGCGGTAGCGGCCCACAGGGTGCGTCGAGCAGAAATGCGCTGCCCCAGCCACGGCAGGAATACCGCCGCGAGGATGGGCGCGGCGGCAAAGACGCCGAAGAGCGCCCCGCTGGCTTCGGCACTCCAGCCGCGCTCCTCCAGGGACGGGGCGACCCACGCGAGAGCGGTGTAGAAGATGAGGGAGTTGATGGCGATGTACGCCGTCAACGCCCACGCTTTGCCGTCTCGCCAGGGCAGGTGCGAGACCCGCACGAGTCGGGGACCGGCGTCCATCTCGGGAGCGTTCGAACGTTCGGTGAGCGTCCACACGATGAGTCCGGCCACCGCGGGCAGTGCCCAGACGGCAAGGGCTACGGGCCACGACCCCGTCCACAGGGCGAGCGGGATAGTCAGCGCGGCGGCCAGCGAGGCTCCTACGAACATGACGGACGTCCACAGACCGGTGGCCGCTCCGGTGGATCGCGGCAATTGCTCGCGGACGATGCCGGGGACCAGGCCGGTCGCGATCGCGATGCCGAACCCAGCGAGCACCGTGGTCACGAACAGTGTCCAGGGCCAGATGGCCAGCAGGCGCAGGCCGCTCGCAGCGATGAGCAAGATCAGGGCGAATGACACCGCCCGTGTTCGGCCAAGCCGAGCCGCGACCGCCGGGACGATGAGTGCGGCCAAACCCATGACGACGAGGGGGAGCGTGGTGAGCAGTCCGATCACCGTGTCATTCCATCCAGTGTCCGACTGGATCTGCTCGGTGAGAGGTGGAATCGCGGTGAGGACAGCCCGCAGATTCACCGCGACGAGGGCGAGTGCGAGAAGTACGACCCACATGGGGCGCTGGTGGGCCGGGGGCACCTGGTGAATCTACTCGCGGCTAGGCAAAGACGGCGCCCAACTCCGACAGGCGCGTCGGCAGCAGGGAGTACCACGTCCAGTAGCCGCGCTTCTCGCGATCGACGATCCCGGCCTCAAAGAGCACCTTGAGGTGGTGACTGACGGTGGGCTGACTCAGCCCCGTGGCGTCGGTGATATCACAGACGCATGAGGCGCAGTCGGGTGCGGCACGCAGGAGCGAGACGATCTGGAGTCGTGCCGGGTCGGCAACCGCCTTCATGAGTCGAGCCAGGTCGGTGGCGGACTCGCGATCCAGGGGAGATCCCAGACCGCCCGGGCAACAGGCGGGGCCCGCCACCGGGAGTTCATCAGGAGTTGTTGTTCGCGCCACGGATCCATATTGACGTATATCGATACAGATGGCAAGGTGTCGGGCATGGAAAACGTCCTGCCGACCTCCCGTGTCCAACTCGCCTTGAACGTCGCCGACCTCGAAGGTGCCATCGCCTTCTACTCGGCCATGTTCGGTGTGGAACCCCACAAGCGCCGCCCCGGCTACGCCAACTTCGTGGTCGATGTACCGCCGGTGAAGCTGGTCCTCATCGAGGTGCCGGCCGGGGATCGTGGCGAGGGACCCGTCGGCGCGCTGAATCACCTTGGCGTCGAAGTATTCGATACCTCCGGCGTCCATGACGCTCGCACGCGTTTGAGCGATGCCGGACTCGCAACCTTTGACGAGACCGACACGACCTGCTGCTACGCATTGCAGGACAAGGTATGGGTACACGATCCCCATGGCACACCGTGGGAGGTGTACGTCGTCAAGGATGAGAACCCTGCGGACGCTCGCCCGGCGACGGCCTCTCTGCCGCTTCTTGAAGCGTCGAATCCTTGCTGCGCGTCACACGTGGAGTGATCATGGCTGCTCCCATCCCGAGACGTCTCCTGGCGGAGTTCGTGGGCACCGCACTCCTCGTCGCTGCCGTGGTGGGCTCAGGCATCATGGGGGCTGCTCTCAGCGATGATCTCGCCGTCGTCTTGCTCGTCAATGCGGTGGCAACCGTAGCTGCTTTGGGGGTCCTGATCTGGATGCTCGGCCCCATCTCCGGAGCACACTTCAACCCATGTGTGACCGGGGTCGAGATGGCCAGGCGGGAGATCTCCGTGCCTCTCGGAGCGGCCTACGTCGCGGTTCAGATCGGTGGCGGGCTGGCCGGTGTCGCCCTGGCGAACGTGATGTTTGGCCTTGCCGCGTGGCACCCGTCGACGAATGTGCGCGAGGGAGCCGGCATCTGGCTCGGGGAAGTCGTCGCGACGGCGGGACTTCTCCTGGTGATCGGGGCGATCACGCGCACGGGACATGGCACTCTCGGCCCGGCACTCGTGCCGGCATGGATTGGTTCGGCGTACTTCTTCACCGCCTCGACATCCTTTGCCAATCCGGCCGTCACCATCGGTCGCAGCATGACCGATACCTTCACCGGAATCGCGCCGTCGTCAGTTCTCGTATTCATCGCCTTTCAGATCGTGGGAGCCGCGGTCGGTGCGCTGCTGACGGAAGTCCTCTACCCCCGTAGGGGCCGCGTCCCCGAACCTCTCGACCTGCCCTATCCCGTCAACGATCCCGATCGGAGTTCGTCGTGACCGATACACCAACCGTCCTCTTCGTCTGCGTGCACAACGCTGGACGGTCGCAGATGGCTGCGGGCTATCTGCGACATCTCGGTGGGGATCGCGTGGAGGTGCTCTCGGCTGGATCGATGCCCGCTGATCAGATCAACCCGGCCGTCGTCGAGGTGATGCTCGAGGAGGGCATCGATATCCGCGCCGAGGTGCCCAAGGTGCTGACGACCGATTCCGTCCAGGAGTCCGACGTCGTCATCACGATGGGATGCGGCGACGTCTGTCCGATCTTCCCCGGCAAGCGCTATGAGGACTGGCAGTTGGAGGATCCCGCCGGTCAAGGCGCTGACGCCATCCGGCTGATCCGCAACGAGATTCGCCAGCGCATCGAAGGTCTATTGGCACAGCTGCTCGGCTAGGGCGTAGGCCTGGCACCGCCACCTCCGCCCGAGGTGGCGGTGTCGATAGAGTTCGCAAGTGCCCCTGACGCTCACACCTGAGGAAGAGGCCATGCTCGCGGGGGAGCACGGGCCGGCGGTCGAGCTCTCGATGCGCATCATCACCGAACTCGGTCGCATCCGCGGCGCCGAGGAACTCGTCGACATCGAATCGGTGCATATCGATGGCTGCATCTTCTACGGCCAGGCCGGACTGGACTTCGCCCAGAAGCTCGTCGCACTCGGCGGCCAGGTCAAGGTCCCCACGACGGTCAACGTCGGCTCGGTCGACCTGATTCATCCGACTCTCATCCTGCAGAACAATGACCGCGAGAAGTGGGTCTACCAGGGTGGCCGGGATCTCATGCAGGCCTACGTCGACCTCGGCTGCCGCCAGACCTGGACGTGTGCGCCGTACCAAATGGACTCGCGCCCGGACGTCGGCGCCAACATCGCGTGGGCGGAGTCCAACGCCATCGTCTTCGCCAACTCGGTCCTCGGGGCACGCACCGACCGTTACGGCGATTTCGTCGATATTGCCGCGGCGATCACCGGCAAGGCCCCCCGCGGCGGCCTGCACTTGGATGCAGAGCGTCACGGTGATGTCGTCCTGGACTGCACCAGCGTCTCGCCCGAGTCGCTCGCACTCGATGTCACCTACCCCGTGCTCGGCTATCTCGCAGGTGCCATCGCCGGTACGACGAATCCGGTGCTGGTGGGCATCCCGTCGGATGTGTCGGAAGACAGTCTCAAGGCCGTGGGAGCAGCGGCAGCCTCATCAGGCGGCGTCGCACTTTTCCACGTTGTCGGCCGCACGCCTGAAGCCCCCACGTTGGAGGCCGCCCTTGGCCCCCACATCAACGCGCCCGTGCACCACATCACCCCTCAGCGGCTCAATGCCGCTCGCCAGGAACTCTCGACGGCGCGTGAGGACAAACTCGACGCGGTGAGCCTGGGCACTCCCCACGCTTCCGTCGATGAGATCGGTGAGGCGTACGACGCCATCATTGGTGGACCGGCGCTGGCCGACGGTGTTGCCTTCTACATCTCAACCGGTCGGTCGGTTTTCGCGGAGGCGGATCGGCGCGGCTGGGCGAAACCGCTCGAAGAGTGGGGCGTGACCTTCGTGCTTGACACCTGCACCTATGTCACGTCAATCCTGCGGCCCGGTACCCGCACGGTCATGACCAACTCCGGCAAGTGGGCGCACTATGCGCCCGGCAACATGGGCGTCGACGTCGTCCTCGCCACCCTGGGGGAGTGTGTCGAGTCGGCCACGACCGGCCGCGTGACCTGGAACCGGGAGCTCTTCACATGACCACGATCACGGGCTGGCGTGTGACCTCCGGCGAAGCCGAGGGCGCGGTACTCAAACTCGATGAGCCGGTTTCCTTCTGGGGTGGCATTGGCCCCGAAGGCGACATCATCGATGTCCATCACCCGCAGCACGGGGCGGTCGTCACCGGACGCATCCTGGTGATGCGCTCGGGCCGCGGATCGAGCTCGGGGACCTACGTTCTCGCCGAACTGCTCCGCCTGGGCATTGCCCCGGCCGGCATCATCCTCACCGAACCCGATGGCATCATCGCCACCGGCGCGCTTGTCGCCGCAGAGTTGTACGACGCCCGCATGCCGATCGTCACGGTGAGTGAT
>Ga0208004_1000075_pt1 | contig 33997 bp, 25 predicted proteins | sample DEB08_DNA_6_FD_184522 | JGI IMG/M metagenome (GOLD analysis project Ga0208004, IMG submission 184522) | Aqueous microbial communities from the Delaware River and Bay under freshwater to marine salinity gradient to study organic matter... | ecosystem: Environmental > Aquatic > Marine > Coastal ...
GCCCTGTTGGCTGCCTTTACCAACGTTGGCACCACCGGCTCCTTCGGCACCCCGTCGGCCGCGATGGATGCGATGCAGGCCCAACTCGGCGAGGGCGTGCTGCCCGCCAATGATGGCTACACCTACGGCTGGGTGTGGCAGTACCCGATGAAGGCCGCGCTGGAAAAGGCCGCCGCGAGCGGTGATCTCACCCGCGAAGGCCTTGTTGCTGCCGTACAGGGTGGTGTCGAGGTCGATTACGAGGGTGCGCTGCCCAACTCGCTCGTCGGGGGTCCGCCCGCGGACGTCGATCGCTCAGTGTCCGTGAACATCCCGTCCGAGGATGCCGCGCTCGGGATCGAGACGCTGCTTGTCGGATACGTCGGGCCTACGGCCGCGGCGTACGACTACAGCGCTCCGTGCTCGGGTAGCTAATCCGACGCAGAGCGAGGGCCCCGGTGCGACTGCACCGGGGCCCTCGTCACGCGCTGGGTGGATCAATCGGCGAGTGTGAGCCACTCTTCCTCGAGGGCGGCGATGCGTTGCTGCGCCTCCTGCAACTCCCGATTGAGGTCCGCAAGGCGCGTGTGGTCGGTAGCCGCGTCCGCCATCTGGTCGTGCAGCGCACGCTCGGCTTCCGTGGCCTTCGCAATAGCGCGCTCGATCTTGGCCAATTCCTTGGCCCGCGCCCGAACTTCCGCCTGTGACACGCGCGGGGCTTCCTCAGAATTCCCCGTGGGGGGTGCCGATGGTGTGGCCGCCGTGGATGCGCGTGAACGGCGATTGAGGTACTCCTCGACTCCACCGGTGAGGTGGGTGAGCCGTTGATCGCCAAGGAGCGCGTAGAAGTCGTCGCACACGCGCTCGAGGAAGTAGCGATCATGGGAGACGACCAGCAGCGTGCCGCCGTAGCCGTCGAGGAGATCCTCGAGGGCCGCGAGCGTTTCGACGTCGAAGTCATTGGTCGGTTCGTCAAGGATGAGCACGTTCGGCCCCGACATGAGCAGTCTTGTCAGTTGCAGTCGGCGTCGTTCGCCACCGGAGAGGTCGCCCACCGGGGTCCACTGAGCATCGGAGCCAAAGCCGAGACGTTCACACAATTGTGAGGCGGTGAGTTCACGATCCTTGCCGAGTTCGACGCGGCGCCCGACCTCCTCGACAGCTTCAAGGACGCGCAGCTTCGGGTCGAGTTCTTCGAGGTGTTGCGAAAGCAGCCCCGGCTTGACCGTCGAGCCGCGGGTGACGGTACCGGCCACCGGTTCGCGGTCACCGAGAAGCGTGCGGATCAGGGTCGTCTTGCCGGAGCCGTTGGCGCCCAGCAGACCCAGGCGTTGTCCGGGTCCCATATTCCAGGTCAGGTGCCCAAACAGTGGTCGGTCGCCGACCCTGACGGTCACGTCATCGGTCTCAATGACCACCTTGCCTAGTCGCGCGTTGGCGAAGGACAGCAACTCGACGCTGTCACGCGGTGGGGGTTCATTGGCGATGAGTTCATTGGCCGCGTCGATGCGGAACTTCGGTTTCGACGTACGCGCGGGTGCGCCTCGTCGCAGCCAGGCCAACTCTTTGCGCAGCAGATTCTGGCGTCGCGCCTCCGAGGCAGCGGCCTGACGCGATCGCTCGGCTTTCGCAAGGACATACGCGGAGTACCCGCCGTCGTACTCCTCGACGGCACCCCCCACGACCTCCCAAGTGCGGTCACTCAGGGCATCGAGGAACCAGCGATCGTGCGTGACGATGACGAGGGCGAGGCGCGGCCGGTTACGCAGGTGGTCGGCGAGCCAGGAGATGACCTCGACGTCGAGGTGGTTGGTTGGCTCGTCCAGCAGGAGCAGATCGGCGTCGGCAATGAGCGCACGGGCGAGCTGGACGCGGCGCCGTTCACCCCCGGAGAGATTGCCGAGTGTGCGGCCGAGGGAGGATTCGTCGAAGCCACCGAGGAGGCCGTCAAGGACCTCGCGGATCCTGGGCTGCGTCGCCCACTCGTGGACGTCGAGCCCGGGGACGACGTAGTCGGCGATGGTCATCGCCGGGTCGAACTGCTCGGCCTGGGAGACCGCTTCGAGATGGACGTCAGAGCCCAGCGTCACGCGCCCGGAATCGGGTGGCACCAGGCCGGCCATGACCGCGAGCAGCGTGCTCTTGCCGGCGCCGTTGCGGCCGACGACGGCGATGCGTTCGCCTTCGCCGACGCCCAGGGAGACGTCATGGAGGAGCGGCTTATCGCCGTAGGCCTTGGTGACCGCGTCGAAGTTGACGAGGTTGCGGGGGGCCATGGCCCCATTGTGGTGGGTTGGCCGCTAGCGACCCAGCCCCCACCTCGGTTGCCGACCGTTGTGGTTGCTTCCAGCGAGCGAAAACCAACCACAACGGTCGGAAATGGGCGGAGTTAGGAGGGAGAGACGCCCGGGACGAAGGGGAACTGGCGCATAGAGCCGTTGGCCCAGGGCTGCATGGTGGGGGCAAGGCGCTTGGCCGTGCGTTCGGCCTGGAGGATTCCCGCCAACTTCGCCTGTACGTCGGCGTAGTCCGGGTTGTCATAGAGGTTCGTCATCTCACCCGGGTCAGCCGTGACGTTGTACATCTCGAATTGATCGTCGGGCGGGGCGATTTGACCCCCGGTGGGGTTGAGTGCCTTGACCGTGGTCTCCGCCACGCGTGATCCAGGCTTGTTGACCAGTCCCGGCACGAAGGTCTGCACGTCCTGGACGTTGGGGGTGGTCCACCACTGCGGGTTGTCCCAGTAGCGGGAGTACTTCCAGCGCTCCTGCGCTCCGTCCGCACCCGTGGGCAGGTAGGTGACGACCGTCTCGACACAGTTCGGCTGGTCGACCGGCCGGTAGGACATGCCGAGGAGTGACACGGCGTTGTCGCCCTTGAAGGGCTGATCGTCGGTCATGAAGTAGACGGGTGTGCTCACCTCAGACTCTGGTCGGCGCTCGCCGAGCAGGATGGGTGAAAGGTCACGTCCGACAAGTCGCCGGACCTGCGTGTGCGTGCTGTTGAGCTTGCGGGCCAACGCGGACTCGTTGAGGCCCGCCAGGCCGAGCATCGTCGGAAGCAGATCGGCGTGCGAGGTCTGGATGTCACTGCTCTTCGCCTCCGGGAAGAGCACCGGATTGTGGAACATGAAGGGCACGCGCAGCATCTCGTCATAGGCCGAATGCCACTTCTGGAACATGCCACCGTGAGCCCCGAGCATTTCACCGTGGTCAGAAAGGTAGATGACGATCGTGTCGCGGTACTGATCCTCGTTGGCCGTCAGTGCATCGACAACCTTTTTGATCTGCTCGTCGACGTTCTTCTGCAGCTGGTAGTAGAACCGGTGGTAGGCATCGTTATTGGTGAGTGGCTGGAAACCTTCGGGATAGCGCGCGACGAAGCTGCCCTGGGCGACCGGCTTCGTGCTGAGGTCCTCGCTCGCCGACCGGGTGTACTCGTCAGTGAAAAGCCGATCAGGCACATTGGATCCGATGAGCTGTTGGGCAAGGTAGAAGCCGCCGGGACCACTGAGGCTGCCAGCGAGTGCGAGATTGCCCCACAGGGTGATGTCGTGCGGATTGACGAAGGACGTCACGAGCAGCCACGGCTTCTTCGAACGGCGCAGGCGCTGCAGTTGCTGGACGCCGAGCTCGGCGTACACCTCGTCGCGGCCTTTGCCGCGTGGGGCGGAGGAGCCGGAGTTCAGGGGGTTGCTGCCGTGCGGCTCGGGGCCGATGAAACCCTCGAAGCCATACTGCTCAAGGCGCTGGGCCTCAAGGTAAATGTCCTCGAGGTACGAATCGCGCGCGCCGGTGTCGGTGTACGACGGAAGCGGGTTGTAGCCGCCGGGCTGGTAGAGGTCGGCGTCGGAAATGTGCCACTTGCCCTTCCAGAAGGTGTTGTAGCCAGCGGCACGGAAGTAGTTGCCCATCGTGGGGACCGTGGTGGGGTCGAGCCAGAGCAGGTCTTCCTCGATGGCGCTCTTGGCGGCGCCCGAGGTCTGCGCGACGCCGTGCAGGGAGGGGTATTGGCCGGTGTAGACCGAGGCACGGCTCGGCTGGCACGCCACCGACATCACGTGGTGGTGGGTGAACTCGAAGGCCTGGCGGCGCAGGAAGTTCTGCGCGTGCAGGTTGGCCTCGCGCCAGGCCTTGGTCTCGGCGTTCTCGTAGAACGGGGCGTAGCGCTGCTCGTCCATCATGATCACGAGGAAGTTCGGGCGACGCTTGAGGCGCCCGCGGGGCGTGAACTTCGGTTGGGGGGCAGCGGAGGCTGACTGGGCCGCCGCCGCGCCAACCCCGGCCGCCAATCCTGCGGCTCCGGCCGCCTGGAGAAGGCGACGCCTGCTCAGGCCGGATGGTGTCCCAGTGGACTCGCTCACGCTGCTGCCTCCTCGGTGATGGTCCCGTCAGTCTCTCAGCGGACGCAAATCCACAGCACCGTGCTACTACTGAGGCACTCACTGAGGTGTTGTGCAGTCTCGCTGCCGTGTCGCGTGACCATCCCGTGCCCGGATGTGCCGCGAATCCGCGGATCCTTACGTGAGGAACCTCGGATATCTGGCACACATGGAGGGCGTCAGGACACTGACCAGGTGCGTGTCCAGGTCGTCTTGGTGTGATCCGGTCCTTCGGCGACCACCTTCGCTGTCACCGTGAGGTTCTTGCCGTAGTTCAAAAAGCACTGCGCATCACCATGGGGTCGGCGTACGTCGACGACGAACTCCTCACCAGTCCACGAACCCACCGCGCCCGACGGGTGATGGTTGAGCAGATCCAGCACCGGCAGCGCGATGAGCTCCGGCTCATCGCTGAAGGCGGGAATGTGGAAGGCGCGATTGCGCCAGAACAATTCGGCGGCTGACGGGTGCTGGGTCCGGAAGTTCGGCTGGATAGCCCGGACGGCGTTGATGATCTCGTCGGTCAGGTCGGCAGCCAGGGTCGGGTGGGTCGCGGCGATCCAGGGGAGCTTGCCGCAGGAGTTGTGCAATCCGATCTGGCTGAAGAGGAGTGCAAGGTCGGTGTCTCCAGCGCTCACACCCATGTCGGTGATGGCAAGAGCCTCGGCATCGTCCGACCACGAGATGGCGCCGACGTGAAGGAACGCCGCGCGAGGGACGCGGAAGAGTGGCTCGCCAGCATCGGCATCACACTCCACGTGGATCTGTCCACCGCGGGCAACCAATCGAGTCTCCGGGTTCAACCAGCCCCCGGATTCGATGAGACGCTGCACGCTGGCGGCGAGGAAGTCGGCAACGACATCGTCGTCGGCATCGCAATACCTCCAGGGATCGTGCACGCCGCGATCCTGCCATTGGTGGGTGCGGCCGATGTGCGGTAGCCACGCCGCCCCGCCTACGCTGTCGTGGTGACCCAGGATCTATCGCCGTACGGCGCGAACGCCGACCGCCCGGTGCCGGGCATGGCCAAACTCAAGCGTCAGGTGTCGCGATTGCGAGTGGCCTTGGTCGTCGTGCTCGTCCTCCTCGTCGTGGTCGGTGTGTGGGCGGTGATCGGCGTGACGACGCTGTCGTCGACGGTGTCATCGCTGGAAACCAAGGTAGACAAACTCCAATTGGAGACATCAGCGCAGGCTGCCGGCGGCGGCACTACCGCGTCGGGGGGCGGGGCAGCGGCTCCGAAGCAGACAATCGCCGCGGCCACGAGTCTCCCTGACGGCACGCCCATGCCGGTGGGGGTTGACGGTGCGGGCGCGGTGCTTGTCGGGGACCCCAACGCGTCGAATGTTGTTGAGGTCTTCATCGACTACCAGTGCCCCTTCTGCCAGCAGTGGGAGGCGCAGATCGGCGCCCCGCTGATGGCGAAAGCCCTGCAACCGGGGTCGAACGTGCTCGTCAAGCAGTACAACCTCGCCTTCCTCAAGGAGGCCAACCGGGACCTGACTCCGCCGGGTGCTTCCGCGCGCGCGGCGAGTGCGGCCGCCTGTGTCATTGACGGCGGTAGCGCGGAGGTCTTCGTCGCGTTTGACTCCGCACTCTTCGCGAGTGCCGATCCGAGTGAACCGCCGAGCCAGTTCCAGAACGACGTACTCGCGGCTCTCGCGCGAGACGCTGGTGCTGGCCCCGAGACGATCGCTTGCATCGAGGAGACACGCTACGTGCCCTTCGCCTCCGCGGTGACCAAGGCGGCCTTCGCCCGCGGTGTCACCGGGACGCCGACGGTGCTCGTCAACGGCCGTCTGGTGGAGAGCTCGTTTAGTGATCCGGAGTTGTTGGCGCTGGCTCAGGGCTGAGGTCGACCGCGGAGCCCGTGGTGAGTTGAGCCTCAGCATCGCTCACGGGACATGGCCGGACGTACGAGGCAGCTGACTGGATGCTCTCGGGGCCACTGCGGTACTGCCCGTGCCTAGTCGGCCAAGACCTCGCGGGGTAGTCCACGAGTTAGTGGCAGACCCACCAGTCCGATGATGAAGACGATGCCGAGCCCGGCGCGCAGAGCCTGAAGTTTGCTCTCGGCGTACTCATCGAGGACCACGTCGATCTGATCCGCGGGCACACCCTCAGCTTCGAGCACTTCACCGGCCTGGTCCACGTTAATGACCGGGACGCCACCGGCGCTCGCTTCGATAATGCCCTCCTGCAGTGCCGCGTTAATGGAGGGATTCTCCGCGAGCCCGGTCGTGAAGGTCGCGGCAAGACCGATGAAGACCGCTGTGCCCGCGAGAGCGACACCGAACGAGGATCCGAGGTTCTGCGCAGCACCCTGCAGTCCGCCGAGTTCGTTGCTGCGCGAGTCATCAGCTGCCGAGAGGTTGACGTTGCCGATCTGAGAGATCGCCAGTCCAACGCCGAGGCCGATGATCGCCATGGCGGACGCGAAAAGAAGACCACGCGCCTCCGGCGTAATCGCTTCGGTCAGCAGCAACAGTCCTGCGCACGCGACGAGGATCCCCGCACGGATGAGCGTGCGTGGCGAGAAGCGTGTCGCAAGTCGGGAGCCCACGATGGCCATGACGAATAGCGCTACCGAGAGGGGCAGCATTCGGATTCCGGAATCGAGTGCGTCTAGTCCGAGGACGGTCTGCAGGTAGAGCGGAAGGATAAAGAATGTCCCGGCGATGATGAAGTACAGGATCATCTGCGATGCCAGGCCAGCACGCAGTGTCGCGAGGCCAAACAGGTCAGGTCCGACGAGGGGTTGGCGTCCCGCCGCAACCAGGTGTCGCTCCCACGTGAGGAATCCCCAGCCGATGAGCAAGCCGACGAGGACCATCGGGATGGTGGGGGAGAATCCCAGGACTTCGAAGGGCGGATCCAGGGGTACGACGAAGCCCCAGGTGCTCGCCGAGACGAGAGCCAGAACGACGAACCCCATCGCCGTGGCGGAGAGGATCACGCCGGCAAAGTCGAAGCGTGACTGTGCCGCCGCTACCGGCAGATCCTTGACCTTCCCGGTCAAGGGGAGGATGACCAGGACGATGATGAGGGTCTCGGCGACGAAGACCCAGCGCCAACTGAACTCGGTCGTGACCCAGCCACCGATGAGTGGTCCTGCCGCCGCCGCCGCCCCGGCAACACCGCCGAGCAGGGCGTAGGCGATGGCGCGCTCTCGCCCGGAGTAGTTGACCGCGGCCAGGGCGGCGATGGCCGGAATCACCATGGCCGCGCCGATGCCCTCAATGATCGACCAGCCGATGAAGAGCATCTCGAAGCCGGTCGCCAGGGCGGTGATGAGTGAGCCCACGGCGTACACGATGACGCCGATGATGAAGGTGCGCCGCCGTCCAATGCGGTCGCCGAGGCCTGCACCCGCGAGCATGAGTGCGGCCATCGTCAATGTGAAGGTCGCAATTGCCAACTGCATGGAACTCACGGTGGTGTTGAGGTCGGTGACAACGGCCGTGATGGAGACGTTCATGACGGTCCCATCGATCACCATGACGAACTGAGCCAGGCCGAGGACGATCATCGGAAGCCACTTCTTCACGTCCTCACGGTAGCGTTGACCGCGGTTCTGTGACTCCGTACTGTCCAGTCCGTGTATGCAGACATGGTCTTTATCGGTGGATCGATCTTCACTGCGGGGATGGCATCCTCCGCTCCTGGCGCGGTGGCGGTGACGGGTGGTCGCGTCACTGCGCTCGGCAGTGACGAGGAACTCCTGGATCTTCGCGGACCGGCGACGACAATCGTCGAACTCCACGGCGGACTTGTCATCCCGGGGTTTCAGGATGCGCACGTGCACCCGGCGATGGGGGGTGTCGATCTGCTGCGCTGCAGTGTCTTCCACTGTGACTCCGCCGAGGAGGATCTTGAGGTCATCAGCGCCTATGCGGCCGCCCACCCTGAATTGGAGTGGATCATCGGTTCAGGCTGGAATATGACGCACTTCCCCGGAGGCACACCGACGCGACACATGCTCGACAGCGTCGTGCCGGACCGTCCGGCCTTCCTGCCGAACAAGGATGGGCATGGCGCCTGGGTCAACACGGCGGCGCTGCGGGCCGCGGGTGTCACCGAGCAGACTCCGGATCCTTCCGATGGTCGTATCGAACGCGAACCGGATGGGTATCCGTCCGGAACGCTGCACGAGGGGGCTGCCGACCTGGTCGGACGCCTCCTGCCGAAGACGTCACGAGAGGAGACTTTGCGGGGTCTGCTTCTCGCGCAGGAGAAGTTGCTCGCACTCGGCATTACCGGCTGGCAGGACGCCGCCGTGGGCGACGTGTTTGAGCAGGGTGACCTTCTCGAGACGTACCTCGCTGTGGCTGCGCGGGGTGCCTTGACCGCGCGGGTGGTGGGCGCGCTGTGGTGGGACCGGGAGCGCAGCAGTGATCAGATTCCCGACTTGGTGCAACGCCGCGGCGACGGTGCGGCGGGTCGGTTCGTGCCCTCCACAGTCAAGATCATGCTCGATGGGGTTGCGGAGAATTACACCGCTGCCATGCTCGAGCCCTATCTCGATGGCTGTGGCTGCCACACCGACAACTCCGGACTCGACTTCGTCGACCCGGATGGTCTGAAGGAGTACGTCACCGAACTCGATCGACTCGGCTTCCAGGTCCACTTCCATGCCCTCGGGGATCGAGCCGTACGACAGGCCCTTGACGCCATCGAGGCGGCTCGCGCGGCCAACGGGCCCGACGGCGGTAGGCATCACTTGGCCCACCTGCAGGTAGTCCACCCCGACGACATCCCACGGTTCGCCGCACTCGGCGCGACCGCCAACATGCAGCCGCTGTGGGCCTGCAACGAGCCGCAGATGACCGAACTCACCATCCCCTACCTCGGCGACCGTCGGTCAAGGTGGCAGTACCCGTGGGCAGACCTCCTGAATTCGGGGGCGATGATGGCGGCGGGAAGCGACTGGTCCGTGAGTAGTCCGAATCCGCTGGAGGGTATCCACGTCGCGGTCAACCGCCGCGCACCAGGCGATCACGAGGCGGACGTTTTTCTGCCGGAGCAGCGCATCAGCCTCGCGGACGCCGTGGGCGCCTATACGGCGGGATCCGCCCGAGTTAATGGGCGGGACAACGACACCGGCGCCCTGAGGGCCGGCTACCTCGCCGATCTCGCCGTCATTGATCGCGATGTCTTCGCTCGACCGGATGAAGAGATCGCTGACGCCTGTGTGACGGCGACGTACGTTGAAGGTGAGTGTGTCTACCGCTCGTCCTAAGCGTGCAGCGATAAGCATGGGATGCCGTACGCTCAGGCGGTGACGTCACTGACCGGCGAGCCGCAGACAACCTTTTCCGATCTCGGCCTCCGCGATTCCCTGCTCCGGGCGTTGACGGCCCAGGGCTACGAGGAGCCAACCCCGATCCAGGCCGCGGCCATCCCCGTGTTGAAGACCGGCTCCGACGTCGTCGGCCAAGCGGCCACCGGCACGGGCAAGACCGCGGCATTCGCCCTGCCCATCCTCGATGGCCTCAATCACTCCGGCGATGATCGAAAACCGAAAGCACTCGTGCTTGTGCCAACCCGTGAGCTGGCGCTCCAGGTCTCGCAGGCCTTCCACGCGTACGGCCGGGATCTCGGCGCGCGACTGGTGGCCGTTTATGGCGGTGCGCCCGCACGCCACCAGATTGACGCCCTAAAGCGCGGAGTTGACGTGGTCGTCGCCACACCCGGTCGCGCGCTCGATCTCATTGATCGCAAGGCCCTCAAGCTCGATGCTGTGCGCACCGTGGTGCTCGACGAGGCCGACGAGATGCTCGAGATGGGGTTCATCGAAGACATCGAGTCGATCCTGGCCCTGACGCCGGCGGACCGGCAGACCGTGCTCTTCTCCGCCACCATGCCCAAGCGCATCGCCGCACTCGCCGAGCGACACCTTCGCGATCCGCAGCGCATCTCCATCGCATCGAAGGAGTCCGTCGCCGACGAGGTACCTCGCGTCCGGCAGACGTCGTACATCGTCACCCGCAACACCAAGGCAGCGGCTCTCGGCCGAGTGCTCGATGCGGAGGATCCCAAAGCGGCCATCGTCTTCTGCCGTACGCGAGGTGGGGTCGATGAACTCACGGATCAGTTGAAGGCTCAGGGCTATCAAGCCGAGGCACTACACGGTGGTCTCACACAGGAGCAGCGTGACCGCGTCATGGGCCGCCTGCGCTCAGGCGCGACCGAGATCCTCGTCGCCACCGATGTCGCCGCCCGCGGACTCGACGTTGATCGCCTGACTCATGTGGTGAACTACGACCTGCCGGTGTCCCCGGAGGCCTATGTCCATCGCATTGGCCGCGTGGGCCGAGCCGGCCGTGAAGGCGTGGCCATCAGTCTCGTCGAGCCACGCGAACGCCGACTCCTTGCGGCGATTGAGAAGCTCCTCAGGGGGCGCATTCCCACGGCGCCCATCCCCACGGCGGCTGATGTGCGCAGCATGCGGCTACAGCGCACCAGCGATGCCATTGGCAGTCTGCTTGTCGATGACCTTGCACGCGAACGGTTGGAGTCCTATCGAGACGCTGTGGAGGGCCTTCTCGACGAGAACGACGTGCTCGATGTCGTCCTTGCCGCGTTCGCCTTCGCGCATGAGGCCACCCAGGGTGTCGCCGGTGATGATGGCGATATCGACTTCAATCCGCCGCAGGAGCCGAAGGCAAAGACGGGCAAGAAGGGCCGGGACAAAGACCGCTTCGACGGGCCGGACAAGAACGGCAAGAACAAGAAGAAGAATCGCCTTGATGTGCCGACCGAGCGTCTCTTCGTCTCGGTGGGGCGACGGTCGGGCGTGACTCCGGCTGACATCGTGGGTGCACTCACTGGTGAAACCGACCTCAGGGGCCGCGACATCGGGGTGATCACGGTGCACGACTCCTATTCGCTCGTCGAGGTACCGGACAAGCTCGCCCGCAAGGCCATCAAGGACCTCAACCGATGCACGATCAAGGGCAACCGAGTCAAGGTTCGGCTGGACCGCGGTCGCTAGCGACTACTCAGACGAACTTTGCGAGCAAGCGACCGTCCAGCGACCGTTTGCTCGCAAAGTTCGTGCTTGAGGGCGATCTATCAGCGCGTGAAGTACTCCATGTAGTCGCTGTAGGGGACCTGCCCGGCGGTGGGGCTGTCCTTGGGCGTCGCGCGGATAGCCTTGGCGACCTCTGCCGGAACCGGTTCCCAGTAGGCGGGCATTTTCGCTGCCTCATCCGGATTCAAGGCATAAATGAGCAGGAAGTTGACGATCCAGATTGACGGGGCCATCGCCATCCCGACATGAGTGCGTTTCGTGCCTTTGCGGTTGGGGGCGAGCTCCCACGGATCCTGACTGGTCTGCGACTTTGAGCCGTATGGAACCTCGGGGGTGTAGGCCGAGCGGTAAAGCGCCGCGAGGGTGTCCTTGGCGCCGTTCTTCCTCATCCAGTCACCCATGTAGCCACACGGGATGCCCTCCGGGGGAACTGCGTTGGGGAAGTCACACACGGCTTGGGGAGCGAGGACCCAGTTGATCTGGCGCACGGGCGAGGTCGGGTTCGCCGGACTCTCCAGCATCCCGTTCTTGTTGACGATCAACCCGTAGCTGCCGATCAGCACCTCGGTGCGCTTGCCGTCAATCATGCGGTAGATCGGATTGGCGGTGGTGTTCGTCAAGTAGCTCACGCTTAGTCGACTGAGTTTCGCAGCTTCGACGGCTTCGGCCTTGGTGGAGATACCGCGGTAGCCACGCGCGTTGATGAAGTCGCGGTACTGCTTCTTGCTGAAGACTTTCGTCGTATCGAACCCGAGGTCCTTGGCAATTTGGTCCGCGCGTTCGCGGCCCAGCGGTTGATTGACCTGCCGGGCGTTGGTGGCCTGTGTTGGTGCGTACGGCAGGTAGCGAGCGGGGCCCGAGTACGGCTTGGCGAAGCCGGAGTCACCGATCGGGGCCGCTACGGCGGCGGACTGCGCGAGGCCGATTGGTGCGAGCAGGAGAGCGGAGGCCGCCGTAGCAATCAAGAGTTTCGTTCTGCGCTGTGTGGGGCGATGTTGTCGTGCGGGAGGGGACGTGGTCATGCGGTATGCCTCCAGACGGTGGTGCAGGTGGGGGGACCGTGCTCATGCTGCCTCAGGGCAGCAAGCCTTCCTGTGTGATGAGGTCGCTGACCGACGACGCAATCTGCCGGTGGCCCTCCTTTGTGGGATGAACGCCCATATCGGCGGAGATGATCCAACGCTGCGGACCTGGGCAAAAGGCGTCGTTTGATGACTGACCAAACTTCTCCTGGGTGATAGTCGACTGCACGCTGGCGCCGTCCACCTTGCCTACCTCGGGGTGACCGGGGCACGTCACCTTGCCCGGAGCAAGTCCGTAGGGGAAGAGCGGCGGGGTGGAGACAAAAACTCGCGAGTCCCACTCCGCGGATGCCTCGGCAGCGGAGCGAATCTCGTCGTTCACCAGTCCGAGCACGGTGAGGATGCGCTCGGGCGGACCGACAGCAGTGGCGGGAAGGACTGTGGGATAGAGCGACAGGACGATCGTGTTGTTCGGAGCGACGAGGAGATCATCGATGATCTGACCGACGCGGCCCTCGACATCCTCAGCCGCGATGACCTGCTTCGCGCACTGAAGGAACTTCGAGTCCCGCTTTTTCAGCAGGCACCGGGTGCCGGGGCCGGCGAGGAAGTCACCGAGCAGGGGATTGGCCCCGATCGTCATCAGTGTGAGGTCAGGATTGTCAGCGACGGTTTGCTCGAGCAACGCGCGCAACTGGCCGCTCTGTGTCGCCTCGTCCACGGGGAGCAGGTCCTTCGGGTCGGCTCCGGTAACCGCCCGATTGGCGTAGTCGAAACTTCCGGCGGGCAGGCCAAGTTGCTCCATGACCTGAGCTGGCCAGGCGATGCCGTTGGCGAGTCCATAGTCGGGCAGGAAGGTCACCGGGCCGGAATCCCCGGGCCCGAGGTCGGTGTTGGAGGAGCAACGATCGTTCAGGCCGGGGTAGGAGATCGTGCCGCAGGCCGCGAGGTCACGGGACTTCATCGCTGAGCCATCGCCGTAGTGTCCGTAGGCAGCGGTGATCGAATCACCGAGTGCCCGCACGACGAGTGTGGACTCTGCGGCGATGGTGGGCTCCGCCTCGGATGTCGCACTCGCTGACATTGCCGTGGTTCCGAGCGCGACGGAGGCTGTCACGGCTGCGGCCGTGGCGACGATCAAGGCGGAGCGTGCGGAGTTGCCTTGGCGAATACCCATGGTGGATCTCCTGGTCGAGACGATTCGGCCAGGCGCGCACCGAACGAACGACTCCATACCACCGCGTAGCAGCGGCACGCTCTACCGTGCTGACCGCAGACGATGCACTTCGCCTTCTGGGGAACTCCCGTGAGGAGATGCCGTCACTGCATGGACCTCAGCGCGTGAAGTACTCCATGTAGTCGCTGTAGGGGATCTGGCCATTGTCCGAGTTCTCGATTGCGGTGACGACGGGTTTGGGGATGGCCGTCCATGTAGATGGGTAGAGGCGCGCCGTCTCAGGCTCGAGGATGTAGTTCAAGATGTAGTTGAGGATCCACATGGCAGGAGCAACGGGCACACCCACGGTGAAGTCGGTGCCGTCACTTCTTGTGCCGTAGATCAGCTGGCTGTCCCCACCTTCCTTCTGGGACTTGTCAGCGAAATATGCTTCGCCAAGCCATGCCGACTCGTAGAGCATCTTCAATGTGTCCTTGGCGCCATTCGCGCGCATCCAGGCATTCATGTAGCCGCACGGGATCCCCGCCGGAGGCACATTGTCAGGGTTGTCGCAGAAAGCCTCAGGCGTGAGAACCCAGTTGATCAGCCGGACCGGTGAGCACAGGGCGAAATCCGAAGAATTCGGATCGGGGCAGTTGGCCGGAACTCTCAGCATTCCCTCCTTGTCCACGATCAACCCGTAACCCGCGAGCTTCACCTTTACGCGCTCACCATTGATCATGCGGGTGTAGGTATTTCCCTTGGTGTTTGTGAGGTAGGTCGTGGCGAGGCGAGTAAGTTCCGCGGCCTTGCGGGCCTCGGCCTTGGTGTAGCCCTCCGGAATCGTTCCCTTCCCGGATAGGAAGTCCTTGCGCTGCTTCTTGGTAAACGTCTTGGCCTTGTCAATGCCGAATATCTTCGCCAAGCGATCGGCCTTCTTCTGCGTGGGTAGCGGGGCATTTACCTGTACTGGCTTGGTGGCCTCGCGTGGGGCGTACTTGACGTACCTCGGAAGGCCGGCATTGGTCCTACTGAAGCCGCTATCGAAGGGAACGGGGGCCGCAGACGCGGTCGGAGCGATGGCGATAGGGGCAAGAAGTAGTGTCCCGGCCACGGTCCCCGCGAGAAGCGACGTGATGCGCCGCGCTGAATGACCGCGCAGTAAAGCCGAAGCCGATTTGGCCATGTCGGAACCTCTCCTCGTGTGTGCGGCTGGGTTGAACGCCCACGAAGGTGCGGTCCCTGCCCGGGTTAGCGCGAACTGGACACTCGTTAGCGTATCTGAAGTACACCTCGCATTGGAATGTCCTTCTACCGTGCTGGCCACAGTCTTTGGGGCTCGGACTAGCCCTGCGGTTATGAAGGAAGTCCCGCCAGAACGGGGGCCTAAGGCCCTAGGCCACTCCATTGCCGCGGGTTAGCGTCGATCAGGGAGGTCGCCGATGTACGCGATCGAGGTGGAGCACCTACGTAAGGTCTATGGCGATGTTGTCGCAGTCGACGACGTCTCCTTTCACGTGGCGAGTGGCGAGTGCCTTGCTCTGCTTGGACCGAACGGAGCCGGCAAGACGACGACAACCGAGATCCTCGAGGGCTACCGCAAGGCCGATCGAGGTACTGCACGCGTACTGGGGCAAGACCCTGGGTCCGCGGGGCTGGAGTGGCGCAGCCGCCTTGGCATCGTGCTCCAGTCCGATCGCGATCTTGGTGATCTCACAGTGCGCGAGTCTGTGCACCATTTCGCCGGCTACTTCCCAGATTCGTACGACCCCGACAAGGTGATCGAGCGAGTCGGGCTGGTGGAGAAGGCGAAGTCGCGGAACGCCAAGTTGTCTGGGGGCCAGCGACGACGACTCGATGTTGCCCTCGGCATCATCGGTCGGCCGGAGGTCCTCTTTCTCGATGAGCCAACGACGGGATTCGACCCGGAGGCTCGGCACGAGTTCTGGGCGCTGATCGAAGAGTTGAAGGCTGACGGCACCACCATCCTGCTCACGACGCACTACCTCGATGAGGCCGAGCGACTCGCGGATCGGGTCGCCGTCATCGCGCGGGGCCGCATCGTCGCCTGCGACACCCCAGGCAATATCGGCGATCGCTCCCACGCTCGGGCCCATGTGTCGTGGGAAGAGAACGGCCACGGCTTGTCAAAGGAGACGACGGAACCGACGCTGCTCGTGCAGCGCCTCGCAGAGCGCTTCGGCGGCGAGGTGCCCTCGCTCCAGGTCCACCGACCCACGCTCGAAGAGACCTATCTCGAACTCCTCAAGAACGAGGGCGAGTCATGAGCACGACACTGAGGATCGGTCGGAGCCGAATTCTCCTGGAATTGAGGCAGTTCTTCCGGGATCGCGAGAGTGCGCTGTTCAACTTCCTGCTCCCCGTGATCCTGTTGGTCATCTTCGGATCGGTGTTTGCCAACTCCGAAATTGGGTTCGAGGACGTCACGTTCACGCAATACTTCCTCGCCGGAATGATCGCCTCCGGCATTCTCTACACGTCCTTTCAGAACCTCGCGATCGCCATCCCGATGGAGCGGGAGGATGGGACGCTGAAGCGGCTGGCCGGATTGCCGATGCCCAAGGCGTCCTACTTCATCGGCAAGGTCGGCATGGTCTTCGTCGCCTACATCGCCCAGGTGATCTTGATCCTCGTGGTGGGCGTGCTGTTCTTCCGGATTCAACTGCCCACCTCACCAACTCACTGGTTCACCTTTGCGTGGGTGAGTGTCCTCGGCCTGCTCTCCTGCACCTTTATCGGTATCGCCTATTCGGTCGTGCCCAAGCAGGGCAAGGGCGCCTCCGCCCTCGTCGCACCGGTGGTTCTGGTGCTGCAGTTCACATCCGGCGTGTTCTTCATCTTCACCGACCTCCCCGAGTGGATGCAGGCCTTCGCCTCGCTCTTCCCCCTGAAGTGGCTTACCCAGGCGATGCGGTCGGTATTCCTGCCCGATGGCGCCCAGGTGATCGAAGCAAGTGGGAGCTGGCAGCTGGGCTGGTGCGCCGTAGCGCTCGGCATCTGGACGGTCGGCGGGTTCCTCATTGCCCTGAGGGTGTTTCGCTGGGCTCCGCGCGGTCAGCTGTAGCCGTTGCCGGCTCGACAAGACCCAGTGCTCGTGCGAGAGCTGCAGCGCCGAGTCCTTAGACGGTCACGGTCGCGGCGATGCGGATGAAACGTACGCAGTAGAACCTGAGTGCCACGACAAGGGGCTTGGCGGCGCGTCGTCATCTACCGTCTACGCCGTAGCGATGCACCATCACCGCGTTGACCATGGCGTCGAGATGTCTCCCTTCCAGGAGGGGGCCGTCGGCGAGGGGCCTTCCCATGAGTCGCAAGCGGACCAACTCTCCGGTGGATCCGTGGTCCGGTGGCGCATAGTCGGGCACGGCCAGCAGACGGACACCGTTGCGCTCGTAAAACCGAATGCGGTGAACGTGCTCCGAGTTGTCGGGTTCGCCGTCCGGGTCCTCGACGTCGAGCAGGAGTGCGATAGCGCCGCTCGACGTGAGGTGCTCCACGAGACGCTCCATGAGCAAGCTCCCATGACCCTGACCTCGGAGATCGCCGTCGATAGCGAAGTAGCGAATGAAGACAGCGCCGGTGTCACCGAGATGCCGAACCAGAGTGAATCCGAGTACTTGCCTGCTGGTGAGGACGAGAAGTTCCTCGTCGTCGCGATGCTGTGCGAGGGCGTTCCAGTCCGCTCGCAAGGCCGCGGGGAATGCGGACTCGTAGATCTGGCGAACCGCAGCCTCGTGCATGGTCGAGTCGTACGGCGCGAGGGCGATCGGAGACATGTCTATGAAGACCTCGTCAGAAGAATCCCAGGTGATCCCTGGCACGAGGCGCTGTTTGGCCACGCGTTCGGAGGGGGTGCGAGGGAGGTCATCGCGAAACTCCCAGTAGCGCGGGACCTTGAAACGTGCCAGCCGCTCCCGGCAGTGCTCGCTCAGTGTGCGAGCAGCCGCTTCGACATCGTGCTCGCCAATGAGTTGTACGTACGCCTTGATCTCCTCGCCGCGCAGTTCATCAGGTACGCCGACAACCGCCGAGAGACGGACATCGGGGTGCGTGACGAGCGTATCCTCGACCTCGCGCGCGGCGATGTTCTCGCCCGCGCGACGGATCATGTCCTTCACGCGGGCGACAATCCAGAGATATCCGCGCTCATCCTGGCGGGCGAGGTCGCCGGTGTGCAGCCAGCCGCCGCGGAAGATGTCCGACGTTGCCTCCGGATCGTCGTCGTACCCCGTCATCATTCCGGACCCACGGAGTAGGAGTTCGCCCACTTGTCCGACCGGCACGTCGACGTCGTTTGAGTCGACAACGCGCACCTCGCGGCCCGGCTTTGCTCGACCAATCGTCCCCGTCCCGACGCACTCGTCGTGGTCTTCGTCCGTCACGTGAATGTCGCCACCGGTCTCGGTCATGCCAAAAATCTCAAACCATGGAACACCCCAACGTGCCTCAAGTTCGGCGTGACGACCGGGGGGAATGGCCGAGCACTGGATCACTCGCAGGCGATGATTCCGGTCCTCGGGAGAAGGTGGAGCGCTCAGCATGAGGATCGGCATGGAGGCCACGCAATAGAAGTGCGTCGCCTCGTGCTCTCGCAGTCGGTCCCAGATGGTTGACGGGTGAAATCCATCGAGAACGATGACGCCCGCGCCGCTCACCAGTCCGGCAGCGATCGTCCATTGCGGGTCCATGTAGGACATGGATTGCGAGGTGAGCAGTCGATCCTCGGGGGTCAGAAGGGGGAAGCCGGTGACAAGGCTGCTGACGAGGTAGAGCCAGTAGTGGTGGGAGAGAAGGCAGCCTTTCGGGCGACCTGTGGTGCCGGAGGTGAACTGCACGTTGACGATGTCGCTCGGCGATGGGCTATCCGGGAGCGGGGAGTCGTCGCATGGTGCGAGCAGTTCGCCCAACTCGATAACGGAAGTACTCACGGGTGCGATGTTGGAGAGGAGTTCCGCGGTCGACACAACAGCGACCGCCTGTGAGCGGTCGAGAATCCACGAGGCATCGTCATGTCGACTCTTCACGCTGATGGGCACCATCGCGGCCCCGAGCCGAGCGAGGGCGAGCCAGATGAGGGAGTAGTCGGCCCTGTTGTGCAGCATCACGCCGACGCGCTGCCCTGCACGTATCCCGCGATGGTGCAGGTGATGGGCGACTCGGTCTACTCCGGCCGCCACCTCGGCAAACGTCATGGATATTGACGCGTCCGGCTTAGGTCCCTCACGGAGGTCGAAGATCCACGCTGTGCGGTCCGGCCATCTCTCCGCGGCTCGGCGCACTGCCTCATCGAGCGTGCTGGGGAATTCGATCATCGCGTCAGCGTTCTTTGAACCGGGCGGCGGCCTCGGCGTTCTCGTCAGTTTTGAGAGTGTCGAGCGCGGCCTCGACCTCCGCGTCGAGCGCCACCGCCAGAGTTGACTGCTGACCCTGGTCGAGGAGTTGCTTGGCCAGTCGCAGGGCAACGGGTGGCTTGGCCGCCAACTCCTCGGCAAACTGGAAGGCGGCCGCTTCATGTGCGCCCGCTGGGACGACGCGCATGACGAGCCCCAGGGCGTGGGCGCGTTCGGCATCGAAGTGCTGCCCGAGGAAGGCGAGCTCCTTGGCTCGGGCAAGTCCGACGGCTCTAGGCAGGAGGTAGGACATTCCGTTGGTACCGCTGAGGCCGACACTGACCTCAGGGAATCCGAAGACGGCATCCGCCCCGGCAACCACGAGATCGGCAGACAGCGCGAACTCGGCGCCGGCTCCGAGCGCGTATCCCTGCACGGCGGCGATCACGGGGCCGGGGAAAGCCATCATCTTTCTCGTGACGTCTTGCAGACGTTGGAGTCGTGTTCGGGCTTCGTCGCCGGACTCCTCGATGGGCGGCTCCTTCAGATCCCAGCCAGCGCAGAAGGACGAGCCGTTTCCGGTGAGGATGACGACCCGGGCGTCGTCCGCCCGCGCTTGATCGAGTGCCGCGAGCAGGTCGTCCACCAGCGCGGGCGTGACGGCGTTGAGTCGCTCGGGACGATTCAGGCGGATACAACCGATGCCGCGTGCGAGTGAGTAGTCGACGCTCGGTGACATGGCCGAAGATTAGTGGCCACCATCGGCCCGCCCCTAGGGCGTCCGTCGGAAGGTCACCCGCATCGGATCCTTGAGCCCGTTGATGATGGATACCGAGTGTCGTGGGCTTGGCGCGGTGTAGCGGACTCCGGGCGCTGGGTTGTTGCCGGGTCCGCCGTCATTGTAGAGAGGTGAGTAGCCGTTGCCCTGAGCCGGGATCTGCAGGATTGCGATCCGCTTGGCTGCTTTCGCGCTACCCGAAAGAATCACGTCGATCTGGTTTTCGCTGTCTTCCTGGTAGCACTGGTCGTAGGTGTCTTGCCTCACTCCGAGATCGGCCAATCCTTCGACGCGAATTGGGTGACCATCGATCCGGTAGGTCTTGCCCGTGTCCGTCAGGGGCACGCGGGTGCCGTCCTTTTCGATTGCCACGAGACGGAAGTGCTTGCGGTAATCGCCAGGGTGCAGTCCAAAGATTCCGTCGGGCGAAAAGGCACCGCCGACGGTCAACATCCGGAGGCGGAACTGAGCCTTGTCCTCTCCGTACATGGAGATTCCATCATTGGGTAGAAGGTTCTTCTTTAGTGGTGCGGGTCCGTTCTCGCCGAGGGTGGACATGCGCGTCAGCTTGGCGGCGATGATCTTGGGGCCGGTCCACTTTCTCGGATCATCTGGCTGATCGTCGTAGGGAGTCTTGTCGTTGGTGATGGACATGCCGACGGCGCTCACCAGCGCACCCTTGGGGCCCACGAGTTGCAGTGGAGTGGCGTCCTTGACGATCTCGACCTTCACCGGATAGCGAACCCTCGGATCGCTCTTGGGAAAGCGATTGCCGAATTCGCCGTTTAGGATCAGGACTGATCGTTCGTTGTATTCGAAGTTGGGGACGATCATCGCTGCCGCAGGTTCAGTGATCGTGCCGTCGTTCAAAGTAACTCTGAAATCTGTGCCGTCCAGCGTGCTTGGGCGGACCGGCCACGACGTTTGCACCTGCACCACGTCAAGAAATTCGCCATACACGCCACTTACGGAGTAGTACTGCTCCGGGGACACCGCTGTGGTGTGCGAGATCGTGGTGGGGGTGGAACTGCACTCGGTGAGCGTGTTCCAAGCGCCTCCGGCCGCGATGACAGCGGCACTGGCGACATCAAAATCGGGATCATCCGCGTGGGGGATGCCGATGATCCCCTCAAAGTTCAACGTCAGTGACATCAGGCGGGGAACGGTGTCCCACAGGTCTGCACCGACCAGGATGTCTCGCTTCAGGATGGGCGCGATGGTGGGGCCGTCGTGGCTGGCGTTCGGAAGCATCGGGGCCGCGTCGTTCGTCGGCGCAGCGTTTGCGCCGCTTCCCGCACTTGCCCAGACGAGCGGGCTGGCTGCCAAGGCCCCCGCCGAGAGGACCGTGAGAACCTTGAGAGACCTGCGGCTAGTCGACACGTCGCGATGCTCCCACATCACGTCACGCGTAGCCGCTTTTGTTCACCGGCCGCGGCGTATTCCCAAGATGGGGTTCCGCTTGGCAGGGTCGAGAGGACGTTGGAGCCGCCTCGGGGATTTGAACCCCGGACCTACGCATTACGAGTGCGTTGCTCTACCCCTGAGCTAAGGCGGCCTGTCCTTTGCGAGGACCGGGCAATGCTACCGGGCCGACGGCGGTGCTCTCGCCTATGGGTCTGGCTCCGCAGTGGAAGACGTGACCCCGGCTGGCTCACCCGTCCTTCCCGCAATTTCCGAGGGGCCCGGTCACCCGCGCAATCGCTGCCCCCTCGGGGGTTAGGTGCCTTCGCACGGAGCTCCTCCAGTTTCCGACCGTTGTGGTGACTTCCAGCGTGCGGAAACCAACCATCACGGTCGGAAACGGGAGGAGTTCAGACGGATTCGACCTCGGGGAGGACGCGGTCGGCCTCAGTGCGCTGCTCGACACCGATGCGCAAGTGCAGCGACCGTTGGTCGGCAGCGGTGGGGTCGGCGGCCACGAGACTGCGTTCGTCGACATTCATGCTGATGACTCAGTACGGCGGATTCGGGGACGGCCCTCCGCCGTATCGGGGCATTCACCGGGATAGCACGGGTCCACGGGGCCCTCTAGGCGGCCATACTGGGTCGGTGACCGTGTTGCGCGTTGCCGTTGTGGAGGATGAGCCTCTCTATCGGGAATTGCTGTCAACCGGCCTTATCGCCCACCTTGACGATGTTGAGGTGATCGGAAGCTATGCGACGGGTGAAGAACTCTTCCTTGCGGTCAAGCCATCCGATGTCGACGTTCTGCTCACCGATGTTGACCTCGGCCCAGGGATTGATGGGACGCAAACTGGCATCCGAATGCGCCGTAGCAACCCCCGCCTCGGAGTGGTCCTGCTGAGCAACTTCGCGATGCCGGGGCTTCTCGCCGGGCTGCCGGACGACGTGCGCGGCGGATGGTCCTATCTGCTTAAGACGTCGGTGGCAGATCTCGACCAACTGGGTCTGGCCATTTGTGAGTCTGCGGCCGGTGGCATGGTGATTGACTCGGCGTTGACCAAGACGCTGGTGCCGCAAGGCAGTAGTCCCCTGCAAGTGTTGACGCCACGCCAGGTCGACGTCCTCGCACGCATGGCCAATGGATGGTCCAACAAGCGCATTGCTGAAGATCTCGTGTTGTCCGTGCGCACTGTGGAGTCCGTGATCTCGGACGTCATCGCTGCGCTCGCGATCCCGCGCGATATCGATGGCTACAACGCTCGCGTCGCATGCGTGTTGCTCTACCTCCAGCACACGGTTAGCAAGTCAGAGACCCCCGCTTCCCGGCCATGACGCTGCCTCCCAACTACACGCGGTTGGTGCTGAGCCCCTGGCCCTTCCTGCTCCTGGCCCCTCCCGAGTTCTTTGGCGTTGCAACGATCGTCATGCGCGGGCCCTACACCGGTGACTTCCAACAGGGATTGCTCGCGAGCACCGTCGCGGTCGGAGCGAGTCTGGTGCTGCTAGGCGTTGCCTATCCACTCGTGATCGTGGCGCGACGTCGTCCGTGGGGTGCTCGACTTCGCACGACGACCGGTGTCGTGCTGGTGTACGTCATCCTGGGGGCGACCCAGGCACTCCTCATCATCACGTTAAGCGAGGGTTTTGGCGCTCACGGGGGATCACCGCCGCTTCTCACGGTGATCTACGTCTTCACGCGGCCCATCAACCTGATCATCCTCGCCATCGTGGTGAGCCAATTGGGTGAGGGCTTCGCCACAATGCGGACGGTGAACGGCGAGGTCGCGGAGCGCCTTCAACTCGCGCGTCGCACAAACGCCATGCTCGAGGCTGCCGAGACGGCGATGCGCGAGGAGTCGCGAGCCACTCTGGTCCATCAGGTTCGCGGCCCCCTTCGCGAGCTCGTGCGGAACGCTGACGGGCGCACAGACAACGAGGTTGCCGATGACCTCGACGCATTCATCGCCACGCGGCTGCGACCGCTGTCGCATGTCCTTCATCCCGTGAGCGTCCGACTGGGGCTGGTCTCTGCCGTGCGCTCTCTCGATGCCGAAGTCCTCTTGGATGCTGCGCCGGCGATCGAGCGCATGGATCGCGACGGTGTGCTCCTCGACGAGGGCGTCCGTCTGCAGGTCTATCGCTGGATTCGTGACCGGTTGATGCCGGATGCGTCGACCCGAGTGGCCCTCGTGATGCGAGGTCGTGAACTCGAAGTATCGGTTCATCCCTCCGCGGCGGGATCGCTTGACGCCGTGCAGGTGGTGGCCGGCCTCCACGAGACAGGCCGTGGCGTCCTCCGTGCTCCGCTGCGTGGCCAGGTGCCATCGGCCAGCCAGATCGCGAGCGGCCAGGTAGGGGTCGAGGCTCCGGTGCCCGTCCGCCAACGGATCCGCGACGTACTCACCACCCCGCTGCCTCGGCGCGTGGGACTCGTGGCGCTCATCGGGCTCGCCCTTGTCCCCAATCAATTGGTCGCCTTCCAGTTCAACGTGGATTGGCGTTCGATCCTGCTGGGGTTCACCACCGCGGGGACGGCCATCACCCTCGCGGCCATCTTCAATCTCCTTCCCAAGCCGCGACAGACCGTTTCTGGGGCTGTCCTCGTGGTGCTCGAGTGGGTCTCCACCGGTGTTTTCCCGGTGCTCGTTTTCAGTGCGGCCGCGTCCGCCCTTGGGTTGTACTCCACGTTCGCCCAGAACATTGGTCTGGATCTGTTCCGAGGGACCTACCGGTTCACGATTATCGGCCTGATGCTTGTGATCGCCCACGGTGTGGTCGTTCAAGCACAGCGAGCGCTCACCAAAGCGACTGCTGATTTTGAGGCGGAGGAACGGCGGCGTGCGGAGATCCTCGCGCAGTCGCGGCAGTTGGATGCCGATGTCGCGGAGGCGCTACACCGGACTGTCCAAGGGCGCCTAGCTGCAGCCGTCGTGCTCATGCGCATGGGTCGCCGGCCTGAGGCCTGGGACATCGTTGAGGACATGGCTGGTGTGGAGATCCCTCGTTTGCTCGATCGCATGGGGTCACCGCTGGGAGTGGCACCCAATCCTCCCGATGGCATGCGCATCGATGTCTACGGAGCTGAGGCTCTACCGGACGAACTCATCGGTGATGTGCGCACGGCGCTGGGAGAACTCGCCGTCAACGCGCAGCGTCATGGATCGGCGACACGGCTCGTGGTGCGCATCGTGAGTGAGGGCGGAGTGTGGATGATCAACTGCCTAGACAACGGGTCTGGGTTGTCGGGACCGATGACGTCGGGGCTCGGATCACGGCTCCTAGAAGAACTCACCGCACGCCACGGTGGTCATTGGGTGATGCAGTCCGCGGGTTCCGGCTGCCGTGTCACGTTGGAGATTCCGGATCCGCAGGCGAGCCCATCGCCTTCACCCGTGAGCGCGTGAAGACTGCCGCTGCACCCACGCCCAGCGTGACGAGCGCGAGGATGATGGTGACGAAATCAACGCCGACCGCGAAGGCCCGCACCAACGTGGCGATCGCGAACATGACCGTGCCGGCAGACTGCAGGACGAAGGAGAAGCGCAGCTGCCGTCTCAGGGTGTCGTCGCCGCTCATGTGCTGACCGTACCGATCATGAGGTGACCGTATCGGTCGGCTCGAAGAGGGCGACGCATTCGACATGATGGGTCATGGGGAAGAGGTCGAAGGCCCGGAGCGAGGCCAGGCGCCACCCCTCCTCTCTCGCGATTGCCACGTCGCGGGCAAGTGCGGCCGGATCGCAGGCGACGTAGGCCACGCCACGAGGGCGCAGGCGCAGTGTCCGACGCAGCACATCGCGACCGGCGCCGGCCCGAGGTGGGTCCAAGATCACCAGATCGCATCGTCGAAGTGGGGTGTCGCGGAGCCATCGATCAACGCGCGCTTCATGCAGATGAACATTCTCAGCATCGTGCAGTGAACGTCGAGCGCCTTTCACCGCGACGGCGTTGGATTCCACCGCATCAACGCGGCCACCCGGACCGACCGCGGGGAGAACCGCCCCGGCGAACAGTCCCACGCCGGAGTAGAGATCAACGACGTGTTCGCCCGGGCGCGGTTGGAGGAGATCGAGTACTGAGGTCGCGAGAGTTTCGGCCGCACCCGGATGTACCTGCCAGAAGGCGGTGGCGTCGAGGGTCCACGTGCGCCCGAGGGCGGACTCAGTGACCTTGGCCATGCCCGGCCGCGGATCCGGCAGCGCGAGGGACTCGTCGTCGCCGGTGACCGCGAGGACCTCGCTGGTGTCCGGCCAGGAGCGGCCGAGGACGTCGAGTTCCTCGATCTCGGGGGTTGCGAGCAAGCACTGATCGATCGGCAGGATGTCGTGGGAGTGGTGCGGGCGCAGTCCGGCGCGACCCTGCCCGTCCACGGCGTACCGCATGCGGGTGCGCCACCGGAGGCCATCGACGTCACCGGGCACTGGCTCCACCTGCAGGTCAGCCCATCGGTCAGCCGGCTCTCCACCGAGGCGTTCGAGCTGTTCGCGGACCACGCGCGCCTTCAACTCACGCTGTGCCGGTAGCGCGGCGAATTGCCAGTCGCAGCCGCCGCATTGATCGGCGTACCGACAGGGTGGTTGCACTCGATCCGGCGATGGGTCGAGCACCTCCGCGACGACACCGCGCCGGAATCGACCGTGCGCGGGGGCGTCGGTGATGCGGACACGAACGCGCTCACCAGGGAGGGCGCCGCGCACGAAGATCACCCGACCGTCGTGGCGGGCGACCGCTTCGCCTCCGTGGGCGATGCCTGTCGTCTCCACGTCCAGCTGCTCGGTCATGCGTTGATCCTCTCGAACCACAGGTCCGTCGCCGTCCGCCCCGCCGCGATTCCGCGACGTTCGTACTTGGTCGTGGGCCGGTCGTGGGGTTTGCCGACGATGCCGCCCCGCCACTCCGAGCAGGCTCCGACGGTGTCGTTGATGTGCTCGGCGTACTCGACCCAGTCCGTGGCGAGATGCCAGAAGCCTCCGAGGCGCGTTCGGTGGGCAACAGCCCGCGCAAAGTCCGCCGTCACAAGTCGACGTCGGTGGTGACGCTTCTTGGGCCACGGGTCGGGGAAGTAGGTGCGCACGCCGGTGAGGCGGCCGGTCGGGATGTGTTCGAGCACATTCCGGACGTCGTCGTCGATGATCCACACGTTGGTGAGGTCGAGTTCGTGAATGCTGGCGAGCAGGTCCCCGATCCCGGGGGTGTGCATGTCGACACCGAGGATCACCGTGTCCGGGTCGGCCCGCGCCTGGGCCACGACGGCCTCACCGGTTCCGAAGCCGATATCGAGGACGACCGGCCGCCCATCGCTGAGCCCGTCCGTGAGCGCGTTGACGGTCAGGAGGGCCGGGCCCGGATCGGCCAGGGCTCGCTCTTGCCGGGCCGTCCGTCGCCCACGGCGGTGCTTGGTCGTGGGGAGCAGGGGTTCCATGGCCGTGGCCCCTTCCCAACCTTGATGGTCCAAACCTTCGGTGAATTGCCGCGCGTCATCGGCTCTGGGTCCCTAGTCTCCCCTTATGACTGATGAGACGTCGAATGCCGGTCTAGACCGTCGCTCCTTCCTTGCCCTCGGCGCTGCCGCCACCGGGGCTGCCGTGATCCTGCCGGCCACCCCGGCCTTCGCTGCCCGTCAGGCCCGCGCGGCCGGAGATGCCTTCACCTTGGGCGTCGCCTCGGGTGACCCGTTGCCCGATTCGGTCATCCTGTGGACCCGACTGGCGCCCAGCCCCCTTGATCTCGACGGTGGCATGGGTGACACGGTTGCGAGTGTTGAGTGGGAGGTTGCGCGCGACGAGGGCTTCGGCTCGATCGTCGCGAGCGGCACCGTGGAGGCGACGGCGACCTATGGTCACAGCGTTCACGTCGACGTCAAGGGCCTAGCACCTGACTCTTGGTATTACTTCCGCTTCCGCTACGGGTCGGAGATCTCTCCGGTCGGGCGCACGCGCACGACTCCTGAGTTCGGGGCGGGGATGTCGCGTCTCGTCGTCGGGCAGGTCTCCTGTGCGAACTGGCAGTCCGGCTACTACCAGCTCTATGGCGATCTCGCCGATCAGCAGCCCGACTACTGGGTGCATCTTGGTGACTACATCTACGAGTACGGTGACGACGGCTATCTGCGCTCCACTCAGAACGGTGTACCGACGCGGTCCATTCCATGGGACAGCGAGCCCTTCACGCTCGGTGAGTATCGCCGCCAGTACGGCCTCTACCGCAGTGATCCGGACCTGCAGCGACTGCACGCGACGGCGCCGTACTCGGTGATCTGGGACGACCACGAGGTCGACAACAACTTCACCGCGGCCAAGAGCGGTGGTGATGGCCAGAAGGACATTGGTGAGTTCCTCACCCGCCGGGCCGCCGCGTTCCAGGCCTTCTGGGAGAACCACGCCATCCGCATTCCCCAGCCGGAACCGATGCCGTCCAGCATGACGATCTATCGCACCGTCAATTGGGGCACCCTCGCGTCGTTCTTCCTCCTTGACGGCCGGCAGTACCGCTCCGACCAGCCCGGGCGCGACACCCCCAACGACTTCGGCGGTCTGCGCAAGGGCATGTTCTCACGCAAAGCCACAATGCTTGGCGCCGAGCAGGAGCAGTGGCTGCGCGATGGTTTGGCCGCCGATCAGGCGCGTTGGAGCTTCATCTCTCAGCAGACGGTGATGTCGCACCTGAACGGTGCGGCGGCGTTCCCCGATCCGTCCTTCATCGCGAGCATCAAGGACGGCCTGTTTAACTACGATGCCTGGGATGGCTACTGGCGCGCTCGTGGCCGCCTGGTTCGCTCCATCGTCAACGGTGGGGTACGCAATCCGATGATTCTCACCGGTGACTTCCACACGAACCTGGTCTTCGACCTGCTGGATCGATGGCCCAACCCATCGTTGGCCAAGACTCCGGCGGAGATGTCCGCTGCGGTACGCGGCTGGGAGGGCACCAAGATCGGTGCCGAAATCTGTGCCGGTGCCATTTCGTCACCGACCTTCTTCGGTGACAGCACGTTGGGCTTGGATTCGATCGCGCCCTTGGTCAAAGCAAATACGCCATGGATCGCCTACGCCGATTTCAAGAACAACGGCTATGTTCTGCACGACATCACGGCTGACTCCGACCGGGCCCAGTTCCGTGTTTGCCTAGCGCAGGACAAGCCGGGCACTGAAGGGGGAACGCCGAAGGCCGACTCCACCGTCGTCATCAATGACGGGGTTCCCGGGGTGAGCGACATCATCCCGATCATCCCGGGCTGACGTCACCGGCGCTCGCGGGAGCGTTCGGCAACATCTAACTGCTCGCGCGTATCCCCGCGGAGATCCGCCTGTAGGAAGGCCTCGGTCTCGGGGATCGCCAGATGCACGTCGCTGACCTGGTGGATATCGACTTTCAGCGATGTTGCAGTAGCGCCGAGCACGTGGCCACCGTGACGGCGGTCATCACTGATGAAGTGCAAGTGGTAACCAGCGATGCTGATCGCCTGCGCGTACTCCGGGCTCCAGAAGCCCAGCATTGTGCCGGTGATGTTGGTGAAGTCGAACAGGCCCTGATCTGCTGTCGCCTCGACAAGGCCGGTCCCGGACTCGTGCTTGCATGCCGCCCGGAGGCTGAGCGTGTCGAAGGTCCCGGTGATGCGGAAGGCGACGATCGTGTTGTCGGAGGTCCGCAGCCGATCAAGATCTGCAGTCAGCGCCTCCAGGCTGGCGATCGGGCCGATCGCGGCCGACGTGTCGGCGACAAAGGCAACGACTGCAGCGAACGGAGTGAGGGCGTCATCGGGGGCCTCCGTCACGGACCCATCGGCGCGAGCTCGGAAGCAGTGACCGTCGATGAGGATCATTTCCCCGTCAAGGTCCTCGAAGGTACCCAGCCCGAGATCGCCGTGCCGCCGAAGATCGGCGACCGAAACGCAGCCCTGGTAGAGGCCCTGGACGATGGCCCCGGAGGTCGACACCTGAAAGATCGAATGGTGCTGGATGTCCAACGCCTCGGCGAGCGCCGCCTGAACGATGTGGTGCACGCTCTGGCCGCTGCTCTCGGCTCGGTCGTGTAGGGCGGTCCACAGGGAATCTGATAGCCGGATATCGAGGGAACGGGCCACCGCAGCAGCCTAGGCTGTGCGGGCAGGTAGGGAGAGGGACATGAATCTCACCGTCGAGGAAATCGTCGCGTCGCCGGAGTTCGCCGCGCGCGTCTCGGCGCTGGCTGAGGCGACAGGGCGGACACCGGCCGATATCGAGGCGGATGCCAAGGGCTGCCTGGAGGAGTTGGTCGCCACCGTCGAGCCGCGGAGCACCAAGGCCTGGGATCGGTTCGGTGCCTGGCTGTCCCGTTCCTACTCCGTGGATGCCTCGACCGAAAATCTCGCGAGTATCCGCGCGCTCGGCTTGAAGCACTCCCTCGTTTTCCTGCCGAACCACCGCTCCTATCTTGATCCGCTGGTCCTGCGCCGGGTGCTGAGCCGGCACGGCTTCCCGCCGGATTTCATCCTGGGCGGCATGAACCTCGCGATGTGGCCAGCGTCGAAGTTGGCGAAGCGCGCGGGGCTCGTCTTCATCCGACGCAGTACGCGTGACGATCCGGTCTACCCGGCGATGATGCGTCTCTACCTCGGTTGCCTGCTCAACGTGCACGCGAATCTGGAGTGGTACTTCGAGGGTGGCCGCACCCGCACCGGCAAGTTGCGGCCTCCACGCATGGGGGTGCTGCGCTATCTGCTTGATGCCTTCGTCGAAAACGAGGCCGAGCGCCCGGCCGGTGCGCCTCCCGAGGACGTGTACGTCGTACCGGTGTCGATCGTGTACGACCAGCAGCACGAGGTTGAGGCCATTTCCTTCGAGGATGGCGGTGGCAAGAAGACGCCGGAGAGCTTCCGCTGGCTCTACGGCTTCGCCAAGGCGCAGTCGATCCGGCGTGGCCAGGTGCATGTGCGGTTCGGTGAGCCACTCTCCCTGCAGAGCGTCGTTGACGATGCTCGCGAGAGGGCTGGGTCGGCCGATCCCACGACCGTCGTGCCCCGCGTAGCCTTCGAGATCGCCAACCGCATCAACGACGCCACTCCCATCACGCCGTCGGCACTCATCACCTTCGCGCTCCTCGACAACGACGGCCGGGCGCTCACCCTCGGGGAATTGCTCGATGTCCTCGAGCCGCTGCTCGTCTACGTCCACCAGCGTGGTCTGCCCATGACGTCGAATATCGATCTGGCTCGGCCGGACGGCCTACGGCAGGCGCTGCGCACCTTGGAACAGGAGGGCGTCGTCGAGATGTACGACGGCGGCACAGAGGCGGTTTATGCGGTTGCCCCGGACCGCTTCCACGAGGCGGCCTTCTATCGCAACACCCTCGCCCATTGGTTCGTCTACCGGGCGATCGCGGAGAACTCGTTGCTCGCAGGTGCCGAGACCGGTGGTGACGTCGTGGAACGCACCTGGCAGGAGGCGCTACGTCTGCGGGATCTGCTGAAATTCGAATTCTTCTTCCCGCGCAAGCGTGAGTTCGCCGAGCAGATCCGGCGGGAGGTTGACCTTGCGCGTCCCGGCTGGGAGTCGGAGGACATGGGGCGTGACCAGGTCCTCGACGCGCTCGACCAATCGCACCTCTATGTGTCGCATCGCATCATTGGTCCGTTCCTCGAGGCGTATCTCGTGGTGGCGCGACGGCTGGCCGAGTGCGAGCCCGGTGCTCCCATCGACCAGGACGCCTTCGTGCAGGAGTGCCTCGGCATTGCTCGGCAGTCGTGGCTCATGCACCGACTGCATAGCCCCGAGTCCATCTCCCGTGATCTCATGCAGGGAGCGATGAAGTTGGCTGACAACCGCGGTCTTCTCGGGGTCGGAGGTGCGGACCTGCGCAAGGCACGCGAGGATTTCCGAGACGAATTGCAGGAGGCGGTCGAGCGCATCGGCGTGGTGCGGCGTGCTGCCATGGCCCAGATTGAGGGTGACGGTCGCCGTACCGTCTCCCGCATCTTGCAAAGGGGTTGAGAAGTGCCGGACATTGACGGCCTGCTCTCCGAGATCGACCAGTCACCTGAGGGACCGCACATTGCGGCCTTCTTTGACTTCGACGGCACATTGATCGACGGGTACTCCGCCGTTGCCTATTTCCGGGACCGCCTCATGGCCCGTGACGTCGGCACGCAGGAACTGCTGAAGTCTGTGGCGGAGAGCGTCAACGTGGAGATGCGTGGTCGTGATGTGCACCGGCTCGTGGAGATCGCGGTGGGTGCGCTCGGTGGCCGGTCTGTCGATGACGTCGACAAGATGGGGGAGCGGCTCTTCCGCAAGAGCATTGCGGCGATGATCTTCCCTGAGGCACGGCTGCTCGTCGAGGCGCACAAGCGGCGTGGTCATACGGTCGTCATGGCCTCTTCGGCCCTCACCTTCCAAACGACCGCGTCGGCGCGTGATCTGGGGATCGACGACGTGCTGTGTACGCGCCTGGAGAGTCGGGACGGCGTACTCACCGGTCTGGTCGATGGGCCGATCCTGTGGGGGGAGGCCAAGGCCACGGCGGTGCGAGAGTTCGCCGCCGAGCGCGGTATCGACCTTGCGCAGTCGTTCGCCTACGGCAACGGCACCGAGGATCTGATCTACCTGGCAACAGTGGGACGTCCACGCCCGCTCAATCCCACTGACGAGTTGGCGGCTGCTGCGACGGAGCGCGGTTGGCCCATGGCGCGTTTGAGCAGGCCGCAGCATCTGTCTCCGGAGTTAGTGATCCGCAGTGCGGCCGCGTATGCCGGGGCGGCGGCGGGACTGGTGGCGGGGCTGGCCCTCGGCGCGGTGAACCGCGACCGGAGCACGGCGATCGGCGTCACCGCATCGGTGGGGTCGGAGTTGGCGCTCGCGGCCGCCGGTGTCGAGATGGATGTCGTCGGTGCAGAGAACCTCTGGGCGGCGCGCCCGGCCGTCTTCATCTTCAACCATCAGAGCCAGTTGGACGTCATCATCCTCGCCGCGTTGCTGCGTGAGGACTTCACGGGCGTGGCGAAGAAGGAGCTCAAGAACGATCCGGTGTTTGCGCCACTGGGCTGGCTCGCCGACGTGGCCTTCGTTGATCGGACCAACACTGAGGAGGCCAAGAAGGCCCTCGAGCCAGCGGTTAAGGCACTGCGCGAGGGGCGCTCCCTCGCGATGGCCCCGGAGGGCACGCGCTCGGCCACGCCGCGGCTCGGGCCGTTCAAGAAGGGTGCCTTCCACGTGGCGATGCAGGCCGGCGTGCCCATCGTGCCCATCGTCATCCGCAATGCCGGTGAGTTGATGCCGTCCCACGGCGTGCTGATCTCATCGGGCCGGCTCGATGTCGCCGTGCTGCCGCCGATTCCCACCGACGAGTGGACCCGTGAGGACATCAGTCCCGAGGTTGACCGGGTGCGCCAGATGTTCCTCGACACCCTCGCCGACTGGCCCCGTTAGGTGGCGGAGGCCCGTGCGACAGTGATGCCGGGGGGTTGCTCCGGCGTACCGATGAGGGCGAACGCTGCCGGCACCTCCTCCAGATCTATGGTGCGTCCGATCATGAGGTCGGGGCGCAGTCGCCCCGACGCCACCAACTCCAGCAGCCCCGGATAGTTGTGCGCCGCGAGCCCATGGCTGCCCAGCACTTCGAGTTCGCGCGCCACCACACGATGCATTGGCACCGGATCGATGGCTGTGCCCTCGGGTAGGAGACCAACCTGCACGTGACGGCCACGCGGCCGCAGACTCTCGATCGACGTCCTGCATGTCGTCGAGTCCCCGATCGCATCGAGGGACAACGTCGGACCACCATCGGTGGCTTCGCGCAGATCCTCGAGGAGGGCATCCCCGGGCGCCAGTGCAACCGCTGCTCCCATCCGGAGGGCGACCTCGCGCGCCTGCGCTGACGGGTCTACGACAACGACGCGACCGCCTAGGGCGCGCGCGATCATGACGGCGGCCAGACCCACACCACCGGCCCCGTGAACGACGACGGAGTCTCCGGCGGTCGCACGCCCGATGGTGGCCACCGCCCGGTACGCCGTTGCCACCCGACAGCCGAGGGCCGCGGCCACCTCGAAGCCGATCGTCGGTGGCAACCGGACGAGGTTCACGTCCGCTGCAGGAAGGGCGACGTACTCGGCGAATCCACCCCAGCCATCGAAACCGGGCTGCCACTGGTGCGGGCACACCTGGTGGTTGCCGGACTCGCAGACCAGACAGCGCCCGCAGGCGCACACGAAGGGGACGGCGACGCGGTCCCCCATGCGCCAGCGCGTGACGTCTGGGCCAATGGCGGCAACCGTCCCCGCGAACTCATGTCCAGGCACATGGGGAAACTCGGAGATGTTGTCGTGCCCGTGCCAGCCGTGCCAGTCACTGCGGCACAGTCCCGCCGCCTCCACCTTGAGGACGACGCCGTCATCCGGGGGAGTGGGATCGGCGACGTCGGCAACGCGCCACGGAGCGCCGAGGGCGTCGTAGAGGACTGCGCGCACGCGGGCAGCCTAGAGGGATCAGCGACCGTGAGTGCCGGCGAGGCGCTTGGCCATCTGATCGACCTGATTGACGAGGGCGCCGCCGAGGAGCAGAGCGCCGGTGTCGTCCATGCCCTTGAGCTCGGCGACCGAACGAGTCCGCTCCTCCTTGACGACGACGAGCGCCTCCAGTACGCCGGTCGGCGGGTCATCCGAGGCAATCGCGCGGTCGAGTGAGTCGGCGTGAACGGCAATGGCGGCGCCGGTCGAGGAGAGCATCTGGCCCACGCCCTCGGGCAGGCGTACCGAGCCACCGGAGGTGGCATCGAAAAGCCCGCGAGCGATGGTGTTGACGTGATCGCTGGTTTGCTGCAGCAGAGCGAACTGGTCCTGGATTGCGCGCCCGACATTGCGCTCGCTGCCGACGCTGAAGCGCCGGCCAAGGCCAAGCTCCTCAATCTCTTCGCCGAGTC
>Ga0208004_1000078_pt1 | contig 33492 bp, 24 predicted proteins | sample DEB08_DNA_6_FD_184522 | JGI IMG/M metagenome (GOLD analysis project Ga0208004, IMG submission 184522) | Aqueous microbial communities from the Delaware River and Bay under freshwater to marine salinity gradient to study organic matter... | ecosystem: Environmental > Aquatic > Marine > Coastal ...
CGCTCGACTAATTCGATAGCGTCCTCTCCTTGTGCCCCCCACCTCGAGGAGAGAAGATCTCCGTAACATCGCCATTGTCGCTCACGTAGACCACGGCAAGACCACTCTTGTCGATTCAATGCTCCAGCAGTCTGGAGCATTTCGTTCGAATGAGACTGTTGCCGAACGAGTGATGGACTCGATGGATCTTGAGCGTGAGAAGGGCATCACGATCCTTGCGAAGAACACTTCGTTGGTATGGAATGGCACAACGCTCAACATCGTTGACACGCCTGGGCACGCCGACTTTGGTGGCGAAGTTGAGCGGGCGTTGACCATGGTGGACGGCATCATTTTGCTCGTCGACGCTGCAGAAGGCCCTCTCCCGCAGACTCGTTTTGTTCTTCGAAAAGCACTAGCACAGCAACTTCCCGTCATCCTCGTCATTAACAAGGTCGACCGTCCAGATGCTCGGATTGCGGCAGTTGTTGACGAGGTGTACGAGCTCTTCTTAGATCTTGACGCTGATGCCGATCAGCTCGACTTTCCGATCGTGTACTCGTCGGGTAGAGCTGGGTGGGCGGTAACCGTTGAGGGTGAGGTGGGTGCCGACCTCACCCCACTGTTTGAAGTCATCTTGTCCACGGTTCCTGCGCCGGCGTTCACGCCAGGTGCACCTTTGCAGGCGTGGGTGACCAACCTTGACGCAAGTCCGTACCTGGGTCGTCTCGCATTGTGTCGAGTCGTTGAGGGCGAAATTCGCCGGAACCAGCAAGTCGCGTGGTGTCGCGCTGACGGAACGATTGAGCGGGCGAAGGTTGCAGAGCTGTTCCTTACTCAACATCTTGAGCGTGTCTCGGTTGAATCGGCATCCGCAGGAGATCTGGTCGCAGTTGCAGGTATTGACGACATCACGATTGGTGAAACGCTGGCGGATTTTGAGAACCCGGTGCCGCTTCCGAGAATTACGGTGGATGAACCGGCTCTGTCGATGACGATTGGAATTAACACGTCACCATTGGCCGGCAGAGATGGCGATCGCCTCACTGCTCGGTTAGTAAAGAGTCGGCTTGATCAAGAACTCATTGGCAACGTGTCGTTGCGAGTCAACCAAACTGACCGCCCTGATGCTTGGGAAGTGCTTGCTCGAGGTGAGCTGCAGCTTGCTGTTCTCATCGAAACGATGCGCCGTGAAGGATTTGAACTCACCGTCGGCAAACCAGAAGTGGTCACCCGAATAGTTGATGACAAGCGCCATGAGCCGGTTGAGCGGGTCACGATTGACGTTCCTGAGGAACACCTGGGAACGGTCACTCAGTTGCTTGCAGTGCGGAAGGGCCGTATGGAAAATATGGCCAATCACGGTTTGGGCTGGGTGCGGTTGGAGTATCTAGTTCCTGCGCGAGGACTTATTGGTTTTCGAACTGAGTTCTTAACTGAAACTCGAGGTACGGGCGTGATTAGCCATGTGTTCGAGGGTTATGAGCCGTGGGCAGGGGAGATCCGGTCCCGTGAACGCGGTTCGCTCGTTGCCGATCGTTCCGGACCTGCGACGACCTACGCGATGATCAATCTCCAGGAGCGATCAACGATGTTGGTGCCTCCAGGCACTGAGGTCTACGAGGGAATGATCATCGGAGAAAACTCGCGCGCCGGCGATATGGAAGTGAATATCTGCCGTGAGAAAAAACTCACGAATATGAGAGCCTCGTCAGCAGATGAGACTGTGAAACTCACTCCATATCGGCAGATGTCGCTTGAGCAGGCACTTGAGTTCATCGCAGGTGACGAATGTGTAGAGGTAACCCCCTCCCATGTGCGTCTTCGCAAGGTCTATCTCGACCCTCAAGAGCGCATTCGTCATGCGCGGGCTCGCGCAACGTCATAACTCACCCTGACTGATCTGGCAGGATGGAGTCGTGGGTCCAACCGCTGCACATCCTCTGATGACTGGTGCTCTGTCAGCGAAATTTGACGCGTTGCAGCACGCATTTCGGGAGATGGGGCAGGTCGTGGTTGCCTTCAGTGGGGGTGCGGACTCTGCTCTCCTTGCCTACGTCGCTTCGTCAACAGAGGGTGTGTCGGCAACAGCGGTGACAGCGGTGTCGCCGTCGCTCGCTGGCGCGGAATTCGACGATTGCTCTCGTTTGGCTGAATCCTGGAACTTGGAGTGGGTAGCAGTCACCACAAACGAGATGGAGCAAGCTGCCTATCGGCGCAATGATGTTGACCGCTGTTTCCACTGCAAATCAGCTCTAATGGATGCGTTGCAGCCGTTCGTGGATGACGGTGCAACTGTGGTTTTGGGAGTGAACCTCGACGATCTCAATGATCATCGTCCTGGGCAGCAGGCGGCGGAGGAAGCAGGGGCACGCTTCCCATTTGTGGAGGTCGGACTCACCAAAGCAGAAATTCGCGAGATGTCGCGCACCTTCGGTCTAGAAACCTGGGATAAGCCTGCCGCTGCTTGTCTTGCGAGTCGGATTCCCTTTGGTACTGAGGTGACCGTGGAAATTCTGTCGAAGGTCGAACGGGCCGAGCAGGTGCTTCGAGACCTTGGAATCCGGTCCTGTCGTGTTCGCCACCATGGTGAGGTCGCCCGTATTGAAGTTGAAGCTCCTGACCTCCAACGGGTGTTTGACGCTCGTGCGGTTGTTGAGGAACGCCTTCTCGCGCTCGGATTTCGTTATGTGACACTTGATCTTGGCGGCTTCAGGTCTGGATCGTTGAATCCAAATGGAACAACTCAAACCTGACTACGCCTCGTTGACAGCGCGACTAAAACGTCGTTCTCTCAGCGTCGCACTCCTTGTAGTGCTTTCAGCGGTTGTCACAGCGAGTGCACCGGCATGGATCCCTTTAGCGATATGCATCGATTTGTTGCGGCGGCAGCGTTCGCTACCGCTTGTTCGATTGCTGCTCTTCGGGTGGTACTGGTCGGTGATCGAATGTGCCGGTGTTGCAATCTCTTTTGTGTTGTGGGTGATTGGCCAGTCATCGAATCAACGCCTTCATTACCGGCTGATGGCTTGGTGGGCCGGAAAGCTGATGACAGGCCTCCGGGTGGCGATGCGAGCATCAATTGAGGTCGATGACGAACATTCCTTCGATACCGGCAACGCCGTGCTGCTGTGTCGGCATGCCAGCCTTGCCGACTCCCTTCTTTCGGCATGGGTGGTATGCACTCGACGCGGTTTGAATCCGAGATATGTCTTAAAGCGAGAGTTGTTGTGGGACCCGTGTCTCGACATTGTTGGCTTGCGAGTTCCGAACTACTTCGTTGATCGGGGCTCTCATCAATCTGATCGTGAACTTGAATCAGTGCGCTACCTCGCCAAGGATCTTGTTGTGAACGATGTTGCGGTCATATTTCCGGAGGGAACACGGTCAAGCCCTGCGAAGAGGCAGCGAGCGATTGAGCGAATTCGCGAGCAATCCCCAAACCGACTTCCCGATGTTGAGAATCTTCAACATCTCATCCCGGTCCGACCGAGTGGAACAGTTGCTCTGCTCGAAGGTGCACCAAATGCAGACGTGATCACTGCTTGGCACACCGGATTTGACGGGCTTTCAACATTCGGTGGTGTGTATCGAGCACTTGGAGAAGGACGCGTTCATATCAAGTTCAGCGCTCGGCGTATACCGCGATCATCGATTGACTCGATCGATGTCACATGGCTTGATCAAATATGGGCAAAGATGGATAGAGAAGTTGCCGAAGAACTAAGGATGTCGCGATGAACGAACTCTTACTTGCAGCAATCACGATTGCTGTCCTTATGGTGACCACGTGGTTGATCAGCGTTGCCATTAAGGATGCATCGATTGTTGACATCACCTGGGGACTCGGATTTGCCACTGTCGCCACAGTGCTTTGGATTGCCGACGACTCTAAATCAGGACTCGACACGTTGCTGTGGTTGATGGCATTGCTGTGGGGGCTACGTCTCTGTGTCTACCTCGCACGTCGAAACCTTGGACACGGCGAGGACTATCGCTACAAGGCAATGCGAAAGCGATGGGGTTCTGCGTTCCCAATCATCAGTTTCCTTACGGTGTATACGTTGCAGGGAACCTTGATGTGGGTGGTATCACTCCCACTGCAACTCTCTCATCGAGCAGAGGGATCCATTGGTGTGTTTGCCATCATCGGTGTCATTCTCTGGATGGTGGGCCTCTATTTTGAGGCCGTCGGAGACCTGCAGTTATCGCGTTTCAAAGCCGACCCATCGAACGAAGGCAAAGTTCTCGACACTGGACTCTGGCGTCTCACTCGACACCCAAACTATTTTGGCGATGCTTGTGTGTGGTGGGGAATTGCTCTTGCGGCGTGTTCGGTATCTGTGGGCCGGTGGGGACTGATCGGCGCAGTAGTGATGAACATTCTTTTGCTGAAAGTGTCAGGAGTAGCGCTGCTCGAGCGATCGCTCGTTCGACGTAAGCCCGAATATCAGGCGTATATCGACCGCACAAGCGCGTTTATCCCGCGTCCACCGAAATCGTCATAGCCGAACTTGGTTCCTCGCATTCCGCTCACTCCAATTGGGCGGTGAATGGACGAAGGGCGTAGCGTCATCGGGATGAAACTTTCGATGATGATCAACTACTCAGGTGACTTTCATGCCGATGTGCAGAAGGTCTGCGATCTTGAAAATGCTGGTCTCGACTTGGTGTGGGTGCCAGAGGCATACAGCTTCGATGCAATCAGCCAACTGGGATATCTCGCCGCGAAAACCTCAAAGATCGAAATCGGCACAGGGATCATCAACGTGTACTCACGTACCGCAACCTGTGTCGCTCAAACAGCCGCCGGTCTTGACTTTGTCAGCGGTGGACGTTTCGTGCTTGGTCTCGGAGCTTCAGGCCCGCAGGTGATTGAAGGATTCCACGGTGTTCCGTACGAGAAGCCGATGGCTCGAATTCGCGACTACATCAACGTCTGTCGGATGACCTGGAAGCGTGAACCAGTCGTCTATGACGGTGCGACTGTTCAGGTTCCTCTGCCCGAAGGGCAAGGCACTGGTCTAGCGAAGCCGCTCAAGATCATTAACCACCCAGTTCGCAATGACATCCCAATTTTCTGGGCATCGCTGATGGGCCTGTCGGTCACTGCGACGGCGCAATATGCCGATGGTTGGCTTCCGATTTTCTTTGATCCCGAGAAATTCCATCAGGTCTGGGGCGATGAGTTGAAGGCTGGAACAGCAAAGCGTGACGCTGACAGAGGTCAGCTACAGATTTCTGCTGGTGGAATGGTTGCAATTGGCGACGAGTTCGTCGGAGAGAAGAAGCAGCAGATTCTCGATATGGCCCGCCCAAATATTGCGCTATACGTGGGCGGCATGGGAGCGCGTGACAAGAACTTCTACAACACGATTTGCCAGAAGTATGGATATGTCGATGAGGCCATTGAGATTCAGGACAGGTATCTCTCAGGCGACAAGTCAGGAGCAGCTGCGGCCGTCCCATCCGAAATGCTTGAGAAGACAAACCTTGTGGGGCCTGCGGGGGAGATCAAAGAGCGACTTGCTGCCTACAAAGAGGCGGGAGTTACGCATCTTTCAGTGTCACCGGTAGGCGGAGATGCCGTGCAAACAGTCGAGAAATTGCGGGAAATTCTCGACTGAATCGGGCTTTTCTAGTGAACTTGACGGCGAGACGATCGCTGTCTTCCGATGGTGTTGTTTGGCCGTCGGTAATTGAATCACGAGCAAAACCCCGTTAACGAGGTTCGCGGGGCAGGCCGAGCACTCGTTCGCCGAGGATGTTTCGCATCACGTTTGAAGTGCCACCCATGATTGTGTAGCCAGGGGCGTACGCAATGGCCTTGGTGGTCTCATTCCAAAGCGTTGCTTCAGGCCCGAGAACTTTGGCCACAAATTGCGCCACACGCCATTCGTGTTCGGTACAGAAACACTTTGTCGCTGCAGAGAATCCTGATGGAGCCTGGTGAAGTACCTCACGGACCACCAAGATGCGACCGATACGGTAACCCGACTCGAGTGCCGCAATTTCTTGTCGAATGCGGGGGTCAGATGTATCCGCACGATCGACTGCCATTTGATAGATCGCTTGGTTCGATACGAGTCGATCGATTCCGCCACGTTCATGCTCGAGTTGACGCATCGTTTGTTTGAACGCATTGCCCTCGATACCGACGAGGTTGTGCGCCGGCACACGAACGTCGGTGAAGAACACCTCCGTGAAGTGACGGTTTGTTGTCATGTCCTTGATGGTTCTGACTTCAATGCCGTCAGAGTCCATGGGGACGATGATTTCACTGATACCAGCATGAGGCGGGCCCTCTGAGGAGGTGCGACAGATGAGATAGCAGTAGTCGGCGAGAGCTCCGAACGAGGTCCAGATCTTCTGTCCGTTGATGACAAAGTCGTCACCTTCGCGGCGGGCCGAGGTGGTGAGTGAGGCCAGGTCACTTCCTGAGTTGGGTTCGGACATTCCGATACACCAAGTGGTTTCGCCAGTGAGAATGTTGGGAAGAAATTCAGCTTGCTGATCTTCGCGGCCAAACGTGATGAGTGCTGGTCCCATCTGTCGATCGGCAAACCACATTGCCGCAATTGGGGCACCAGCTGCAATCAGTTCCTCGCCAATGATGAGACGATCGATTGCTGGTCGCCCACCGCCACCGTATTCGGTTGGCCAGGTGAGACCGATCCAGCCTTTTGCACCGAGATCTTTGGCAAATTCTTTGGAATAGCCGTTGATCCACGAATCGGCGTGCCATCCGTATTTTTCAACCGCGCTCTCGGCAAACTCTTTTGCCTCTTTGCGGAGCAGCTGCTGGTCTTCGGTCCACGCGAACTCCATGGCATTACCCCCTGGATGACATTGGTACGTAGTCACGGGTTTCGGGCCCGACGTACCACTGACGAGGACGGGAGATCTTTTGCTCCTTGTCGGCAAGAAGTTCCTGCCAATGTGCAAGCCAGCCTGCTGTACGTGGAATGGCGAACAACACCGTGAACATCTCTACCGGGAAGCCCATTGCTTGGTAAATCAGTCCAGAGTAGAAGTCGACATTTGGATACAACTTGCGGTCGACGAAGTATGGATCTTGCAGTGCTACTTCTTCGAGCTTCAAAGCAATATCGAGCAGCGGGTTCTTTCCAGTGACCTCGAAGACGTCATATGCGGTTTGCTTAATGATCTTCGCTCGAGGGTCATAGTTCTTGTAGACGCGGTGGCCGAATCCCATGAGTCGACCCTGGCCGTCTTTGACTGACTGAATGAAGGCTGGGACATTGTCGATTGAACCGATGTCGTTCAGCATTCGAACCACGGCTTCGTTAGCGCCGCCGTGGAGCGGCCCGTAGAGGGCACTCGCCGCAGCCGCCGCAGACGAATATGGGTCGGCGTTTGAGGAGCCAACGACTCTCATGGCCGTCGTTCCGCAGTTCTGCTCGTGGTCGGCGTGCAGGATGAAGAGCACATCCATGGCTTTCTCGAGCACCGGATCGAGGACATATTCGTCGCCGACCTTCCACATCATTGAGAGGAAGTTGGCCGGGAATGAAAGGTCATTGTTCGGGTAGTTGAACGGCAAGCCAACGCTGAACCGGTAGCACATTGCTGCGATGGTTGGGGTCTTTGCAATAAGGCGGAGAACTTGTCGGTGGCGGCTCTCAGGATCATCGATGTCTTTTGCGCCGTCGTAGAACGTGCCGAGTGCGGCAAGAGCGGAGACGAACATCCCCATGGGGTGAGCGTCGTAGTGAAATCCATCAACGAAACGCTTACGCATGTTCTCGTGAATGAAGGTGTGGTGGGTGACGTCGTGATGCCAAACCGAGAGCTGCTCAGCAGTTGGAAGTTCTCCGTGGAGGAGGAGGTACGCGACTTCCAAGAATGTCGACTTCTCTGCTAGTTGCTCGATCGGGTAACCGCGGTACCTGAGAATTCCGTTGTCACCATCAAGGTAGGTAATTGCAGACTTGCAAGACGCTGTCTGCATGTATGCCGGGTCATAGACGAAGAGCGAGGGGTCAAGTGACCGAATTGCTGACGCTGGAAACACGCCTCCTTCGATAGGAACGGTGACGGTTTGTCCCGTCCTGTCGTCTGTGATCGTGATCGTTTCAGCCACCGCGGTTTCCTCCAACTTTGTAGGGCGTACGTCTTGCCAATGTACCGTTTTTGTTCGCTTTGGAGCCAATGCTGGGCGAACTTTGGTTCGTGCCCTCAGAGAGGGGAGTTGCCGTGGCGACGGCTTGGACGCTTATCGCGCTTGTTGGCGAGCATTGACAGCGAGGCGCAGATGGTCGAACGAGTATCTGCAGGGTCGATGACGTCATCGACATACCCGCGCTCGGCTGCAATGTATGGATTTAACAAGCGCTCGGTGTAGTCGGTCTCAAACGCAATGCGGTCCTCGTCTGTCGCCCCTCGACGCAAGATCGCAGAGGCTTGGCCCGCACCCATCACAGCAAGTTCTGCCCACGGCCAAGCCAGACAAACGTCATTACCCATTTTCTTTGAGTCCATCACGATGTACGCGCCGCCATAACTCTTACGGAGAATGACGCAAATCCGTGGAACTGTTGCCTGGCCGTAGGCGTACACGAGTTGCGCTCCATGCCGGATCATTCCGCGCCATTCAAGATCCTTGCCCGGGTAGAAGCCTGGGGTATCGACCAAGGTGATGATCGGGATATTGAAGGCGTCACAAAGGTTGACGAAACGTGCTGCCTTCTGCGAGGCCGGGATGTCAAGGGTTCCGGCAAGTGCCATTGGCTGGTTGGCAACAATGCCAACCGGCCGGCCGTCCATTGCTGCAAACGCAGTCACGATGTTCTGCGCCCAGAGAGGTCTGATCTCTAGGTACTCCCCGTCATCGACGATTGATTCGATGATCGACCGAACGTCGTAACTTCCAGTCGCTGTCTCTGGGATGTACTCACCGGCCTCTGGCGTTGGGCGCTGAGCGACGTCTGCACTCGCTAACCGTGTCGGTTCCGCATCGACTCGGTCGGGTAGGTACGACAGGATTGCTTCAATCACGCCGCGGCCCTCGTCGCGGTTCCCGACAACTGCTGTGGCAAGTCCTGCAGAGCGTTCCATCGTCGAGGCGCTACCGAGCTCATCCTTTGAGATATCGACACCCGTGAACTGTCGGATGATGAGGGGACCGTTGACGAATGCGTAGGACGTTGACGTCATAATGACGAAGTCAACGAGGCCGAGAAGCAACGCTGGCCCAGAAACGGCTGGTCCGTCAACAATTGCGAAGGTAGGCACACGCCCTGAGCATTTAGTTAACAACCTCGCGGCGACGCCCCAGCCGTGTAGCGGGGCGACTCCCTCGGCGATGTCAGCTCCCGAACTATTTACCACCAGCACAACAGGTATGAGCTCATCAAGTGCGGTGCGCAAACCTTCTGTGATGATTGTTGTCATCTGTGAAGAAAGTGGATGCGCAACCTCGCTTGGATCAAATTCAATCCACATCACTTTTCGGTCATCGAGCCGAGTGACGCGGGCGGAGACTGGGGCAGGAATTCCTGTCGCAATTCCAACGTCATCAAGGGTCATGGCAGCAAGACTAGACGTTGAGCCTGGCGAGAAGCTGGTTGCGTACCAGAGCGACCTGAACGCTAGAGCTCTCCGCTGTGGAGACCTTGGTCCTCGCTGATTCGTTGCCCGATGACATCTGAAATGACATCGTGAACTGCTCGAGTGGCAGCAGAGGGGTTAGGGCGCTGTCTGCGAACCCAGGCGACCCGTCGACGAGGAAGTCCGCTGACATGAACCATCGAAGCCCCAGCAAGTTCGGTTTCTGAAAGAGCGGTTGCAGGCACGATGGTTGCACCATGGCCGTCAACAGCAAGCGCTGCCAGCAAACGCATACTGTCAACCTCCGCAAGAGAGTTCAGCGCAACTCCTCGCTCGAGCGAACTCCGCTCGATAATTCGCCGTAATCCGGCCCCCGCTGGGGGGAGTAGCAGTGGAACTCCATCAAGGTCGGTGATGTCAATGGATTCGCGCTCTGAGAGTGGATGATCTTGTGGTGCGAGGAGTAAGAGTTCCTCATCAAAGAGTGGCTCGATGACGAGATCAGGATCGTCAATTGGGAGGTGGAGGATTGCTGCATTGAGTAACCCCGAAACAACGTTTGGAACGAGGGCCGAAGAGCTTCCTTCAGTCACTACAGCGTGCACCCGAGGGTGGCTGTCTGCCATTTGGCGCAGCATCGGAGGAATCGCCCATCGGGCAATTGTTCCGATAACACCAAGTCGCACGTCTCCGCTGACGTCGTGATCATTCGACTCCATATCTGAGCGAATGTCGTCCATTTCGTGCATGATGCGTCGAGCTCGCTCGAGTACGCGTCGTCCGTCTTCTGTCATTCGGCCGGTTTGCCGGTCGATGAGGGTCGATCCAAGTTCTTTCTCAAGACGTCCGATATGTGCGGAAACGTTTGACTGAACTGTGTAGAGCGCCCTTGCCGCAGCTGAGAAACTTCCATGATCTGCAATTGCGATCAAGGTGGAGAGCTGACGAAAATCCATCTGTAAAAATGATACTGGATATCTCTGATATATGCTTGCAAGATGCACATAAACACGTGCATACTTTCACAAGTAAATATCGATGCGGAACACCCCCCAACGTACCGCTCGAGGAACCCAATAGGGATTCCAGGTTGAGACGTCCCGGCCCCCCATCGGGACGTTTCCCGTTTTTCGGCTTATTGGGTATCAGTTATCGCCATCAGAGCAGGTCAGAGCACCTTCAAGGTCCGGATGTTGCGCCAGCTGTGCCGTGCGCCCCATTTTTCGCTGGAGTGCTTATGGTCGAGAACTACCTCAATGGTCAGCAACCGCAACGAGCGCAGATGACATCATGCTCGCCGGGCCACCACGCTGGCATAGCCGCTGACAACACATGCCCTGACACGGAAATGTCAATCGGTCAAGTCAGGGGTTGCTCGTCGTGACTGGAACGATTCGGCTCTAGTTCGGACCGCTCAGCCGCAAGTTATGACTCTGCGGCAACCTTCGCGCGGACAATGTTCAACGCCGAGCCCGCGACGAACCACTCGACCTGCTCTGGGCTGAAGGTGTGGGTTGTCTCGAATTCGTAGGTTGATCCGTCTGGACGAGTCGCTACACAGCGAACGTTCTTGCCTGGTACCGGAGGGAGATCGCAGATGGCGATGCGATCTTCTTCGCCTATTTGTTCATACGAATCGGGATCAGCAAACGTCAGCGGGAGGAGTCCCTGCTTTTTGAGGTTCGTTTCATGAATACGTGCAAACGATCGTGCGATCACCGCAACACCATTTCGGAAACGCGGTTCCATCGCTGCGTGTTCACGCGACGAACCTTCGCCGTAGTTCCGGTCTCCGATTGCAACCCATTGGATTCCTGCCTCGTGGTAACGCCGAGCAATTTCGGGGTAGGTGCGGCGATCTCCATCCGTGACATCAAGTCCGATTCCGACTGCATCATCGAAGGCATTCACTGCACCGGCAAACAGGTTGCCTGAGATGTTTTCGAGGTGGCCTCGATACTTCAACCAAGGCCCCGCAGCAGAGATGTGGTCGGTCGTGCACTTTCCTTGGGCCTTCATGAGCACCGGAAGACCTTCATAGTCATTGCCATCCCATGCGCTGAATGGATCAAGAAGTTGCAAACGATCGCTCGTAGGAGCAACAACGACCTCCACTCCGCTGCGATCAGTCGGTGGAGCGGTAAAGGTGTCTTCGCCCGGGTCGTATCCAGCGGCCGGCAATACTTCACCGACAGGGGCGGCAAGTGAAACCTCAGTGCCATCAGGTGCAGTGATGGTGTCGGTCACTGGGTCGAAGTCGAGTCGACCCGACAGCGCAATCGCCATCACCGTGTCTGGGGATGTGACAAACGAAAAGGTATTTGGTGATCCGTCGTTACGTTTCGGGAAGTTTCGGTTGAACGAGTTGACGATCGAGTTTGGAACCGCCGTTGCGTCTTCGGGGCGACTCCACTGACCAATGCATGGCCCGCACGCGTTTGCCAGCACCGTCGCACCAACGGCTTCAAGATCAGCGAGGATTCCGTCGCGTTCAATCGTCGCACGGGTTTGCTCCGAGCCTGGAGTGATGAGGAGGTCAACCTTCGAGGTCAAACCATGTGCGGCTGCCTGGCGGGCGATTGAGGCAGCTCTCGTGAGGTCCTCATAAGATGAGTTCGTGCACGAACCAATGAGTGCAGCTGAAACCTCAAGTGGCCAACCGTTCTCAGTTGCTGCGGTGCCGACTTCTGAACCCGTGCGATGTGCACGGTCCGGCGAGTGAGGGCCATTGATCATCGGACGAAGATCGCTCAGATTGATCTCGATGACCTGGTCGTACGTTGCCCCTTCATCTGGCCGCAAGTCATCAGCGACAGCGTCGGCCGCTGAAGCGATAGCTGCTCTGCCCGTTGAGCGAAGGTAATCAGACATATTTGAGTCATATGCGAACACCGAAGTTGTTGCGCCAATTTCTGCACCCATGTTGCAGATGGTGGCTTTGCCAGTTGCTGAAATTGAGTCAGCACCTGGGCCGTAGTACTCCACGATTGCTCCCGTACCACCCTCAACCGTGAGCAGACGTGCAACTTCCAAAATGACGTCCTTTGGTGACGACCAACCACTCAATGAACCTGTGAGGTGAATACCGATGACCTTCGGCCAGCGAACATTCCAAGGGAAGCCGGTCATCACGTCAACTGCATCGGCACCACCAACACCGATCGCAACCATGCCGAGTCCGCCAGCATTTGGTGTGTGTGAATCGGTGCCGATCATCATTCCGCCGGGGAAGGCATAGTTCTCAAGAACGACTTGGTGAATAATCCCGGATCCTGGGCCCCAGAAGCCGATTCCGTATTTGGCTGAGACACTCCTGAGAAAGTCATAGACCTCACGGTTGGTGTCGACCGCCACTCCAAGGTCGATGGAGGCACCGACTTTTGCCTGGATGAGATGGTCGCAGTGCACTGTTGATGGGACTGCCGCTTCTGGAAGCCCAGCCGTCATGAACTGGAGGAGAGCCATCTGAGCGGTGGCGTCTTGCATCGCAACACGATCGGGGTTGAAGTCTGCATATGAGACCCCGCGTTCCATCTCTTGGCCCTCGGGATCGTCGAGATGATTGATGAGGATCTTCTCGGCCAGCGTCAGAGGACGACCCAAACGGGTGCGCCCCAGAGCCACTCTCTCGGGAAGAGACGCGTAGACAGCGTTGACGAGTTCGATCGGTGTTGATGCGCTCACGGACATGCGACCACTATACGGACGCAAGCGTCCCAAGCGAAGATTGAACTCAGCTCAGGCGCTCGCCCCACTTGCCCCAATGGCTGACCTCTGCAGCCGGGAGGCGTGAAGCAATCTTGAAGTCAGTGCCGATGGTGTGGGCGATAGGGAAGAGGCCCGCCTGTGAATATCGATCAAAGGGGATTCCGAGCAGATCTGCCGCCTTTTTCTCTCCACCGTTAGGTAGGTGAAGCGTCGTCCAGGCTGAGCCGAGTCCGCGTTCACGCAATGCGAGCATGAAACTCCACACTGCTGGTAGCAGCGAGCCCCAGAAGGCTGCTGAGTTGTCGGCATCGGTGCGGCCCTCTAGACAAGGGATGAGAAGGACTGGTGCCTTCTCAAAGTTGTCGGCGAGGTATTGCGCAGAGTCGACAACGCGAGGTGTTGCTGCAGTGCGTGGGTCATCGGCTGCGTACTCGGGCCGGGGCATCTGGCGGTACGCCGCGAAGTTCTCGGCATAAATTTCTTTCAGTGCCGTTCGATCTGATTGATCGGTAATGAACATCCATTGCCAGCCTTGGCGGTTCGATCCGGACGGCGCCTGAAGAGCTATGTCGAGGCACTCCATGATGGTCTCGGATGAAACCTCTCTCTCGAAATCGAGCCGCTTGCGCACGCTGCGGGTGGTGGTCAAAACTTCATCGGCACTGAGGTTGAGCTTGGTCATGGTGAGATCTTTGCAGACATAGGTAGACGACATCGCAGTGAAGCGAGATCAGAATTCGTACTGTCACGGGATGATCTGAAAGCATTGAGTTATGAGCACCACCTCAACTCAATTGCCTGACGGTTTTGTAGCGAACAGCGCCGATTCGTCAAACCGTGTGACCATTGCGGTTCATGACCATGTTGCGCTCGTGACGTTCGATAGGGCTGACAAACGTAATGCTCTCGATGGGGAGCAATTTGCTGCCATTGCTGCGGCTGGAGCGAAACTCAAAGAGATGCCCGAGGTTCGGGTTGTGGTGCTCCACGGCGACGGGGCATCGTTCTGCGCTGGACTTGATTTCTCTGGTTTTGCGTCAATGATGGGTGACGGACCGTCTATGGCTGGGGATCCAAACAGCCCGGGCCGGCTCACAGAATCAGGGCTTACTCACCTCGGACAGCAAGTGTGTTGGGTCTGGCAAGAACTTGAAGTACCTGTGATCGCTGCGATGCATGGCCATGCTCTAGGGGGTGGACTACAAATCGCACTCGGCGCCGATATTCGAGTGGCGCATCCTGATACACAGCTTTCTGTGCGCGAGGTGCATTGGGGAATTATCCCTGACATGACCGGTACACACATTCTCGACAAACTTGTACGTCCCGATGTCGCACGGGAGTTGACCTACACCGCTCGTGTCTTGGATGCTCGCGAAGGAGCTGAACTCGGTCTGGTGACAACGCTGTCGGATTCGCCGCTCGATACTGCACTTGCGATGGCTCGTGAGATAGCAGCGAGAAACCCTCATGCTGTTCGAGCAGCCAAGCGCTTATTGTCATCGTCCTTCGTGAAAGGGGCCGGCGATCAATTTGCTGCCGAGCGCACCGAGGTGTCAGCCCTGATCGGCACTCCGAATCAAATCGAGGTCATTCAGGCCAATCTCGAAAAGAGAGATCCGGTTCTCCACGACTGAAATATCGGCATTTGCCGGGATTTCAAGTAACATATTTCTTCTGGGCCAGCGTCGTCCCGGAACTACATCCCCCCAAATTATTGAGTAGTGGAGATTCGACGATGCCAAGTTTGATGCCTGCGCGAGGTCTGTACGACCCGCGTTTTGAACATGACTCCTGTGGGGTTTCCTTTGTCGCGAACTTACGAGGCGAAAAATCGCACGAACTGGTTCAAACAGGTCTTCTTGCTCTTACCAACATGGAGCACCGTGGAGCAACAGGCGCTGAGCCGGACACTGGCGATGGTGCAGGCATTCTGTTGCAGATCCCAGATCGGTTGTTCCGAGATGTCGTGTCGGTGGAGCTTCCCGACGTTGGTACATATGCGGCAGGAATAGGCTTCCTCCCGCAAGATGCCGAAGCCTCCAAGGCCGCTCGCTCGGCAATTGAAAATATTCTTAAAGACGAGGGTCTCGAGTTTCTTGCATGGCGCGAACTCCCAGTTGATCCAAGCACTCTTGGGGTGACAGCTCAAGCTGCCATGCCATCGTTCTGGCAGTTGTTTTGTGCGGCTCCTGACCGTCGAGCAGGTATTGACTTGGACCGACTCACGTTCATTGCTCGTAAACGGATTGAACATGAACTTGACGATGTGTATTTCTCATCGCTTTCGTCTCGAACCATCGTCTACAAGGGGATGCTGACGACCCCGCAGTTGAGCGCCTTCTTTCCTGACCTCACAAACCCGTTGATTGAAAGTGCATTGCTGCTAGTTCATTCGCGCTTTTCGACAAATACATTCCCGTCCTGGCCACTTGCACACCCGTATCGCTTTGTTGCTCATAACGGTGAGATCAATACGGTTCAAGGTAACCAAAACTGGATGCGTGCCCGTGAGGCGCTTGCTTCAACTGATCTCCTGCCAGGTCTCGATCGAGCCCTTCTGATTTGTACCCCAGGAGGGTCTGACACCGCACGTTTTGACGAGGCTCTTGAGTTGTTACACCTCGGTGGGCGATCAATTGAGCACGCAGTCCTGATGATGATTCCCGAAGCTTGGGAAAACAATGCTGACATGGATCAGGACCGACGAAATTTCTATCGCTATCACGCGGCTCTGATGGAACCATGGGACGGTCCTGCGAGCGTCACGTTTACTGATGGTGAAGTGATCGGTGCAGTGCTTGACCGCAACGGTTTGCGACCAAGTCGCTATTGGGTGACCGATGATGACCTCGTTGTCATGGCTTCTGAGGTCGGTGTCATCGATATTGACCCGGCGAAGATCGTCACGAAAGGGCGTTTGCAGCCTGGCCGTATGTTCCTTATCGACACCCGCGAGGGCCGAATTGTCGACGACGAGGAGATTAAGAAGCGGCTTGCGTCAGAGCAACCATATGCAGAGTGGCTTGCTGCGGGCATGGTGAACCTTGAGGACTTGCCCGAGCGTGAACATGTTGTCTTCAGCCACGACAGCGTGCGCCGCCGTCAGCAGATCTTTGGCTATACCCACGAAGAACTGAAGATCATTCTTGCGCCAATGGCGAAAAGCGGAATCGAGCCGATCGGTTCAATGGGTACCGACACGCCTCTTGCGGTTCTTTCAGATCGGCCTCGTCTCATTTTTGATTATTTCCAGCAGTTGTTCGCCCAAGTGACGAATCCGCCGCTTGATGCGATTCGAGAAGAGGTCGTCACGGCTATTGGATCGACGATCGGACCTGAAGGAAACCTGCTGATGCCAGGTCCCGACAACTGTCGCCAATTAGTTCTTCCGTTCCCCATTATCGATAACGATGAACTCGCGAAAATTGTTCACGCTGCTGGCGAAGGTGGTCGTGAAGAGTTCGTATCACACACGGTGCGAGCGCTATACCCGGTGTCGTCAGGTGGAGTTGGTCTTGAGCGCAGGCTCGAAGAAATCTTCGACGAAGTGTCTGGCGCAATTACTGACGGCGCACGGATCATCGTCCTGTCTGACCGGAACACCGATGAGACATTTGCACCAATCCCTTCTCTTCTGGTTACCGCTGCTGTTCACCACCATCTGGTGCGGACAAAGCAGCGTACAAAGGTCGGTCTGGTCGTTGAATCTGGTGACGCCCGAGAGATTCATCACATGGCGCTCCTCATCGGTTACGGCGCCGGTGCAATTAACCCGTATCTCGCTTTCGAAAGTATCGAAGACCTCATCATCGAGGGGCTGCATGGTCTTGGCGGGGAAGATCCTGCGGTCGCCATTCGGCGTTACATCAAGTCGTGTGGAAAAGGCGTCGTAAAAGTCATGTCGAAGATGGGTGTTTCAACCGTGGCTTCGTACACGGGTGCCCAAATCTTTGAAGCAATCGGCATCGGAGCCGAAACAATTGACCGTTACTTCACTGGAACAGTGAGTCGACTCGGTGGAATCGGCCTCGATGAAATTGCGAACGCAGTGGCGTTGCGTCATCGTGCCGCACATCCGGAGCGTCCTGAGCAGCGGGCTCACCGGCAACTTGAGGTCGGTGGTGAGTACCAATGGCGAAGGGAAGGGGAGTACCACCTCTTCAATCCAGAAACCGTCTTTAAGTTGCAGCACGCAACCCGCGAAAAGCGTTGGGACATTTTTAAGGAATACAGCTCACGTGTTGATGACCAATCCGAACGGCTCGCAACCCTTCGTGGACTCTTCAAGTTTGCGGACAATCGCACACCAATTTCCATCGATGAGGTTGAATCTGCCGAATCGATCATGAAGCGGTTCTCGACCGGCGCAATGTCGTACGGTTCGATTTCTGCTGAAGCGCACGAAACGCTTGCGGTTGCGATGAATTCGATTGGAGCAAAGTCGAATACTGGAGAGGGTGGTGAAGATTCAGAGCGTTTGCATGATCCGCAGCGTCGATCCTCAATCAAGCAAGTCGCTTCAGGCCGTTTTGGCGTTACGGCTGAATATCTCACCAACTCTGATGACATTCAAATCAAGATGGCTCAAGGTGCGAAGCCTGGTGAAGGCGGTCAACTTCCGGGACACAAGGTGTACCCGTGGGTGGCAAAGACACGCCACTCGACCCCCGGTGTTGGACTCATTAGCCCACCTCCGCATCACGACATTTACTCGATTGAAGATCTGAAGCAACTTATTCACGACCTGAAAAATGCGAACCCGCTTGCCCGCATTCACGTCAAATTGGTTGCCGAGATGGGCGTCGGAACTGTTGCCGCTGGCGTGTCGAAGGCGAAAGCCGATGTTGTATTGATCAGCGGACACGACGGTGGAACCGGAGCATCCCCCTTAACGTCGCTAAAACATGCCGGCGGCCCCTGGGAGTTGGGTCTTGCTGAAACGCAACAGACATTGGTGATGAACGGCCTTCGGGATCGCATCGTTGTTCAAACGGATGGTCAATTGAAGACCGGACGAGACGTTGTCATCGCAGCACTTCTCGGTGCTGAAGAATATGGTTTCGCAACTGCGCCGCTCGTGGTCTCTGGATGCGTGATGATGCGCGTCTGTCATCTCGACACATGCCCTGTTGGTATCGCAACGCAGAACCCTCAGTTGCGAGAGCGCTTTTCTGGTAAGCCGGAGTTCGTTGTGAATTTCTTTGAGTTCGTTGCTCAAGAAGTTCGTGAGTTTATGGCCGAACTTGGCTTCCGAACGATCGATGAAATGATTGGGCGGGTTGAGGCTCTCGATTTCCAACCAGCCCTTGATCATTGGAAGGCCTCTGGGTTGGACATTTCGCCGATCTTGATGCCAGCAGATAATCGGTATGAGCAGTCATTCCATTGCACAACGAGTCAAGACCATGGTCTTGATGAGGCGCTCGATCAGGAGTTAATCGAAAAGTCGCGCACTGCAATTGACGATGCAATTCCCGTAGTCATCGACGCAGAGATCCGGAACGTGAATCGGACGGTTGGAACACTTCTTGGGCATGAGATCACGAAGAAGTGGCGTGATGAAGGGCTTCCTGACGGAACGATCAGGATCAACTTCAAGGGTTCAGCTGGTCAGAGTCTCGGTGCTTTTGTGCCCAAGGGCGTTGACATTCGTCTTTGGGGCGACGCGAATGACTACGTCGCAAAGGGTCTCTCTGGTGGTCGCATCGTCATTCGTCCGGATGAAAACGCGTCGTTTGTCGCCGAAGATCAGGTCATCGCAGGCAACGTCATCGGTTATGGAGCAACTGGCGGTGAGATCTTCATCCGAGGTTTGGTTGGAGAACGATTCTGTGTTCGAAACTCGGGTGCAACTGCAGTTGTCGAGGGAGTCGGTGATCATGGATGTGAGTACATGACCGGAGGAACGGTCGTGGTGCTTGGTTCAACGGGCCGAAATTTTGGCGCTGGAATGTCCGGTGGAGTTGCCTACTTGTATGACCGAGATGGCGACGTCGATCGTCGGGTGAATCCTGAGATGGTCGCAATTGAAACATTGACCGATGATGATCGCCATCAGCTGAAATCGATTATTGAGCGACACCGAGAGATGACGGGTAGCCAAGCGGCCGACCGAATGTTGTCTTCGTGGAGCGTCGAAGTGAGCAAATTCAGAAAGATTATGCCAACCGACTATCGGCGTGTTCTTGAAGTCCTCGAATCAGCAGAGCGTGAAGGCCTGTCAGAGTCGGAGGCGATCAATCGAGTGATGGAGGCTGCCCGTGGGTGAAATAACAGGATTCCTTCAATGGGAGCGTCAACTTCCTCAACGTCGCCCGGTACCGGTTCGACTCCGTGACTGGAAAGAGGTCTACGAAGATTTCCCGGCCGATGAGGTTCGCACCCAAGCGGGACGCTGCATGGATTGCGGAATTCCGTTCTGTAACAACGGTTGTCCGCTCGGAAACCTCATCCCGGACTGGAATGATCTCGTCTACCGCGACCACTGGCGTCAAGCGATCGAGCGCCTGCATGCGACAAATAATTTCCCCGAATTTACGGGACGCTTGTGTCCGGCACCGTGCGAATCTGCGTGCGTCGTAGGCATCAACCAGCCTGCAGTCGCAATTAAGCAAGTTGAGGTTGAAATTGTTGATCGTGCCTTCGAAGAGGGTTGGATCGTTCCGCAGATTCCGAGTTCCTCGACGGGCCGACGCGTTGCCGTGATCGGATCGGGACCAGCCGGTCTCGCCGCAGCCCAGCAGTTGACTCGTGCTGGGCACAGTGTGACGGTGCTTGAACGAGCCGACCGCATCGGCGGGCTTCTTCGGTATGGCATTCCTGAGTTCAAGATGGAGAAGCACCATATTGACCGCCGGATCGAGCAGATGTCGGCAGAAGGAACCGAATTCCGCACGGGTGCGATCGTTGGTGACAACGTAGATATCGATGTCCTGCGCGCTTCCCATGATGCTGTCGTGCTTGCGTGTGGTGCAACTGCGTGGCGCGACCTCCCTGTGCCTGGCCGAGAGCTCGGGAATATTTACCAAGCGATGGAGTATTTGCCGCTTGCGAATCGGGTGCAGCTCGGCGACACGGAGTCTTCAGCCATCGACGTCAACGGTGGACACGTGGTCATCATCGGCGGTGGCGACACGGGTGCCGATTGTCTTGGAACAGCACTTCGTCAAGGTGCCGCATCGGTAACGCAGCTTGAAATCATGCCGCAACCACCAGAAGAACGAGCCGGCGGAAATCCTTGGCCGCAATACGCAATGATCTACAGGGTCTCGACTGCCCACGAAGAGGGTGGCGAGCGCATGTACAGCGTCAACACCGAGCGTTTCATCGATGACGGAAATGGAAACGTGAAGGCGCTGGCAATCCACGAAGTTGAGTTTGTCGATGGCGCCTTCAAGAAGATCGAAGGAACTGATCGGGAGTTGCCTGCCGACTACGTGTTCCTGGCGATGGGATTTGTTGGGCCTGAGAAAGGGTCGTGGCTAGACACGCTTGGTGTGGATTTCGACCAGCGGGGCAACGTTGCACGTGACGATAATTTCATGACATCGGTGCCGGGAGTTTTTGTCGCTGGCGATATGGGTCGAGGTCAAAGCCTTATTGTGTGGGCGATAGCAGAGGGCCGCTCTGCGGCCGCTGGTGTTGACACCTACCTCATGAACCAATCGCGACTGCCTTCACCTGTGAAGCCAGGCGACCGCCCGCTGGTGTAAACGCGGCTGACGTTTCAGCGCTTAACACAACAAGTGCCGCTACTCAACGCGGTCAAAGGCGTACGATGTCAGCATGTCTCCCCGCATAGTTCTTGGTTTTGCAGGTGCGCTGGTTGTTGCGGTTCTTTCAGCCGGTTGTGCGGGGGGAGCGGCCTCGAGTGCGCCGACTGTTTCACCAATTCAACCGACGTCATATGTGGTGAAAGAGTTGGTGACGACGACAACAACGATTGCTCCAACGACCACCACCACTCTCCCTGGTCAAATAGGGGAGCCCTATCAGCACACGATCGTGGCGAATGACAATCCGTCATATCTCGCCGATATCTACAGCATTTCTCTGGCGCAGCTCAACGAAGCAAATCGCTCGAACCCGGACTACTCGGCATTCCCAATTGGAGGCACCGTCATCATCCCTGCCGGAGCGATTATGCCCGGTGCAGGATTGGTGCTGAGCAGCCAGAATTCGGCCGATGGTTCATCAACTGGATGTTCTGTGCTTGAACACGTGATTGTGTCAGGGGATAACCCCACCGTGGTTGCCGAACAGTATTCGATTTCTGTAGAAGCGCTGGCTCGTGCAAATGCGACGAATGCGACGTACCTCAGTTTCTTGCTCGGCGGAACAATCGCAATTCCTGTTGGCGACTGCTGACCGCAGGAATTGCTACTTCTGCCGAGGTCCGAGATTTGGCCACGAACGATCTGGCCGGTTGTTGCGACCAGAAATTTCCCGATGGCGTCGTTCAGTGAGAAGCCACTTACGTCGCCAACTTGATGTTGACGGGCCTTCGAGTCGGTTCGCTGCTCCTGCAGCGGCCCGTCGTGCGGCGGTCCAATAATCGCTTACTGATTCCTCGGTGAGACGGCCAACTGCAGCCTCAATGCGTGCGTTGTAGCGACGGGTATTTTCATCTGGTAGCGACAACAGCGGCTCACCAAAGATCACTCTCGTTCGACCCGGACGCGGCTTCTTCATTCCTTTTCCGAAGATTGCGCCCGTGCCCTCGATGTGAACAGGTACAACTGCAACACCAGTCTTCGCAGAGAGGTATGCCGCCCCTCCCTTAAATGGTTGAGCCCATCCGTCGGGAGAGCGACCACCTTCCGGATAGATCAGCAAACTTCTTCCATCATCGATGAGGTCGCGGAACAGGTCAGCAGATTGACGTCCCGTTGCCTCGCGATCAATTGGGATCGCATTGAGCGCGAGCGCCGAGAAGGTCGCCTTCCAACGCTTGTCAAAGAAATAGTCGGCAGCCGCAGCAACGACAAGATCTCGACGCCAAGCAGGTGGAATGGCCTGAATCATGACAGATGTATCGAGGTGGCTGTGATGGTCAGGAGCAAAAATGAGCGGGGGAGGATCGTCAAGACGAGCAAGATCTGTCAAGCGATCAAGTCCAAGAACTTCCGGTCGAGCGAGAACCGTCGTCATCAACTTCATAGGGCCAGCCGTAAACGCCGAACGGAAGACCGATGCAAGTGGACGCCTCGCCCAGTCGGTCTCAAAGTTGCCGCCGAGAGTGTCTGGCTTCTCAGGAACAGTGATACCCCTTGGGACCGTCGGCGAACGCCAAGGAAAGCCGTATTTTGCAAGTGGCTTAGCAACTACACGAATGGCATGTTCGGTCCGCGCCGCAAGTTGCTGGGCCCGTCGGGTGAGGTGACGCTTAGATGCCATTGCGGTCACTTCACATCGGCGACAAGCACTGATGGGACATGTAGGTGAGTGATTGATGGTGAGCGGCCAACGACATCGGAAGCGAGCTCGAAGGCGTCATCCATCGTTGAGGCCGGCGTGAACCCCATTCGTCGCACGGCAGTCGGATCGCCTCCAACGATGATCACCTTGCCGGCCCACTGCTGTCCGTGTGCACCCCAGTACCAGGCATAGAACGGATGAACTCCGTGATACGCGTTTCCGGTGCGATACAAATGGCGGTACCACTCATCCTCTGCGTAACGCCTTTCCCACTTCTCAGACATCACCGCAGGGTCGGTGGTATCCGACAAGACCTCATCGAAAAAGTCGATGTAGCTCGGGTGATGAACCGGATGGAAGTCGCGATACGTCGGGTGGGTCATGATGATGACACCACCTTCACGAACAAGCGGTTTGTTCCGGTACATGTTGAACATGTACCCCAACCCCATGCACATCACCAGAATCGGATTCATGATCGATTCAGGGTTATACGGACTGATGAAGGGTACTCCGAGCGTGAGGATGTCGGTCTGCCCCTCAACCTCAACGATGTGCTGGCGATACACATCTTCGAGAGTGCGCTCATGCACACTTTCAGTGAAACCTGCGTACACACCGGTCATCGCGTACGGCGCTTCGATTCCGTGGAAGATCTTGCGTGCGGCACGACGGGGGAGACGATCGAGGGTTTTCGCAGTTGCGAGATAGGTCATTCGATCGCGAGCAGTCCATTCCCACTCTCGTTTAGAAAGAAACTCGAATGGAGACGGGAACGCATCAGTGTTAATCGTCGATTCGATTTGGAATACCTTCGGACCGTTATCGCGAAGCACTTTCCCAAGACGCCAAATGGAGTGATGTAGTGCTGAATGATGACGATCCATCAGGCTGCGCGTGTTCTGCAACGATTCCGGATTGTGGTGATGGCTCAGGCATCGATACGAGGCCACCCCTGTGACCAGCGATTTCCAGCCGCCATCCATCGCTACCTGATTCACATTGGCGTACACGACGAGATCAGAATCTGCGACACGCTTGTTGATTTCAAGAACCTCGCCGTGATCGGTCTCACCAAGAACTGTCAGGTTTTCGGGATCCTCAGCATCATGTTGGTACAAGGTGCCGTTCGGCGCGAAGGCGTCGAAAATACGGTTTCCGAGCACATGACGCAATTCGTAGTCGTGCATCCGTCGATGCAGTCCGAGAGCAGCGATGATGTGAACATCATCGACCCCTGCCTCTGCTGCGAGGTCAAGAACTGCTTCGATAATTCGTTGCCGAGAATCGGGACGCCGCATCTTTGGAAGAGAAAGACTCGCGTCATCGAAACAGATCGTGAGCTTCATGTCGGCATGAAGTAGGGCTCGCAACGGATCCATGTCGAGTGGATGTTCAAGAGCATCTCGGATCGCAGCCTGCGGGTCAGTCAAACCTGGGAATGATTCGGCAGGGTAGATCACTCTGCTTCGATCGGCAGGTAGGCGCTCCAAGCTGAATTTCTCGCCATGCCAAAACAGCATTGGCGGCGTTGAGCGATCAACATCTAAGACGAATCCTGGACGTGGCATTACTGGTCCTCTCTCACATCAAACGCGATTTTGACTGCACCGCGACGCCCTGCTGACGCCGCGTGTGCAAGAGCCTCGACATGCTGGTCGAGGCGATAGGTGGCAGAAAGTAGACGCTCTGCCTCGATTCTGTTGGCAAGGGTCATCGCAAGATCGAAGGTTCTGACGTCGTTGCCCTCAATCTGTTCGGTGCCATATGTGTATGCGCCAAGGAGAGCGACCTCACGGTGCCATAGCGGGGTGAGGTCGAGTTTGCTTTCCCCAGGCATTCCGAGCAGCACCGTTGCACCTCTCGGTCGGGTGATATTGATGGACAATGCAAGTGATGCACTGTCGCCAACAGCGTTAATCGTTGCGTGAGCTCCCGATGACAGACCTGCTCCGATTCGGTGCGCACCCGACATCCTCCGAACGGCCCGCAACACTTCGTCTCCCGGGGCAACGACGTCAGCTCCGAAGCCCTTCGCAAACCTCATTTGATGGGGGTAACGAGCCCCGGCAACAATCCGAGCGTTAGGAACAGCGCCACGAACAGCGGCTATTGCGCCGAGACCCATCGTTCCAGCACCTAATACGGCAACAATCGGTGACTCTGTGTCGGTGAGATGATGGTTCGTGTGCTGCACCGCCATCAGCGCTGCGTGCACTGAACCAGCGAGGGGTTCGACAAGTACTGCACGCTCATCACTCATCTCGGTCGGCACGGAGTGGAGTTGTGACTCGTGCGCCCAGAACCATGGTGCCCAGCCGCCACCGGTGGAGCAGCAGAATCCGGTTTGAATACCAGGTTTTAGATGACCTCGAACGAGATGGGCGTAGTCATCGCCATCTGCCGGGGCGGCACCATCCCATGGCGGCACGGATCCTCTTGCGGCGTGACCAAGAACTGGTTCGATGACAACCCGTTCGCCAGTCTCGAGTTCGCCCACAATTTCATGTCCTGGAACGAACGGAAATGACACGAAGTCTTCAAAGTAGGTGGAGGCGTGTCCATCGATGAGAGCGAGATCCGAACCACAGATGCCCGCGAGCCGGGTACGGACCTTGACCCATCCTGCGCCACTCGGTTCAGCAGGATCGTCAACGTTTCTGAGGTCGACTGGCGCGATTCGAGCGGATGTCTTTGGGCTCGTCACGGATAGCAGACGGGCCGCGCCCAAGCGACGCACATTGTGTCGTACTTGTAGCGCCTTCACCGAAACTGCCTTCGCTGCTCACGTTCCGACAGGATCGGTCCAATTGGTAGAAGTGTTCGAGGTCCGCCTCTTGCTTTGGACCAGTGCTCGACCAGCCACCCTCGTTTACGGGCAATCGAGGCCAATCGAGTTTCAGGGTTCACCGCAACGGGAAAACCGACTGCTTCGAAGAGAGGTAGGTCAGATGAAGAGTCTGCGTAGGCCACACATTCTTCAAGTCGCAAATTCTCAGCCTCGCAGTACTCGGCAAGAATCTGAGCACGAGCCTCGCCTGTGGGCGGAACGCTGTTCATCTCGCCTGAGAGGGTGCCGTCCGGTCGAACCGTCATCTCAGCAGCAACAATTTCGTCAAACAGAGGCCGCAACCCTGCGACGTTGAATGAGAGGGCACCAGTTATAAGGACGGTGCGATGACCGGCTGCTCGGTGCGCACGAACTCGACGAATGCCCTCTGGGAAACACTTCGAGAGAATGAGGCCAGTCAACATGGCATCAACATCGGTCTCTATTTGCTCAAGCGGTGCATCCGCATACCGTCGGTAGAAGTGCCGAAGGAAGTCAGTTCGGTCTCGGCGATCCATTCGCAATAGTCCCGGCGCTTCGGCGAGTGTTCGAGTCACATACTTCAACCTCTCACGACCGTCTAAACGACGAGTCGCCAGCCATGAATAGCTCTCAACCACGTTCGATGCGATCAACGTGTTCTCAAGGTCGAACGCCGCGACCTGACGTTTCGGATCGAGAACCTGGGAGCGCAGTCGCGTCATGCGGTCGGTGGTTTTCACCTTGCCAGGGGTGCTCTTGACTCGAGCGTGTTCAATGATTGACGGCAAGTGAATGTTGTGGACGTAATGCGTCCAGTCGACGACTCGCGGATCGAAGCAGAACGCATCTTGATCAGCAGTCGGCAAGTCGTTCCACAGTGACATGAGATTGTCGACCTGGTAGATCGCCTCACATTCGGTGTAGAGACCGTAGAGTTCGACGTATTCGAGCGCCCGCTCTACCTCGAGGCGGCGGGTTTCTAGAGTTGCGGCAAACTCGGCCTGCCGTCCGCGGAGCGGAAGCATTTGCATCGTGCTTTCGACCCGTTCGATCGCTGTTTTGGCACGTGACAACTGACTCTGGACTTTGCCCCTACCGGGGAAACGCCACTCGGGTACCAGGATTGGCTGTCCATCATTGTCGTATAGCGGGTTCTCGGTGAACCAGCTGCTGACGTGGTTCACCAACGTGCGATAACGAAGTGGATTGATGCCTCCCGATGCAACTTGCGTGATGAATGGCGCCTTATCTGGTCCTGCAGCGGCGACAGCAATGATCGAAGCAACAACAATGTCGACGGGAATGACGTCGATTGTCCCTTCAGGTACCCCCGGGAACTCTTTCAGTAAACCGCGGGCATAACTGATGATGACAGGCTCTGCCATTCGGAATCCACGGATCCAGCCCGGCCGAGGTTCTGCCCACGCTGATTCGATAATCGAAGGCCGAACAATCGAGATCGGAACATTGCCCTTTGATTCCGTGAGGGCCTGTTCGCCCATCGCCTTTGTGAAGGCGTAGGCATCGGGCCAACCTACTGATGCGGCTCGAGCACGACCCGCATCCACGAGTTGGTCTCGTACCCAACGTTCCCGGAGTTGTTCGGTCTTTGCTGCAAGCGCTGGAGCGCCAGCTGCTCCGAGCTCGCTACGGGCTCGTTTACGAAATTCGCTCAGACGGTCTGGCTGGCGTGAGGCCGCTTCGGTGTCGCCCTTTAGTCGGCGGGCCGAGGCAACTTCAGATCTCCAGTCGAGACCGATTGCGAAAGGCCCTTCTGAGACCAGTTCCTCTGGGGCTGTGCCACGACGGTTACCTGCGACATAACAGGTTGATACAGCGACAAGGTGGGGGGTGATGCCCAACTCATGACATAGTTCGGCGATACGCACAGGGCCAAGAAGGTTGATTTCAACTGCCTGGTCGAGCGGAGAGTCGAATGAAACAGTCGCCGCTGAGTGAATCACCGTGTCGGCAGTCGAGAAGATGAGGCGGTCTTCATCAGACAACCCAAGACCATCGGCACTCACGTCTCCTGCGATCGTGGTGATGCGTCGAGCGCACATGTCTTCAAACGACTCGTCAGAGTTCTCGTGGGTTTCTCGAAGCCTGTCAAATGCATCGTTGGCGAGAATTTCACGCGTGGTTCGACGGGCGGCGGGTGTCCTCCGGCCATTGCGTACGAGAAGAATGAGTTCGCAATCAGGGACTCCGCGCAAGAGCCGCTCAACCAGGGCAGTGCCAACGAACCCCGTTGACCCCGTTATCGCGATGCGCCTCTTCGATAGTGACTGTGCAATCACATCTGTATTTCTATCATGTCTCTACCATTTGGTAGACAAACGTGCTACAACTGCCATGTGGTGAGCAGATCGACACGCGTGCGAATTCTCGACACTGCCCTCGACTTGTTTGGCACGCGAGGCTTCGGAGCGGTGTCACTTGACGACATCGCCGACGAAGTTGGTGTACGAAAGCAAACGGTTCTCTACTGGTTTAAGTCTCGCAGCGGACTCATTGATGCCGTGCTCGATCATGCCGCCGACGAATTGCTCATCGTCGTCGAGGCCGCAATTCGCTCACGCGGCGACGACCCGTTAGAGCGAGTTGATGCTGTTGTATGTGCGGTCTTTCGACCGGTGGTGCGTCGTCCAGCTCTCCTCGGATTAATTCGAGAGGTAATTCGGCTCGAGGATCACCACATCAATCATCTTCGATCCAGACTCGCTGTTGTTGTTGATCGTTGCGTTGCCTATTTAACGGCAGAGATGGCGAACGGCCGGCTACGGACCTGTGATCCAATGTTGCTCGCAGGAATCTTGTATTCGACCGTGTCAGGTACTGGAACAGAACCGATTGTGTTAGAGACGTTTGGATGGAAAGCGAACTCGGCTGGACTGCGTCAGGTTCGACGAGAGTTACGAGGGTTTGTTCGTGCTGCGCTGACGCCGACGAACAGCAGTTAGGTTGCCGACCGGCTTGTATTTCGCACCCGCGCAGAGTGTCGTTCAAGTGCGAGTTCAATCAAGCGGTCAACGAGTGAGGAGTACGACATCCCGCTGGCAGTCACCATTTTTGGATACATCGATATCGGTGTAAATCCGGGCATCGTGTTGATCTCGTTGAAGAGGATGCCTCGTCCTGGTTCTTCGTAGAAGAAATCACAACGAGCGAGCCCTGAGCACCCGAGAGTCTCGAACGCCTTGATCGCAAGTTCACACATATTGTCCGCGACGTGCGGAGGGAGGTCTGCGGGAATCTGGACGGTTGAGTTTCCGTCGAGATATTTGTCTGCGTATGAGTAGAACGCATCGGCCGGAATCACCTCACCAGGAGCGAATGCGATTGGGTCGTCATTTCCTAGGATTGCAACCTCGATCTCCCGGCCATGAATTGCTTCCTCAATGAGAATTGTGGAATCAAACGACAACGCCTCAGAAATCGCAGCTGAGAGCAGTTCGGGCTGATCAACTCGTGAGACCCCAACTGATGAGCCCATATTTGCTGGTTTCACAAAACACGGAAATCCAAGTTCGTCGGCGACTCGGTCACCGATATCGGTGAGATCAGTCAACACTGGATTTCTCATTGTGATGTGTCGGGGTGCAGCAATGCCCGCAGCGGTGATCATTGTTTTGGCAAATGACTTATCCATTGCTGCCGCCGAGCCAAGGACTCCTGATCCGACATATGGCACATCAATAACCTCAAGAAGGCCCTGAATTGTGCCGTCTTCTCCGAGCGGGCCGTGCAACATCGGAAGCACGACAATTGGTGCGTTTGAGGCGTTGTTCAGGTGGTTCAAGAACTCAAAAGGGTTTGACGGTAAGCCCTCGGGAGACAAGAGGCCAGCATCGGACGCATCGGCTGTTTCGCTCTCGAATGGGTCGGAAACGATGTTCCAAAGGCCGTCACGAGTAATCCCAAGCAGACTGACGTCATACGTAGCTCGATCGATTGCGGATGTTACGTGCCAGGCCGTGGTGCAACTCACATCATGTTCAGCAGATTGTCCTCCGAAGACGACAACGACTCTGGTGCGAAGATTGGTCACAGTCATCACGGTACTGTCCTTAGTTGTGCAGTTGAAGGCATCACATATTGCGGAGATTGTGGGCGGACGGTTAGTTGGTGAGGATGTCATTGTTGACGGCGTCCAATTCGATTCGAGAAGCGACGTTCACGGTCGGCTGTTCATAGCGATTGAGGCAGAGCGAGATGGACACGATTTCGTTGCTCATGCATTCTCTATGGGCGCCACGTGCGCACTTGTGTCACGTCGGATTTCCGGGGTGTCAGGGACTCTTATCGAGGTCGATGAGACAATGCGAGCGTTCTCGACGCTCGCGAAAACGATTCGCTCGACGGTGCTTACAGATGCCGCAGTTGTTGGTGTAACTGGAAGTGTGGGCAAGACGTCAACAAAAAACCTGATTGCCGGCGCCGTGTCGTCAACAGTGGTGTCGTCGAGTCCGAAAAGTTTTAATAACGAGCAGGGTGTTCCGTTCACATTGATTAATGCACTGCCCGAATCGCAAGTAGTAGTTGTCGAGATGGGAATGCGAGGATTCGGCGAGATTTCAAGTCTCTGCACAATTGCGAGGCCGACAATTGGTGTGGTCACCGCAGTTGGTGAGGCTCACACCGCTCGGCTGGGAGGCATCGACGGGGTAGCGCGAGCGAAATCAGAGCTTGTGCAGGCTATTCCTTCCGATGGGATAGCGGTGCTCAATGCGGATGATGAACGCGTTCGTGCGATGTCGAGTCTTACGGCCGGCTCGGTACTCATGTACGGGTCCACAGGGGATGTCTCTATTAGCCACTCGGCGATGGACGAAGTCGGTAGATATCAATTTGGCTTCTCGTCGCCGTGGGGGAGCGGGGAGGTCGCACTTCGGATTCCTGGGTTGCACATGGTGCAAAATGCCCTTGCAGCAATTGCAGTTGGCGGGGCTCTCAACGTCGCTTTAGAAGATGTTGTCGTCGGTATTGAGTCCGTTGCGGCCGAAGACCACCGAATGGTGATTCACCAACTTGACTCAGGGTCGGTGGTTATCGATGACTGTTATAACGCGAATCCGACATCGGTGATTGCTGCGTTGAGGACACTCTCCGATTTACCCGTGTCGAAGAGAATTGCAGTGCTCGGCGAAATGGCAGAGGTCGATCAACCTCAACAAGCACATCGCTTAGTGGCAGAAATTGCATCCGAACTCGACATTCAAATTGTTGCGATTGACACCGATCTCTACGGAATTCCTGGCACTCGGCAGGTCCCGCGGGTTCTTACCGATGCGCTGGCAGCCGGATCGGCTGCAGTGCTGGTGAAAGGTAGTCGAGTTGTGGGCCTTGAACGAGTTGTCGAAGAGTTACTGAAATCTCAGTGAAGACGACTTGGTCCCGTCTCTGGAATTGATGTCGGTTCGCCATCAAGGAAATCATCCTCCGTAAGGCGACCAAGATCTGACAGGACGCCGTTGAGTGAAGCAGCTATCGCACCAACGGCGAGAACCCACCGAGCTCCGACGGCATCCATGATTGGTCCTCCGAGCAGGTTGCCAATTGGTATCGACCCTCCAAACGACATGAACCAAAGGGGCATGATCGATGCCCTCTCACCGTCGGTGAGATTGTGTTGAAGTTCCGTCATCATGGCGGTTGCCAGCAGGAAATACACCGCTCCAAGCATGAACGCCACCGGCAATGCCAGGTTGAAATTGCTCGTAATGGCAAAGAGTAGGAGGAACACGGCGAAGAGTTGGAAGCTCCACCTGATGAGCACTGGTCGCTCCATCTCGGAAAACACTGTGCCGACAGAAAGCGCACCGAGAAATGCTCCGAGCCCCCAAACGATGTACAGAATTTTGTAAGAGCCGCTGTCAGCAGCAAGTCCCAGGTTGAGACGGGCCACCGATGGAAATAGGCCGATGTAGGGAAGGCTGATAATCGAGAAAATAAACATTGAGCGCAGGAGCACGAGCAGCACACGACGTCGCCTTGCAAGCCCGACGCCTGTGGTGAGTGCTCGCCAACCTTTTGCGGTGTTCATTCCTTTTACTGATGGGAGATGATTCTTTGCGAGCGGAATCATCACAAAGGAGTAAGTAGCAGCATTGATGATGAACAATTGCCAGAGATCGAGGCCAACCCATCCGAGGAACGCTGCAAGAGATGGTCCAGCAATTCTGCTTCCGTTGATCATCGCAGAGTTCAAGCTGACCGCTCCACCGATGTCTTCCCGCGGAACCAGTGTTGGGAGGCTGGCATTAAATGCTGGCGCCTGAACTGTATTCGCAACGCCGATCGCTAATTGGGTGGCGAAGATTGTCCATACCGGCGCATGCCACTTCGCAAGTCCACCCATCACAACCGACATCGCCATCATCGATGCTTGCATCCCGAGAATGAGGTGCGTTCGATTCACGCGATCGGCAAGTACACCGGCAGGAACAGAGCCAAAGAGCATCGGACCGAGCTGGGCGAAGATCAGAAGTCCTACAAATGCGGCCGATCCCGTGCGGACGTCCAGGTAGGCAGGGAGCATGAAATTCTGCATCCAAGTCCCAACGTTCGATAACGATGCACCTATGAATAGAACCCTGAAGTGACGGTGCTGTAGCGCAGAACGCGCAGTACCTGGGCGGGGCATGGTGGAAGTAGATGAACTCATGGGGGCAGAGCAAACCTACTGGAATGTCATGCGATGAGAGCGGTTTGTGACATGGTTTCGCTCTTACTTCGGCTGTGGGTAGATGAAATTGCGACCGACTAGGACAGGATGTCGACGTATCGCCTCAGCATGGAAGTTGGGCCTGACAACAGCAAAGTGGTGAGCACAGTGTCATTCCACCGGTCGAGTTCTTCTCTGATCTTCTCGGCTGGCCCGACGAGCGCAACATCCTCAACCATTTTCAGAGGAATGGCTGCCGCAGCTTCCTCCTTCTTGCCCTGTAAATAAAGATCTTGAACTTTGAGAGCGACGTCTTCGTAGCCCATCCGTGCGAATACGTCGAAGTGAAAGTTCGCACCTCTAGCGCCCATGCCTCCGGCGTAGAGAGCGAGCATTGGACGAACCATGTCGGCGCAAGCCTCGACGTCATCACCTGGAATAACGGTAACGGGTGCAACGACTTCGAAATCTGCTGATTTCGTGCTATCGCCTGACTTGGAAAAGCCCTCGTTGAGGCAGGAGAGATAAAAATCGTTTTCAGATGGTGAGAAAAATAGTGGTAGCCAACCATCACAGATTTCTGCCGCAAGCGACACGTTTTTAGGACCCTCGGCACCAAGGTAGATCGGGATGTCATTCCTGAGGGGATGAACAGTTGACTTCAGAGGTTTGCCAAGCCCACTAGCATCGTCACCGTCGTAGGGCAGGCGGTATTGATTTCCGGCATGGCTCACAGGTTGATCGCGCTTGAGAATTGATCGAATAATCGACACATATTCTCGTGTGCGCTGAAGTGGTCGTGCATAAGGCTCGCCGTACCACCCCTCGACAACTTGTGGTCCCGAAACGCCGAGACCCAAAATGAATCGGCCGTTGGAGAGGTGGTCAAGAGTCATCGCTGCCATCGCAGTTGCCGATGGCGTTCTCGCCGACATCTGAATGATGCCTGTGCCGAGCTTGATCTTTGAGGTTGAGGCGCCCCACCATGCCAACGGGGTGAGAGCATCCGAGCCGTACGCCTCGGCGGACCAGACTGACTCAAATCCAAGTTTCTCAGCCTCAATGATGCTGTCAAGCGCCCCGCGCGGGGGGCCTGCAGACCAGTAACCAACTCCGTATGCCAAACGTAAAGCCATGCAACCACCCTAGTGCTGGATTATCTCGGAGGAGGTTCGGCTCTTCGACAGGGTTCTTTGAAAAGTGAGCATCGATTCACGTGTTCCTCGACCGTGACCCAGGACAAGTGGTTGCGTTTCGCGTAGCGTGCTTTCGTGGAGATGGCTCGGTATTGGGACACAATCTATCGGTCCAAAGAATCCAGCGAGCGTTCGTGGAC
>Ga0208004_1000083_pt1 | contig 32343 bp, 53 predicted proteins | sample DEB08_DNA_6_FD_184522 | JGI IMG/M metagenome (GOLD analysis project Ga0208004, IMG submission 184522) | Aqueous microbial communities from the Delaware River and Bay under freshwater to marine salinity gradient to study organic matter... | ecosystem: Environmental > Aquatic > Marine > Coastal ...
ACCCACCACCATCGAAAACGCACCCGTCCCACGCCTTGCACAAATGACAACCACCAACGACGGCCTACCCATTGGTGAAATGCTGCAAGCAGCACCCAGCCTCATGGCCCTCTGGAAAACCGAAGCAAACCTCACCCTAGTCGAAGAACTAGCCGCGTTCCCCATGCTGGCCATCAAAGGCACCGGCGACCTGGAAGCCATCGGCCCCGCTGAACCCATTGCGCTTGACAGTGACGGTGACGCGTACTGGATGGAACCCGGCAACCTAGACCAACTGCGTGCACAACGCGGCATTCGAATGGAACGCCTCCGCGAAGACCTTGCCCTGCCCGGCGGGTTCCTAGGCAGCGACAGTCCCAGCGGTGAAGCATTCAAAGAAGCCAACATCCGCTTCCGACAGAACGCACGCGGGTACGCCGAAGCACTCTCCAGCCTCCTCACGGAACTGGTTGCTGACTACGCGGCATTGATTGGCACGCAACCAGAAGTCGTGCACGTCACGCCCACCGATGAGTACGACAACTTCCAAGAGAAGGCACAATGGACCATCAGCCTGTATGAGAAGGGAATCATTCCCCTTGATGTTGCCGCGCGTGAAATGCAGGCGTACTACGGTCACTGGGATGATGAGGAACTGCAAGCGTGGATCACGCGTCAAACGGCTACCGTTTCAGCTGATGACTTGCGTGCCGCGTTGAATGGTCAGTAATCGTGGAAGAGTGGCTGCTTCTAGGGCAGTTGTTTGAAGCGGCGCAGCAACGCAGTCGACGTCGCGCAACGCAACTAGCGGAGCTCCTGTTCACGCTGGCGGTGGATGACGCAATCCGCAATATTGCTGCCACGTTCCTTGAGGGCCGCGTGACAGGCTGGCAAGCGTACGCGCGGGATCTTGCCCTTCCGGCGGTCATCACGCGTGAAACGGTGGCTGACTGGACGGTGCAGGCGAATGGTCAATCGCGAACGCTTGTTAGCCAGTTGGTGAACACGCTTGATGATCGTCCGGAGTTGACGCGCGTGTTCGTGGACAATTACGCGAAGAACGTTACGGACAACACGCTGTGGGCTGGTATTGACGCTAGCGGGAATGAACTGGCGGTACTGGCGGAGGTTGAGTTCAAGACGTGGGTGCGTTCGTGGCCGCGGCGTGAGGAGCGTGACTGGCATGGCGACCTGGAGGGCGTCACGATCCTAGTTGATGAGTTGTTTACGCTGCCGGGTGGCCCGAACGTTGGGTCGCAAGTGTACGGTCCGCGTGACTGGGATGCGGTGAGTGATCCGGGTGAGCACATGAACTGTGGTCATGCCCTGCGGTTTCGCAGGACGGTGGAAGGCCGCGACATCCTCTAACCACACTCTCCCCAAAGAATCAACCATGTATACTGACCATGCACGACCATACCCACAGGGCACCAACCGGATTGGATAAGACCCACCAAGACGCACCCGGAGTGTGACAAATGACCGACACCGACACCCAAGCACCTGACGTGACGCAGGACGACACGCAACCAACCAACGACACGGCACCAGCCACCGACACCTTCGACCGCGAATACGTCCAATCCCTCAGACAAGAAAACGCCAAATGGCGCACCAAAGCACGCGAACTACAAGAAGCCGCGGAAGCACGCACCAAAGAACTAGAACGCCAAAAGCTCAGCGAACTAGAACGCTTGGAAGCGGACCTCAAAGAACGCGACGCAAAACTGCAAGAATACGAAGCCAACCTGCGCCGCGAAAAAGCAATCCGCAAACTCTCCAGCCACGTCATCGACCCTGAAGCCGCCTTCAAACTAGCGGACGGCAACCCCGACCTGCTCACCGAAGATGGCGACATTGACCCTGACCGGCTCCTCCAAACGTTCACGTTCCTAGCACCACAAGCAACACCCGCCCGCGCCCCAGTCACGCCAGCAAACTCCACGGCAGCCAAACAAGGACAACTCAGTCCCGACGACTTCCGCGGAAAGCCAGCCGATTGGGTACGCGAAAACCTGCACCGACTCAAACGCTCCTAGCGTGAAAGGAACATCTCATGGCTTACCCTGACGATTTCATCCCAGAAATTTGGTCAACCAGCATCCTTGACAACCTCAAGAAAGCCCTTGTCCTCCCCAACATCGTTGACCTCACGTACGCCGGTGACATTGCCAACGTTGGCGATACCGTCCGCATTCAAGGCCCCACGCAATTGACGGCAGCCACGTACACGGACGGTGTTACCACCGTCACGTACGGCAACCCATCCAGCACCACCCGCAGCCTTGTCATTGACAAGGACTACTACGTGTCGTTCGGCGTGGACGACCTGGACGAAGTGCAGTCCAACGTTGACCTCCTCACCCTCTACACCCGCGAAAGCGCGTACGCCCTGGCCAAGCAGATTGACACCAGCATCGCTGATGAGTACACGAACGCTGCCCTTGCCGGAATTACCGTCACGATTGGCACGACCGACGTGTACGACGCCGTGATCGACGCCCGCACCAACCTTGAAGCGGCTGACAACACCGGCGACTACTTCGTGGTCGTCAACCCCGCCATGTACGGCGCCATGCTGAAGAACAACACGTTCGTCAGCGCAGAAGGTGACGGCGCTCAAGTTCGCCGCACTGGCGTTGTTGGCGCAATTGGCGGCATGGACGTGTACGTCAGCAACAACCTGGCCGTGGCGGCTGGAACCACGTACGGCTTGTACGGTTCGTACACTGCCATTGCGCACGCCCGCCAGTTGATTGGTCAACCGGAAGCGATTCGCCTTGAGTCGTCCTTCAAGACCGGCATTCGCGCCCGCATGGCATGGGGCAACAAGGTTGTTGACGGCAACCGCTTGGGAACGTTCGATATCGCGTAATGAAAAGTTATCGCGTTCGGAACATTAAAACCGGACGCACGTTCTGGGTGCGTGAGGACCATTTGGCCTTCACGCACCCAGACTTTGAAGTCATTACCCTTGACGCTGTTGAGGGCGGGAAACTGGATTTCACGTCCTGGAGTCTTGATGACTTGCGTGCGTTTGCTGTGGAGCAGGGTATTGATCTTGGCAAGTTGCGGGCGAAAGCCAGCATCGTCAAAAGGATTGAGGATGCCACCGCTTGAGTACCGCATGAAATGTCGCGCGGAATGACGTGATGCGAAACGCGTGAGGCGACTAACGCAGTCCGCTAGCGTGAGTGATACCTTCAACAAGATTCCCAACCGCCCCATTCAACGATTGTTGGACGTGAGGAGGCAAGCATGGCGCGACTCTTCAACAGCATTGACTACGCGCTGAACGACACGACATCGTTGGCATGGGCTTTGGCCTACGCACGCTTTGCGTTGCGTGACATTCCCAACGAAGCCAACGTTTACCCCGCAGACAGCCTTGAAGACACCGTGATTATTGGCACGATCACGGCATTGCAGGTTGTCGACACGAACCCTGACCCGGACGTCACGTACTACCGTCCTCACCTTGCAGCTGCCGCGTTGATTGAGGCAAACCCAACGTACGTGACACGCTTCAGCACTAGCGGCTTTAGTGAACAGTACCGGGATGCTGCCACGGTCGCGCGTTTCATTCGAAATGCAGGCAAGTGGATTGACGACAAGATCATTGAGTTGACGGTAGGTCGCGTTGGTGGCCGTTCGTTGGACGTGCGCTTGTGAGGAACCAGTTGGTTGTCACTGCCATCGTTCAAACGGTCTCAGCGGTCGATAACGGCCTTGAGTTCGTGGACGGGTGGAACAATGACAAGTCGTACCGTGCAACGCTTGTAAATGCTCCTGAGGCGCTACAGGAGCGTGCTGGTGCGCGGGACGTGTTCGTCACGCATGAAATGCTTCTACCGCGTGGCGTGAGCGTGAAGCCTGGTGCAAACCGTATTTTGATTGGTACGGACGTTTATCGAATCGTGCAAGTTTTTGATGACATGTGGAACGTTCGGTTGTTGCTTGAGCATCGGGATGGTGACGCGTGAGCGTGAATGATGCAATGAACAACCTGAACCGGAAGAGCGCGCGTGCGTTGAACGTGTACGCGGAGTCGTTGCGGGCTGAGATTTATGGAACGCTTGAACGAAACAAGGAGGGGCGCGGGATTCGGTGGCCTGGTAGCAGGCGCACGTCATCAGCTCCTGGTGATCCACCCGCACGGCAGAGCGGCAGGTTGATGGAAAGCATTGCCGTTACGAAGCGGGCCACGCCGAATGACTTGCGTAGCGAAGTAGGGCCACGACCGCAACAGTTCACGAACCAACCACCGTACCCCGTGTTCCTAGAGTTCGGAACGCGTCGAATGGCACCCCGCCCATTCATGCGACCCAGCATCAGTGCACTCCTCAAAAAAGTGCGGAACATTAGGATCTCCTGATGGCCCTCACCCTACAAGACGAACTGATTGCCGTTCGCACGGCATTGGAACTCACGGGCGTCAAAGTCATCGTCCGCGCTACCCTCAGCCCCAGCACGGAAATGCCGGACGATGCAAACCACATCATCATCGACTTGATTCCCACGGCACCTGAGACGGACTTCGGTGGCAGCGTGTACGAAGACATTAGCGTGCAAGTACAATGCTGGAGCGACACTAGCCTAGTGTCCGCGTTGACGACAGCAGAAGCAGCCCGCACGCGCATGGAAGCCATCAATTACGCCCGCACGGCAGGCACTGCCATCCAGCGGGACGAAAACTACGTGGGCGTTATCATGACGTTCACGAACACTGCGATGTTTGACGACATCGCCTAATCTTCCCTAGGAGGACATCATGGCAGTCTCCAAACTGGTCAGCCGGTCCGGCGTTACCCTTGAAGTCAAGGCGTACAGCCTCATCATCACGTACACGGGCCTTACGGGAACTTTTGAAGTTGGCGAAACCGTCACTGGCGGCACGTCTACCGCAACTGCGGAAATCGTGTACGTTGACGCGGCCAGCAGCAAGCTCCTGGTCGCCAGTGTCACCGGCACGTTCCAAGACGCTGAAACCGTTACCGGTGGCACGTCATCCGCTTCCGCCACGACCAGCGGCACTCCCGCCAACGCATGGTTCGCATCGTACGTCACGTTCGGTCGCCCGAAGAACAGCATTGCCGTCAGCGACAGCCGCGGCACGCAAACCATTACCGACTTCAGCACCGCTGAGGACAACTTTTTCGACACGATCACAGACGGTCGAACCGGCAGCATCTCCTGGACCGCAAACCTGGTCACGAACGACGCCGGTTACTACATGGCTGACGGCGCGTTCCGCTTCAACCTGGACTCCCGCGTCAAAGTCACCACCGTCTCCCGCGATGGCACGCTCACCAAAGCGTACGAATACGAAGGCCTCTTCAGCGACCGTAGCCTCACGTTCAACGAATCCGGCGTTGCTGAAACGTCCTGGACGTTTGCCATTAGCGACGAAGGACCGTTCGCTTAATGTTCGCGGCGGGATCTCCCGCCAAGTGGGTGGCACTCAAGCCGTTCATGCAGGGCTTGGGTGCCACCACAACACCTGACGGCGTGACATTGGACGTCCTGTTCGTGAATGGCACGTCACGCTCACGCTTCGTGACCCTCAAACTATTCATGTACGCTAACGACAAGCCGTACACTGTGACGGTCAAAAACCCAAACCTTGCACCAGGCGTGCACACGAAGGTGGTCCTTGATGGAAAGCGTTAGCGCACTAGGGTTCGACATTCCCGTGTGGGACTACTACACGGCAGGAGAACGTGAATCGCTAGAGTCATTGATTGCAACGCAAGACGAAACGTTGAAGGCCAGGTACGACCTTGAAGCGTTACGCGTGTTCATTCGCACGCGCTGCAAGAAGAACATCAGCATTGAAAAACTGTTGGACATGCCCGTCAAGGGTGACGAAGTAGCGGAGGCAGTGGAGGTACTTTGCGGCCCTTTGTTCGTGATCTTGCGGGAGAGAGCGAACAGGAGAGAGAGAAAGCGCGTGGAACAGTTGACGAACCCGCAAGAGATTCAAGCAACGTTGACGTACCATCAGGGGATCGTGCAAGCGTTAGAAGAAATGTTGAGCGTAAGTGGGCACGAACCCGCAGCTTAATCTTTGCTAATTCGAATGTCACGTGGCGCGACTGGGACGAAATCCCGTGGACGGTCGTGCGTGACATTCTTGAGAACCTGCCGTTGTTGGAGTTCAGGCGGCAGTACCCAATGCACGTGATTGCTAGCCTTATTGCACCTAGCGTGGGCGTGAAGAACGCTTCGTTGCTTGACTGGTTCCCGGAGTGGGCGAAGCCTGCGGGTGACCGTCGGTTTAGTGAATCGATTCATGCTGACTTGCGTGTTGGTGTGAGGCTTGGTCTTGTGAGCCAGGACTTGTTGGACTTCTTGGAGGACTAATGGCGCAAACGTTGGAGACGCTGATCGTCAAACTGGAGGCGGACGTCTCTGGTTTGCGTCGTGAACTAAATCAAGCGGTTGATAACGCGCAACGTCAAACGGATCGACTGGATAAGTCGTTCACGAACGTTGGCAACACGATTCGTAACGTGTTCGCGTTGGGCGGCACGCTTTACGCTGCTCAAGGCTTCATTCGTGGTCTTGGAGCGTTGGCTAGTGAAGCGCAACGTGCTGAGAACGCTGTTCTGGTGTTCAACAAGCAGTTGCAACGCAGCAATATTGATATTGAACGCGCAAACACTGTCGTTCAAGGGTTGAGTGACCGGTTTGGTGTGCTGCCTAGCGTTGTGCAAGAGGCTACAACGTTGATCTTGCGTGCTGGCGGTTCACTGGAGGATGTTGAGAAGGCATTGACGGCTGCTGGTGCTAGTGCAGCTGCCGCGGGAACAGATATCACCCGCGCGTTTGAGAACGTGAGTGTTGCGGTTGCTACGGGCCGTAGTGAACTGTTGGAAACCAGTGGCATTGTTGCGAACCTTGGCCCAGCGCAGCAAAGGTATGCCCAGTCGGTTGGCAAGACTGTTGAGCAGTTGACTGAGCAAGAATTGATTCAAGCGCGTGTGAACGCGATTTTTGAAGAGTCGAAGAGTGAGATTGAGGACGTGGATGAGTTGCTTAGCGGCTTGTCTGGTAGTAGCGCGCGGTTGAACACGGCTTTGGCTGAGTTGCGTGTTGAGTTTGGTGAGAACATTTTGCCTGCCGTGACGGAGTTGGTAGGCGCGTTCGCTAGTCTTGTGGACACGCTTGGTGACTTAGGCGTTTGGGATGCGCTTGGTAGCGCGATTGAGTCGACGACTGGCAGGTTGACTGACGCGATCACGGCTATTGACGGCTTTTTTGAGTCATTGACAAATCGTGAGGAGATTGTTCGTAACTTCCGTAATCTTTTGATTGCATTGAACCCGTTTGATCCTCTGCAAGGGCAGTCTGAGGAGGAGTTCTTTCGCCAGTTTGGCTTGACTGCTCCAACGGCTGCTCCTACGGTTGTTGGTGGTGGCGGCGGTGGTGGCGGTCGTGGCGGCACAACGCCAGCGGCAACCGGTTTTGGTCTTGCTGACTTTCCATCGTTTGCAGGTTCTCCTGCTGCTGCGGCAGCTGCGGAAGCGCAAGCGGTTGTTGCGGCAGCAGGTCGCGCGTCAGCCCGTGCGCTTGAGCAGGCTGTCATTGACGCGGAGCGATTGCGGTTGCGTCTTGCATTAAACTTGCAAGTGCAAACACCTGAAGGCTTGATTGACATTGGCGACGTTCCCGATTACGTGCGTCAACAACTTCAGGCTGGCTTTACTCCAGGCGTACGCGTTCCTGGCGCCGGTATTGCACCCGCCCTAGGCCTTGCTGGTGGTGGTGTCACGCAAATCGAAGCTCCAGCGTTGACTGACGCCATTAATGACCTTGAAGGCGCCACGCGCTCTAGTGCAGAAATCTTGGCAGGTCGACCGGGTGGCGTGACAGCACCTGGCGTCACTCCATTTTCACTGCCGGCGGTGGGTACTGCGGTTACGTCGATCGTGGATGCTGGCACTGCCTTGTCCGTTATTGGTGAGCGTCGCGCGACACTGCAAGAACGTTTCGACACGTTCGTTGCTGGCCTTGAGTCCAGCGCAACCGTGTTGTTCGATGACTTGCCTGAAGCTGTGCGTGGCGTGAACACCAGCGCAAATGATCTTGCTGTCGCGCTAGCCATTGCTGCTGACACTGCTACGGCCTTAGGCGTGCGTGCCCTTCCAATCCCAACGCCGACGGTCACTACTCCTGGAGCGGTTGGTCTTCCCATTCCGGAAGTGCAGATTACGACTCCTACGCTTGAGGATGAATTTCAGTTTTACGCTCAAACGTTTGGTGACAACGTGTTGTCTGCTGGTGCAGGATTTATTGATGGGATTGTTGCCAGCGTGCAGGGTGGAGCTATTGATCAAGCGTTCACGATCTTGTTGACGACGTTCGCTTCCGCTGTTGGTCAGACGGTTTCGACTGCTGTTGTTGCGCAAGGCATTGGTGGCGCGTTTAGTGGGGACGTGGGTGACATTATTGGCGCGTTGGTGGCTGGCTTGATCACTTTGCTTGGTGTTAGCGCAACGCGTGGTGGCAGGCGACAGGATGAGGTTGAGGAGGCTGCGGCTACAGCGCGTGCGCGTACTCCGTCCGCCATTCGTATTGACTTCACGTTCAACCAGCAGAACAGCCTAGGCTTGATTGACGATCCAAACACCCGCGCCCGACTTCGTGAAGTTGGCACGGACGCGTACAAACAGTTTGAGGACGTGCTTCGCAGGAACCTCTTACCGCGCCTTGATGCGCTTGAAGGGCGGGTGTTCACGTGAGCACTTTGACGATTAGTGGCAGCGTGTACGTGAACGATGACGTTGCACCGACCACGCGCTTCACGGCCGTCACCTTATCTAGTGTTGGGGTGAGGGTTAGGGAGAAGTTGTACCCGCAGGGTGTGACTGGCATTGCTGATGCTGAGGAACCAATCACGTTTGACGTGCAACGGTACGCGCGGAAGAAAGTGATTGATGACCTGCTGGGGAAGAGCGCGAAGTTTGTTGCGCGTGGGCCGCGGCGTACGCTTGATGGGTTTCGTGATGCAATCGTGGGTGATGGGGCGGAATTGTGCAAGTTTGAGTGGACGGAAGTGGATCGACGGTCTGGTGCGACTTATACGCAGTCGGAGTTTGGTTACTTTCGTGTGGTGAATGCGAACGTGCAGGGTTTTCAGGAGTCGCTTCAGTTGGTGTTGTATCCGGTGGATCGCTTGCGGTTTGTTAATAGCAGCACGTTCTTGAGTGTGGTGCAGGCAACGTGAGCAGCTTGCCCATCGTTTACTTGCGGCAGTACCAACTTGTCGACCCGCAAGACTGGGATTACAAGCAGGTCACGAACGGTCCATCGTTTGACTTTCCTGTCACGTGGTTCACTGTTGCTAGCAGCGAAGCCGATCCTCTTTCAACTTTGAACACGCCTGAAGTGGACGGTGCTTGGACGCAGTTTCTAAGCACGACGGGTGACACGGGTTCAGAATTGCATCCGCTTGAAGCTTGGCGTTACTACGCTAGTGATGGCGTGCCGCCTGATTTGACGGTCACCGTCAGTGGTCCGCAAGTGTTCCCACAGCGTCTTGTCGCTATGAGCATCACCCAGTTCGCTGTCGTGGGCGAAGTGACGCTCACGAATGTCCCAGTGATCTTAGCGAATTATGCGGCGTTGACAATTCCTGGGTCATTTACTGGGCAGAGGCCATTGATTGGTTTGGTTCACGCGTTGTACACGACGGCACGGACGTCGCAGGATAATGAAGCGCGGGCATTGGATGTCGCTCAAGGCACGGACTTTCCAGTGTATGACGCCACGTCAGTGAGTGACTTGACGGTGTTCAGCACGTCTTACAACGATTTTTGGTTCAATCGCTTGATTGGCACGGATCAGTATGCTGGCTTGATTACGGTGCTTGGCACAACGTCCGTTGCAGTTGGTGACGTGATCAACCTTGGCGCGTTTTCGAATGTAACGGCTTTAGGTAGTCAAACGTGGGATGCGTGGCTGGTCACCACAGGCGCTGGTGAGTACGATCCCACGCCCGCCACGAAATCGTACAAGCGCATTAACAGCAACATGACGCATGACGTTGGCAGCCTCCTGGACAGCGTGACGGTTAACGCACTGGATTTTGGCGTGAGTGAACAAACGCTTTTGGACACGCAACGGTCCAGCATTGCGTCGAACGTGTTCCTTGAAGCCATGAACCCGGCTACCCCGGCAACGGGTTACCTGGCGTTGCCTGAGCAAACGCAAGAGTTTGTGAACCAGTACACGGGTGAAACGTTGTTGTCGCGCATGACGCGCACGTACGGCCCTGCCGTGATTGGCAAGGCTGATGAGTTGTTTGACGGTAGCCTGCCGTTGTTTACGGAGGGTGGCGTTAGTTACACGACGCCGCAAGCGTTGATTGACGCGATCTTTAGTCAGTGGAATAGCTTGTACCCGTGGTTCAATTTCGTTCGCGTTCCGGACTTGCGTTTGAGGGTGCGTGACACGACTAGTGGGACGCTTGCTGCGGCCACGCCAGCGCAGTACGCGGCGGACGCGACACTTGGTCGTATTGGCAGTCCGGCATTGTTTTATGAACAATCGGATGAGTCGAAGTTGACGATGCGGCAGATGCTGGATGAGCTTCTGTCGCCGTTTCCTGGAACGATTGTGCGTGCCACGCCTGGTAACCAGTTGGAGATTGTGCCCGCGTACGGTCCTGATGCGATTGCGTCATCTGTTGTGACGCTCACCGCGAAGGACGCGTACCAAGTTTCGCAGGGCCAATCGAACCCGGTGGGCATCATTAACAAGGCGACGGTGACTAGCGTGCCGTACGCGATCACGGTTGATGCTGGCGTGATGCAGGACGCGTTCTTCCGGTTGCAGTCGAACGCGTACACGGGCAGTAGCAGCCTGCCGTCAAATGGGACTGGCAGTGACCTTACGAACCCGAACGCGAATGCTCCTCAACCGCAGTACGGTTGGAATCCGCAAGCGTGGAGCATGACCGCTAACGTGCTGGCTGACGGTGAAGTGAAGTTGAAGGACAGTAGCAACGTGGTGCAGGTAAGCATCAAGTATTACGCGCAAGGGAATGGCGCGGCGTCCACGCACACTCCTGCGGCTGCGGACGTGAACAACATTCCGATTGACGGGTCGACCGTGACGGCCATCAAAACCAGGATCTTCGTGGGTAATACGTTCTGGCCTAACGCGTACCTTCGCATTGAACTTGCAGCCCGTTATAATGCCGCAACGCGCACTGTCACCATGTGGCCCACGGGCGTGAACGATTTCGAACCAACCGTGAACTTTGCAGCTAACCCTTGCAGTGTTGTCGTGCAACTTGGTGACGCGACAAACAAGTGGGAGTTGGGCGCCACTGAAATCGTTGGCACGTACGCTGAAGGCCTCTTGGAGGACACGTACGGTGACCTTGGCGGCGCGTTGGTGTCATCATTGAACGCTTATGGTGAGCGTGCCCGCGACATTCGCATTACCGGGTACGGCATCAACCAAGTCAACACGGTTGAAGAAATTGCTCACGCTTACGTGATGGAAGCCATTAGTCCAACGTTGATTCGAACGGTGGATCAGAGTGCATGGCGTGCGTTTCCCGTGAAGTTTAGTGACGTTGGGAAGCGCGTGACACTTCCGTCTGGTGAGGTTGGGCGCGTCATTAGTCGTTCGTACACGGATGATTTTGGTCGTGACTATGGTGAGGGGAGCGTAACTAGCACGATTGATGTTGAAGTGTTTGACGTGAATGGTGCAGGGTACGTGGATCCAACAATCGTGTACTTGTTGATGGATAACGGCGCCTTCTTGATTCTTGATGACTATCGTTTGGCGGAGGGAGCGTAAGCGTGGCAAAGTGGAATTCTCAAACTACAATTGGTGGCACGGCCGTCGCGGTTGATGACCTGCTGTTGTTGAGTGATCAGTCGCAAGCGGCTGGTAGTCGCGATCGAAACATTAGCGTGAGTGACCTGTCGTATGCGACGGGTCGTTTCAGTGTTGGGCAGACGGGTCATGGGTTGAGCGTGGGTGACTGCGTTTGGTTTGATGGCGCGGATTACGTGGAGGCCACGGCGGACACTAAAAGCAACGCGCGGGTTATTGGCGTGATTGTTGAAGTGATTGACGTGGATAACATCGTGATTCAGTCGACTGGTTTTGCGTTTGGCTTGAGTGGATTGTCTGCTGGTAGCACGTATTACCTTCAGGATGCGGGTGGGCTTGGCACGTCACCGGGCACGGTTGTCGTGCCGGTGTTGTTGGCTTCGTCAACGTCGACTGGTTGGTTGTTGTTTGCTGCGCAGAATGAACCGGACGTGGAGGAGGGAACGTGGACTCCTGCGTACGACTTTCATCTTGGCGGTAGTGTAACGACGATTGACACGTATGGTCGGTACCTGCGCGTTGGGAATCTAGTGTCGTTTTGGTGTCGTATTGCGACGGCTAGCCTTAGTAGTCCAAATGGTTACGCTTATGTCAGCGGCCTTCCGTTCGTGAGTAACAGCACAACAAACTACCGGGCGGGTGTAGCGATTGGCGCTGCGGTTGACTTTGCAACGTCTAAAACGCAACTGTTTGCGTTCGTGACCGACAATAATTCGATTGTGTATATTGCGGATAACACTTCGAATGGAACCATAAGTTACTTGAGTAATACTGACTTCGCTTCCGGTAGTGGCGATAACGTGTTGATCTTGGGTGGTTCGTACGCGACAGCGTAGGAGGGTGTCATGGCTTTGACTGAGGAAACCATCATTGACCGCTTGGAAGTTTTAACGGACGGTAGCGTCCAAGTTCGTGAAGCAACACGCATCAAGCGTGACGATCGCGTGGTGAGTGAAACGTACCACCGGCGTGTCGTAAGCATCATGGACTCCAACCCTGACCTTTCATTCCTGGACGCGGCATCGCAAGCTGTAGTGCTTGCCGCACGTACCCCTGAGAGGCTGTCAGCAGCCCAGGAACGGCTTGCAGCATTGGCAGCAGCTGATGGCGCATGAAGACAGTTACAAGCCCACCAGAGGCATGAGAACGGAAGCAGCGCGTGGCCTTGAATGGCGACGGGAGTACGGCCGTGGCGGCACGGAAGTTGGTGTCGCCCGCGCACGCGACATCGTGAACAATCGAAACCTTAGCGTTGACACCATCCGGCGCATGAACTCCTATTTTGCGCGGCATGAGGTGGATAAGGAGGGTGAAGGCTGGAGTCCAAGTGAACCTGGTTACCCTTCCGCTGGCAGGATCGCGTGGGCATTGTGGGGTGGTGACGCGGGCCGGTCTTTCGCGCGTACCGTGTTGAGGCATGAGGAGGCAAGTAGTGGCGAATAGCAAGAACGTGGAACGCACGGTCACAGTTGCAAGTGAATCGCGGGTCGTGACCGTCACGGCGGAGGATCGCACGGTGCTTGCCTTCGCGAATGGTGCCGCATGATCACGTTCACGAAAGACCCGGACGCGGTATTGGATTACAGCATTGACTGGAACGACTGGCTGGTTGGCGGTGAGAAGATCACTAGCAGCACGTGGATTGTTCCAAGTGGCATCACGCAGGATAGCGCTAGTGCAACTGATTACGTGACGACCATTTGGTTTAGCGGTGGGACGGAAGGCGTTACTTACCGGGTCACGAATCGTATCGTGACTGACGATGGGCGGACGGATGATCGTTCGTTCAACATTCAAATTTTTGAGAGGTGAGTGGAATGGCTTTTGAGTACCGCGTTGAGAGTGTGACGATCGCTTCGGGCGCTAGCCTTAGTGACGCTATTCAAGTGCAGGACGTGAACAGGCCGTCTGCATTGCGTGCTGTGGTGGCAGTGCAAATGCCTGCGTCGTGGACGACGGGTAGTGTCACGTTTGCCGTGTCCGCGGATGGTTCGACTTATGTGCCGTTGTACTGGGATGGGTCGGAGTATGAGATTGTGGCGGCGGGTGGTGCTGCTGCGTCGCTTGGTTTTAGTGTGGAACCGGCTGTGTTTGCGGGTTGGCCGTTTGTGAAGGTGCGTTCTGGAACGTCTGGTACGCCAGTGAATCAAGCTGGTGATCGGGTGTTGAGTGTTGTTGTTCGGGGTGTGTAAGTGGGTTCGCTTCTTAGTTTGTTGAGTCCGCGTGTGACAGCTGGTGGCGCTGGTCTTGCGCCTGAGTTGACGCTTGTGTTTGATACAACCTTGTCGACGGGTACGACGGTTGAGGTTCCCTTGAATGGGACTGTCGATGCGACTGTTGACTGGGGCGATGGGAACACGGATTCGTATGCGGCGGCTGGGAATCGTCAGCACACGTATGCGGCTGAGGGCACGTACACGGTGAGGGTGACGGGGACGGTTACGCAGTTTGGGTACGGGGGCGGATCGCCTACGGCTAACACGTACAACAAGTTGACGGAGTGTACTTCGTTTGGTGAGATTGGTATTACGTCACTTTATGGCGCTTTTGCGTTTGCTTCTAATTTAACTAGCGTTCCTTCTTCTTTGCCGTTGCAAAGTAATGTTACTAGTATGAGATATGCGTTTAGGTCTTGCCCGTCTTTCAATAGTGACATTGGTAGTTGGGACGTTAGCACTGTCACAAACATGCAAAGCATTTTTGCTAGCGCTTTGACGTTCAATCAAAAAATTAATGGTTGGGATGTCTCCAATGTCACTGACATGACTTTTGCGTTTGACGGCGCATTGCTTTTCAATCAAGACATCACTAACTGGGACGTTTCAAATGTAACTAATATGACCAGAATGTTTTTTAACGCGGACTCTTTTGATCAAAACATTAGCGTGTGGGACTTTAGTGGTCTTAATGCTGAAAGTTTGTCTAGGTTCAAAGAGGCCACTCCAGGATTGTCTACTAGCAACTACGATGCATTGTTAATTTCCTGGAGCAATGCTGCCAATGCAAGTTTGATTGCAAGTCCGCAAAGCCCGCACATGGGTGGCAGTAAGTTTAGTGACCCGGAAGCAGTTGCAGCGCGTGACAACCTCATCCGCAATTACGGGTGGAGCATCACCGACAGTGGCCTTGAGGCAAATAGTGCATTGGGTGTGGAGTTCACGACAACTGGTGCGTCTGAGGAAGTCCTTATTCCCCTCACTGGTGTGACTAGTGTTGATATTGATTGGGGTGATGGGACTGTTGATTCGGGTGTGACGGCTAGCAATCCGACGCACACGTACGCGACGGCTGGATCGTACGTGGCTAAGGTGAGTGGTACTGCTACCGGGCTTGGTATCGGGTCGGAGGCGCGGTGGCAGTCGAAGGTGACGTCTTGCCTTTCGTTTGGCGACATTGGCTTAACGTCGCTAGTTAACGGATTCCGTAGTGTGAGTGCAAATGTTGAAATGCCGTCGTTTATTCCAAGCAACGTCGTAAACATGTCGTTTACGTTTTTGAACGCTTCTTCTTTTAATCAAGACATCAGCAGTTGGGGTGTCAGCAGTGTAACGAACATGAATTCTGTGTTTTCCGGTGCTTCTTCTTTCAATCAAAACATTGGCGGTTGGGATGTAAGTAACGTGGCAAGAATGACTTACATGTTTAGCAATGCTGATGCTTTTGATCAGGACATTAGCGCGTGGGACTTTAGTGGTCTTGATGATATCTATGATTTGACTAACTTCATGCAGGCTGCCACTGGCTTGTCGTCCACGAACTACGATGCACTCCTAATCGCGTGGAGCAATGCCGCTGATGCCAGCACTATCTTCAGTCCCCTCAGCCCGAACATGGGTGGCAGTAAGTACTCTAGTCTTGCTGCTCAACTTGCACGCGAAAACCTTATTAGCACGCACGGGTGGACGATCACGGATGGTGGCCTTGCCGCTGGCGCGGCTGCTGGACCGGTCTTGTGGCTGGATGCGGCTGACACGACTTCGATTACGGAGTCGGGTGGGAGCGTGTCGCAGTGGGATGACAAGAGTGGAAATTCTAACAATGCAGTTCAAGGTACTTCATCTGCACAGCCAAAAACAAATTTCACAACTAAAAATGGATTAAACGTTATAGACTTTGATGGAAATAAATTTTTCAATCTTCCGAATGCAACTATTCCTGATGGAGCACAAACATACGATATTTATATTGTAGCTAGACTCAATGACGCGGTAATGTCAAATAATAGGACTATAATTTCGCAAGGAAATAATTCAACAAATGAGTTTGTAAACGCCAGAATAGGGACAAGTTATGAAGTAGAAATGTCTTGGTGGAATAATACACTACAGGGCGTATCAAATGATATACAAAATCAAACGTGGTTTATTTATAGCAGTAGTTGGGATGGGACAACCCGTGATCTTCATGTAGATGGATCGATCATTGTTAGTGACACTCCAGGTGCTGTAAAAAATACTTCTCCTAATAATTCGCGTATTGGGTCAGAGTGGGTAACAACTAGTAGTCAATGGATTGGCAATATTTCAGAAATTCTTATTTATGATTCGGCCTTGTCTACCGAAAATCGACAAGCGGTTGAAGCCTACCTGCAATCGAAATGGAACCTCTAATGAACTGGTACACGTGGCTCACACAACAAGACTTTAACGACTGGCATCAAACTGTCATCACCGGCCTGCACCTGCCCCGCGTTGGTATCAACCAAGCCACCGGCAAGCCTGAACCCACGAAGCAACTTACGCTTCACTACACCAGCGTCACCGAAGTAGCAGCAGATGACTGGCGGGCACTTGTTGAAGACAGTGTTGCCACCATCTACGCAACCGGCCTGGGCACGCCCTGCGACCCACCCCCAACCCCGGAGGAACCAGATGCCTAACATTGACCACGTTCAAGACCAGTGGCTTGTCCTCTGGACCGGCAGCCAACCCATTCTCCTTGAAGGCACCAACGGAATGGTGACCGGCACCACCGCCGAATTCAATTGGTACTTGACGCGCGATGATGCTGTCATGGCCATTCGTGGCCTGTACCCTGACTGGATCGACCCGATGGATGAAGAGGTCGCAGCTCCCGCGTGAACCAGTACGCGATAGACATTGCTGACCTCATCATTGAATTAGAAGGCGGCCTGGTAGACCACCCGTCAGACCCTGGCGGCGTCACGAAATACGGTATTAGTCAACGCGCGTACCCACACTTGGACATCATCAACCTAACGGTGGAGGAAGCCCGCGAAATTTACGTGCATGACTACATTACGCCCGTCATGAAGGTCGTCCTGAGCGAACGAATGCAAGCCATGGTGAGTGACGCTGCCGTCAACCACGGCCTCACCAGAGCAATCGACTGGTACCAGACGTACTCAACGCTTGAACTGTTCCTAGCGAAACGCATTCGCTTCTACACTAGCCTCACGACGTTTGACACGTTCGGGAAAGGGTGGATGAATCGCGTGAACAAGGTCTTGCAATGGATTGCCGACAAGCCAATGACAGCGGACGTGATGATTGACAATCGCAGCATGAGTGCACGTCTTGCCGCGGCAGGCAACGGTAAGTCACACAACGTCAAGTTCAACGTTCGTGCCCTGGCCAGGGGTGCAGGCGTCAAGCTTGATGTCGCGTAAGTTCATCGCGTATAGGCTTCGAAGGTTCATGAGGAGGATCACGTACACTGGCAAGTAAGGAGGTGATCCGGAGTATCTCCACTTTCGCCTTCTGCCCTTGAAAGGGGAATAATGTGATTGGCAAGATTTCACTGGTGATTCAATGGCTGCCGCGCGTTCTGGCTACCGTCATGCTTGTTGAGGAGCTCTTGAAGGCCGGTACGCCAGGCAGTGTGAAGCGGGACAAGGCACTGGAGTTCCTAGCGCGTCAGGGCCTGTCTGAGCGGTACGTGAACGTGATTGGGTCGTTGATTGACTTGGTTGTTGACGTGCTTCACGCTACCGGCTTGTTCAAGCGGATTGATGTAGAAGCTGATGACGTGATCGTGGACGCGGACCTCCTGGAACCTGCCGTGAAGGCTGCAACGACGGCTGAGGAGTTCAAGGACGTGTACAAGAGCATGCTTCGCGACTAAACACGTTTGTTGGCTCTTGATGGGCACTGCCTTAGGGTGGTGCCCACTTTTTTTGTGGGGAGGAGCATAACGTGGGCCAAGATCCAACGGTCACGCAGTATCGGATTGAAAACCTGTACGACGCGTTTGAGCGGCTGGAGAAACAAATGCGTGAAGGTTTCGCAGACATCAAACGCATTCTGGATGAGCGGTTGGAGTCACGCGATCGTTTCCTGCAAGATCATGAGAAACGCATTCAAGCACTGGAGTTGCGCCTGGCGCGACAGCAAGCCATCAACGCGATTCTGTCCACGATTGGCGGCATTAGCCTTGCCGGTGTCGTGTCGTGGATCTTGAATCGGGTGCTGAATGGTAGTTCCTGACGTTGCTCTAGAGTTGTTCGATGATGGCCTTGTGTTGCACGTGGGAGATTCCATGATTGATTTTGAGATCGTGCAGGACATTGCGTTCCTGCAATCACGTGACCCTGAAACGCTTGAGGTGCTAGTGAAGTTGTTAAGCATGGGCGTGGATCGCGTGCGTGGCCGCGTGAAAGCATGAGCGTGCAGGTTGAGCGGGAGTTGTTGAATGGCACGCCAGCGTTGACGTTCCAAATGACTTCACTGTCAGACGTTGGGAAGGTCTTGTTCTTGGGTGACTTGCACTGGGATCACCCGCAGTGTGATCGTCGCGCGTTGAAGCGTGTGCTGGATGAAGCTGTGAGTGAAGGTTATTGGATTGCTTTGTTGGGTGACACGTTTTGTGCGATGCAGGTGACGGGTGACAAGCGCGGATCGAAGGAAAGTGTTCGCGCGGAGCACCAGCGGAATGATTACTTGACGGCGTTGATTGACACGGCCGTGGAGTGGTTCAAGCCGTACGCTGCGAACCTGTGGCTTGTTCTTCACGGGAATCATGAGACGTCAGTGTTGAAGCATCACAACGTGGACCTTGTGAGGCACTTCGTGGGCGGTCTTGGTACTGAAGCGTTAGCGCCGGGGTACAGCAGTTACGCAATGCTTCGCCTTCGTAGGCAATCGCAAAGGTCGACGGTGCCGTTGTGGCTGGCGCATGGGCATGGTGGTGGTGGGCCGGTCACGAAGGGCGTGATTCAAGCGCAAAGGCGTGCCGTGACATTTCCGGACGCGCGGATCGTGGTGAGTGGCCACATTCACAATTCGTACTTTGTGGCGCATGAACAGCATCGTCTCTTGTCGAACGGGCGCGTGTACGCGACGGAGCAGGAGCATTACGTGGTGTCGTCCTTCAAGAATGAATTTAAGAACGGTAGTGGTGGGTGGCACGTGGAGCGTGGTGGTGGGCCGGTGATCCCGTCGGGGTGGTTTGCTGACTTTCGGTTTGTGAATGCTTTGCGTGGTGACGTGCACTGGGATTTCAGGCGGGCAAAGTAAAACTCCCGCTTTGCGGCGGGAGCTTGTCTTGGTATTGGGTTGGGTTTATTCGTTGATGTCTTCGTACGCGTCGTGCAGGTTGTCGTCAAGGTTGCGAATGGCTTCTTCCATGCTAAAGCCGCTACCTTCGACGATATCCCGGGCGGCACTGTCGACGGCCTTGAGAGCGTCAAGCGCGTCATCGCAGTACTTAACTTCGGCGTACCACACGTCATCATCAAGGGTGACGCGGACGCGGTGAAGGTGCGACTTGTTGTTGAACTTCGCGTCAATGTAGATCATGTTCGTCTCCTTAGAATGGTGCTACTGCGGGAAGGCTAGCGTTGATGATTGCAACTTCGTGCTTGTACTGCCTACGCAACTCTTCAACAATAGCGTGAACTAATGCTTGATCGTCGATGACGGCTGGTTGGTAGTACGCGTCGAACTCTTCAGCAATGGCGTTGAGGATGCCGTTAATGTTGATTGGCGGGTGGCTGAGTGCGTCACCGCAAACGCGGCACGTGTCATTCAGCAGGTACGGCGGGTTGATGTCGGTGCCTTTGTTGTAGTGCGCTTCGACGGGTTGGTTCCAGGCGTGGCAGGTGGTGTTGTCGCAGGCGATGGTCATCGTTTGGCTTCCCAGAGTTGGTTGCGGATTTGTTGTTGGAGGTCTTCGGTCTTCAGGTAGTGGGGGTCGTGCTTGCCTTTGAGGCCGCGGGTTTTGCTAGCGTGGTCTTTGAGGAGTTGTTGAATGAGGTCAATTTCTTCTTGGTAGAGGAGGAGTTCTTTGATGCGGTCGTAGTCTTTGTCGTTCATTGTGGCCTCCTATTGGGGTGGGGTGTGCCCCCGCCGAAGCGGGGGCGTTGGTGTTCACTGAGCGTAAGTAGCGTAAGTCTCCGCATCGTCGTAAATGCTGAAGAAGTAAAGGTCAACAACCGTGGTGGTGATTGGCTTGCCTTTAGCCCAGGACTTAATGCGCTCAATGAGGTCTTGGGAGCTTGGCATGTACCCCACGTCTTCTTTTTCAGCGACCGCGTATTCGGCAACGACTGCCAGGAGTTCAGCGTCCTTGGTCAAATCGTCGGTAGCGAACTCAAAAACGACTTTTTCCGCGATGCTCAGGCCGGTGTCAAGGGCTGGGTGGGATTTGATGTAGCGATCCACCATTTTCATTGCGTGTGGTTTCAAGTCGGGTTGCATGTCTTGCCTCCTTTTGGTGTCTCCCCTTTGGGGATGATCAACAATACACAGTCTATTGACGCGTGTCAACTCCTATCGTCTTGTTCCTCCTCAGACGCTTCAATCGCGACAAGCTGCGCAAGTGCTTCACGCCGCGTGCCATGACAACCCATCACCCGCCCATCATCAATCTTCACAACGCAATACTCCCCATCCTCAACATCAATCCTGTACGGCATTCCAAACCTCCTTGATTCGATGACCAATGAACTCAGCGACTTGGGGCACGACGGCGTTGCCTAGGGTTCGCAGTCTGTCCACCCGGTGGGGAATCCCATCAGCCACTCTACCCACGTTGGGTTCAGGGTCCCACCGACGGTTGCTGGCAATCCCAGGTTGCTGCTGGTTCCATTGGGATTGCGTTTGCGTATCGTTCCAGTTTCGGTCACGTACGTTCCTTGCGTTTGCATTCTTTTTTCTAGGATTGGATCGTGAGCTGTTGGCGTTGGCCACATTCGACGTCCCACGACCGTCTCTAGGTTCGGGTTCCTGTCCGGATGCCACACGCTTTCTGGCGTGATCCGTGCCGCCATTGCTGGGTTCGCCCTGGGGGTAGGCCACGATGAAGAGCCGGTCACGTCGGTGAGGGGCACCAACGGCGGCTGCTGGAATGCAGTCCCACTCCGCATCGTACCCGCACGCGGCCAGGTCCCCAAGAACCCTGTCGAACCCCAGGGTAAGGTGCCCTGGGACGTTCTCCAGGAGGACGACTCTTGGTCGTACGTTGCGAATGATTCGATGGACTTCGGGCCAAAGATGCCTTTCATCATGCTCTCCTTTTCGGCTACCAGCTACGCTGAACGGTTGACAGGGGTACCCGCCGACCAGCATGTCGAACGGCCCGAACTCCGTGCCGGTGAACGTGCGCACGTCACGCCACCGTGGCACGTCCGGCCAATGCCGCTCCAGCACGCGCGTCGCGTAATCATCGATCTCCACCTGCCCAGCGCACGTGAAGCCTGCCCGCTCTAGGCCCAGGTCAAAGCCGCCAATGCCAGCGAACAAGCTCACGAAACGCATTAAAACGGAAGATCCTCTTCCGGCGGAAACTCATCATCCACTTCCACCCGCGAACGGCCAGCAGGACGCGCAGAACGCACGTCATTTGGCAAGTTCATTCCCTCACGCGTACCCACGTGCAACGACGTAGCAATCACGTTCGGATCGTACTTCGTGTTGCCCTCCTTATCAGTCCACCGGTTGATCAACGGCACGCCATTCACGACAACGTACGTGCCTTTCGACACGCCAGCCATCACGTCATACGCGTCACCATCATCAAACGCGGTGGCCTGCAAGAACGTGGTCCTCTGCTCACCCTTCACGTACTCATTGATTGCAACGTAAAGGTTGGCAACGCGACCGCGGCTTGTTTCAGCAAGACGCACGTCTTTCGTGACGTTGCCACTAATCCAGCATTGCGCACTGTCGATCGACAATCGCGATTCAAGGATCTTGTTGTCACGCGCGTCACCAGTCCACGTGTCCGTTGGGAGGGCCTTGACGGCCCTGACGGTGTTGCCAACCATGTTCGTGAAGCGGTTACCGTTCATGCTGACGCGCTGCTGGTAATTGCCTAGAACGGCAAGGATCGTGTTGACTTGCGTTTCCGCAAAGATTTCGGCGGACGTGCCGTACAGGTTGACGCGGTGGTACCACTTGCGTTCCGGCATGGCGCCTGCAATGACTAGCGTTGCGATTGCTAGTCCGCTGGGCGTGTACTTCAGTTCAGGCTTTTCAATGAGGTTGCCGCGAAGAAAGAACTGGTTCATGATTGCTCCTCTGGAGTGAAGTAAGGGTTTTCGCTTTCCGGGTGAGTGCTGATGAATGGAATGACTTCGCCCGTGACGATATCAACGGGAGTACCTTCAATCACTTTCACGCGGCGGGCTAACGCTTTCTTGTCGATGCTGCGTTTCACGCGAAGAACGTCCAGCGCGTCAACATCTTCCAGCCACTTGATGACTTGCGGTTCGTCAGTAACGTCCAAGCGGGCTGCAGTCTTCCGCACGCCGAACCGGCCTCCAGGCAAGTCAATGCTTTTCGTGCGTCTTCCCGCGTTCAACAGTTGATTGAACCAAGCGTGCAAAAGGCTGGTCATGTAATCAATCGTGGATTGCGGGCTTTTCAACTCCCGTTCGACGATTGCGTTAATGCGGTCGTGTTCACGTGCAGCCCATGCTTTGATGCGGGCTTGTTCAGCGTACGCGGCGTTCAACTTGCGGCTGGCCCATGCAGCTTGATCTTCAGTGGTGACCGTAAAGGTTTCCGTTCCGAAACCGTCGGGTTGCGTGTCATCGGCCAGCATGTCATTCAAGCGTTCTTCGATGCTCATCACATTCCTCCGTTAGCGCGTGCGTGCACTGCCTTGGCTTCTTCTACCGTCAAGTCCAAGAATGTCGTGATTTCCCTCCCAGTAACGGAAGTTGCAACTTCGAATTGATCTTTGACACCAAGCTTCGTGAGTGCCACGTGCAGCCGTTGCGCAGCATCCTTTGACAGGCCCTGAGAAGGCCGTGAAGGGGCCTCCACTGCTGGTGCCGGTTCAGTAGGCGCAGGTGCAGGCTCAGGCGCTTCCACGGGCGTCACGTCAATCACGTCACCATCGCCATCAACCGTGGCACCCAACTCTTCCGGCGTGTACACGGCACTGCCAGTGAACACGTCCGGACAAAACCAGCGCACGCCATTGCTCATGGCCCGCGCGAACAACATGTTCCGCGCAAACTTCTGCAAGTTCTGCGTGCCAGCAGCCCGCGCGTCATCCAGCGTGAACGTGCTCACACCAATCGATTCACCCGCTTGGAAGAACTCAATCTGGCATTCTTCGTTGTCCATCCGTCGAACGCGGTAGTCGTACTTCGGGTGCGCTTTCACTGCGGCTGCCATGAGGTTCGCGCCGACGGCTGGTTTGCCTTTGATGATGTGAACGCCGTTGACGCTAGCGAACGGGCCGAAGCCAAGTTCACGGCCGGCCAGGATCTTCACGCCAACTTGCGCAGCTTCTTTTGCGTCCATGAAGTACTGGCTGCGGGCAAACATTTCGCTCACCCGCGCCAGGTCATCCATGCTAAGTACCAGGTCACTCACTATCGTCACTCTCCTTCTCTTGCAGGAACATGAGTTCGTAGAAGTCCGTCAAGTGCTCCATGAGACTAGGTTCGTTGTGGTACGTGCCATGGTCATCGTCGACGTCGTACCCCTGCATCTTGCGTTCCATGAACCATTCCTTCACGCGCATGTCTTGCCTCCTTTACCGCAAACGTCCGTCAGCTTGAATGATGCCGCACTGATCCATCATCACGAAAAGACCGTCAGCAGCAATCCGCGCAGTCATCGTGAGGATGCCGTCGTTGTGAGACGTTGCCACTTCAACCGTTTCAGGCGTCACGTCATTACGCAACGCAAACCGGCTGACGTACCAGTCAATGACGGCCTTTTGCTTGTCGTTGATGAACGATTCCTTCGCTTGCATGTCTTGCCTCCTTTAGTCCCTCCTGGGGACGCACTCAACATACAACGTCTGTTGACACGTGTCAACATAGGGTGTAGGGTGCAACCAGAAAGGAGGCAACATGAACCTAGTCAGCATGACCGACGCCGCGCACGAACTAGGAATCAGTCGACAACGAATGCACCAAATCGTCAACGACAAACAAATTCCCGCGCTCACCATCGGCCAACAAAAGTTCGTGGATCGCAACGACTTGGAAGCATTCAAACTGCAACGCAAAAAGGAGAACAAGTGAACCTCAAACAACTCATCAACAAGATCCTCCGCAAGCAACCAGCACCAGCACGCGTCATGCCAGCACCCGTCGTGCCCCGCATCCCCCGCCCACAGAGAATCAAATGAAAAGCGCGTCACTCACCCCATACCAAGCCATTCAAGCGTTTATTGCGATTCTCAACCCAACCGTCCGCAAGTACGTTGTCGAAAACGACGTGATGCTCATGAACCTCATCAACGGGTACGTGGACGGCCTAGTTGAAACAGAACGCATTACCCGGCACGCAGCTGCAAGTGCAGTGTTGAACGCCCGGTGGATGGCTGGAAGCATTCTTGATGAAATGGAGTCAAACAATGCCGAAGCGCACGCCTAAGATTGAACCAACCGAAAAGTGGCTGGCACGCCTCCACAAGCGCGTTGTCGATCACGAAGTAGCAATGCAAGAGTGGCGCAACCCACCCGCCTGGGTCGTGTACAGGTACCACCGCGATCACGGCGTTGCCGTCAACCGCCGCAACCCAATCACTGAAAGGAACACATAATGCTTGCAATCGCGGTCATCCTCTTCGGCATCGTCATCATCGCTGCCGCAGGTGCCTTCATGAACGACAAGATCGTCGAATTGACACAAGAACGCGCTGAACGCAAAGCAGACGAAGACACTTGGGTTGACCTGTGAAAGGCAAGTACGCCCGCATGGCACAAGAGCACGCCAGCCACGCGGACAGGTACTGGACCATGGCAAGCGACTGGGACGATGACGAAGGCAGGCACGCGCTTCGCGAACTGTCACGCTTTCACCTTCGCATGAGCTTGTACATGGTTGAAATGCAAGACCTAGAAAACAAAAAGCAGCACGCTATGCGCAGGAGCGTAGAGTGACTGCTGACAAGCCAAAGCGCAAAAGGAAGAAACAGCCGGACTGGGAGAACCGGTACTGCAAGTGCGGGTGGCTGCAAGCACCTGGAGACCCGGACAGCATGATCCGGCAATGGGAAAACCCAGAATGCCCGTTGCATTCTCCAGACCCAAAGTTTGATCTGCCACCAGAGTTTCCGTAAATGCAAACGCCCCAAAACCGGGGCAAGGAATCACCCACTAGCCGGATTGCTAGTGGGTGTTCCTAATCGAATACGCCCGTGACGACGAACGGGTCCAGCAGCCTTTGGTTTAGTGGGGCTGCACGCACAACGTAGCAAAATGCGGGTGACCTTGCAAGTATCGCGCGGGTGACGTACCATAAAAGAACGCCAACCGATGAGGGTCGATTGGCGTTGAAAGGCCGGTGAATGCGGCACCGACAGGTGCAATCCTACCATCACACCGGGTTGCCACATGACTCAAGCAGCCTACGATCAACAAAGATCAAACTTCACAAACGAAGCACACCAAGCCGCAAAACAAACCATCTACCCACGCCTATTCCCAAACAAGCACGTCACCTTCGAAAACACCCTAGTTGGCACCAACACGCGAAACGACATCCTAGACGGCCAACTAGGAATCGACTGCATTGCACGCGTTCACATTCCCAACGAACACGCGCCAATACCGTTCACCATCCAAGAACGCTTCCGCGACCCGCAATACCAAAGCCGTCAAGACGTCACCATTAGAAAAATGAACCCCAGCGGAGAGCTGAGCGAAATGTACAAGATCGCCAGCATGTACTTCGTCTACGGGTACTACAACAGGCACCACAAGAAAATGCTTCAAGCCATCGCCATCAACACGGCCATCATGATGCGATTCCTAGCCCTTGGACGGCTGCCATACCGGCAGCAAACCAATGGCGTGAATCAAACAACGTTCATTACCATCAACTTTGCTGACTTGAGAAGTTATGGCGCTATCGAAGCGACCTACGATCATGCTAGGGATGACATATGAGCTTCCGCGCTGTCGTGTGGGCACTCAGCCAAAACGTGCCACCACGCGAACAACTTATCCTCATCCACCTAAGCGACTTCTACAACGACGACCTAGGCTACGCCTTCATGCACCAAGACACCCTAGCCAGACGCAGCAACTACAGCCGCGTCACAGTCAACCAAGCACTCCAAAAACTAGAAACCCACTACCAACTCATCACGACCACAAACACCCACTACCCAGACGGTCGAAGAGCTGGAAAACGCTACTTCATCAACTTTGAAAACGGTCAAAACATCCCATTCGACACCACGAACAGCCATGTAAAGAACGTTAACTCTGGCGACACCAAAGTTAAAAATAGAAGCAACCAAAGTAAAGATCCTTTACACGCCAAAGTTAAAACCGTTAACAACAATAACTTCTTAGATTTAACTTCTTACAAAGAACTAAAAGATACGTCGTCAAAGACGACAATCGACTACAACGAATACCTTCAAGCCTGGAACAACAACTGCGGACACCTACCCAAAATCCGCGTACTCAGCCAAAGCAGAAAACGCAAGATCAAACAACACATCAAAGAATACGGAAACGACGCCCTACCAACATTCACCCAAGCAGTACAAGCAGTCGCAAACGAAGACTTCTGGATAGAACGATCCTACGGAATCGACAACCTACTCCGCGACAAAATCACCACCTACGCCGAAAAACACCAAGCCCGTAAAACCAACCAACGCCCCGCCATCCTAGACATCAACCCCGAAGACCTCTTCTAAGGAGCACACATGAAACAACCATTCCAAGACTCACCACGCGACAACACCGGCGCCATCATCCTAGGCAACCAACACCAAGGCTGCCCCTACTGCAACACCATCGAAGTCCACTACTCCACCAACGGAAAAATCGCCTGGTACCACCCAGGAACAACCTGCTGCAAACAAGCCACCCAACGACAAATCACCTGGCGAACCCAAGAACTCCAAGAACTCCGCCGCCAAATCACCGACCAACAAAACAAAATCAACGCACTCCAAACCCAAACCCAAGACCTCACCGGAAAAAACAAACAAGACGCCATCCAAGAACTCAACCGCCAAACCGCACACCTACAACGCCTCACCCACAACAACACACTCAAAGCCAAAGGCGACCCAACCACCAACACCATCGGCCTCCAACAAGAACTAGACGAACTCAAACAAAAACTCCACCAACAATGACCCTCACCCTCCCCTGGCCACCAAGCACCAACACCAGCTACGCCACATACAACAACCGACGCATCAAAAGCCTCAAAGCCCGCCAATACACACAACACATCCAACAAACCCTAAACAACCACCCCACCTGGCACACCCAAACCAAAACCATCACCCCACAAACCCAATTTCAAATCACCCTCCACCTACACCCACCAGACAAACGCAAACGCGACATCAACAACCACGACAAGATCCTCATCGACGCCATCTTCACCACCCTCAACGCCGACGACCACCAAATCACCCAACTCAACATCACCAAACACCCACCCAAACCACCAGGCCAAGCCACCATCCACATCAACTGGCACACACCAAAGGAACCAAACCCATGCCCAAAAACCCAGACTGGACAAAACACGAAATCCGCACCCTCATCCAAACCTACGAAGAAGGCGGAACCCACCTAGCCCAACAAAAACTACCCAACCGCAACATAAAAGCCATCAAAACCAAAGCCGTCAAACTCATGCTCCAAAGCGGAATCCCAGACGGCTACATCCAAGCTAAACACGTCATGCACAAAGGACAAACACAACGCGTAGCCAAATACCTACTCACCAAAGCCAAACAAGACGGCGTACTCCGCTACAACCCACACACGTGGATCAAATACACAGTCCCAATCGAATGGGCCGACCAATTCACCCAAACCTTCAACCAACAATGGAACGACTACCAACAAACCCTCAACTGGCACACCAGCCAACAAATCGCAGACGCACTCAACTACAACCGCACCCACATCACACGCGCCTTCAAAGACAACACCCGCCTAGCCCAAGAAATCTACGCCCAAGTCGAAGTCAAAAGAATCCACTACCCCAACAACACCCTCAAATACCACCCAACACAAGCAACCAAATTCATTGAAAGGTACAACAAGCTAATGACCTGCCCCAACTGCAACAACCAAAAAACCCGCGTCATCACAACCCGCGCAGGAGGCACCAAACAAAAACCCGACCGCACAGAACTCAAACGCCGCCGCCACTGCCCCCAATGCAACCACCGCTTCCAAACCACCGAACTACCCACCAAAGCCCTCACCCGACAACTAATGAACCTACAATGAACCATGCCCAAACCAACACACGACCAAACCCTCTACCGCGGCGACTGGATCCTAGAACACTACATTGCCATCCTCAGACAAGAAATCAAATGGCACCAACACACCCACACCAGCCACAACCCACGCACACCCGGCGCCTACCACCCACAACACGACCACTACGACCCCGACCTCCTCCCACAACCCACACCCACACAACCCCGCTACTTCAACTTCACAATCCCACCAGAACCACGCATCGACCAACCCACCGAACACCACACCACCACACCCACATGGGCACGCCAACTCACCCACCAACTACACACGTACGACATCCTCCACGACATCACCATCCACGCCATCAACCTCAACCAACACACTCCCCCCTTCGCTTACTACGACCAAACCACCCAACGCATGAAACTAGGAGCACACCCACCCACCATCCACCACGCCACCCAACTAGCAAGCCAAAGCCTCCCACCCAACCTTGAATACCCAAACGAAACAACGTAAACTCAAACTGCACGACCCTACACCCATGAAAATCATCAACCAAACCACAGAAACCATCCCCATCGACACCATCCGCCCACACCCACGCAACCCACGCCAAGGCGACATCGGCCAAATCCACCAAAGCATCCAAAACAACGGCTTCTACGGACAAATCATCGCCCAACGATCAACCGGCCACATCCTAGCTGGCAACCACCGCTGGCAAGCCGCACGCCAAGCCAACGCCACCCAAGTACCCGTCACCTGGGTAGACGTCGACGACGACCACGCCCTCCGCATCCTCCTAGCCGACAACCGCACCAACGACCTAGCCACCTACGACGACAACCAACTAGCAGACATCCTCAAACAACTCCAAGACGAAACCGGCACCCTCAAAGGCACCGGCTACGACACCGACGACCTAGACGAACTACTTGGAACAATAAACCCTGCGTTTGAACCAACAGACGAAGAACCAAAACGATTGGATCAAAAAACGCCTATTGCTTGCCCAGAATGTGGCCATGAGTTCACCACCTAACCTACACATTGCGTTCTGTGACTTCAAAGCCGCAAAGTACGCCGTCACCAATTGGCACTACAGTCGAACAATGCCGTCCGCTCCTGTCAGGTTTGGAGTCTGGGAGCACGGTCAGTTCATAGGCGCAGTCATGTATGGATTGGGCGCAGGCAACGCAACCCGTGGCGAACAATACGGACTTGCCAAAACACATGAAGTAGCAGAATTACAAAGAGTCGCACTAAAAAACGGACACAAAACGCCTACAAGCAAGATTATCGCGATCACAATCCGTCTTTTGAAAAAACACTCACCAGGAATTCGGCTGCTAATTTCGTTTGCAGACGAAATGGCACAAGGACACCACGGCGGCATTTATCAAGCAGGCAACTGGATTTACGCAGGAAAATTCACAGGTGACGGCGGTTTCGTAATCAACGGCAAAAAGTATCACAGTAAAAGCGTTCATTCCAAAGGATGGAAACAAAGTCTTGACTGGCTACGAAAAAACGTAGACCCGCAAGCATACAAACTGCCAACGCTAAAGCACCGCTATCTGTACCCGCTAGACGAAGAACTACGTACACGCATAGCACCGCTTGCAAAAAGGTATCCTAAACGCGCGTCCGAAGCAGGCCTCTAACCCAACCAGGGTCACGCGGCGGTGCAACACCGACCCGGACGCTCCACACTCTCACACCATAAAAACACGGGAGGTGACATGCCCACCACCAAAGAATACGTACAAGCCATCCACGACGCCAACGGCCTAATCACCGTCGCCGCCCGCAGACTAGGCGTCGACCGCAGCGCAATCTACAAAGCACGCGAACGCCACCCAAGCATCGCCAAAGCCATGGAAGACGCCCGCGAACGCACCACCGACCTAGCAGAAGGCAAGCTCTACCAACAAATCAACGAAGGCAACATGACCGCAATCATCTTCTACCTAAAAACACAAGCCAAACACCGCGGCTACGTCGAACGCCAAGAAATCCAAGCCGACATCAAAGGCGACATCATCATCGACCTAGTAGACGCCCCAAATGCCAACAGCAACAATTAGGCACAGCGTCACACCACCACAACGCCAATTCATTCAAAACACCAACAGAACAACCGCTTTCATCGGAGGAGTCGGCAGCGGCAAAACACGCGCCAGCATCCTCAAAACACTCACCCAACCACCCAACACAACCGGCATGCTCATCGCCCCCACCTTCACCATGCTCAAAGACAGCGTACTCCGCACCTTCATCGACATTGCCAAACCCATCATCACCCGCTTCAACCAAAGCGACCTCAACGCACGCCTCATCAACGGCACCGAAATCCTCTTCCGCAGCGCCGACAACCCCGACCGCCTACGCGGACCAAACCTCAACTGGGCAGGCCTAGACGAAGCAGCACTCATGAACCGCGAAACACTAGACATCATGCTAGGACGCCTCAGGCTAGAACCCGGCAACCTCTGGTTCACAACCACACCACGCGGACGCAACCACTGGCTCTACGACTACACGCAAGACGGCACAGCCCAAGTCACCCGCGCCCGCACCATGGACAACCCATACCTACCCACCGCCTACCTAGAAGAACTCAAGCGACAATACACAGCCGACTTCTACAAACAAGAAGTTCTAGGAGAATTCATTGAACTAGGCGGCACCGTCTTCAACCAACCCACGTACTACGACACCATCCCAACCACCGGCTACAAAGAAGCCCACGGTTTTGACGCGGCATACACCAGCCGCACCAACGCAGACTGGACCGTCACCCTCACCGGACGCGTCATCAACAACACAATCTACATCACCAACATGCTGCGCGATCAACTAGAACCAGCGCAGTACATTGCACGCATGAAAGCCCACGCCATCACCAACGTCACGTGGATGCTAGCCGGAACCGAAAAAGGACTCAGCGCATTCCTCAAAGACCAAGGAATCAAAGTCAACGAAGTCAAAGCAACAGGCGACAAGTTCGCCCGCGCTCAACCCGCAGCTGCCGCGTGGAACAACCAACAAATCCTAGTCCCACGACATGCAGACTGGGTAGACGACCTCACCACAGAAGTATGCAGTTTCACTGGCGTCAAAGATCCGCACGACGACATTGTGGACGCCCTGGCGGCCCTCCACCATGCGCTACTCAAACCAACGCACATTGACTTGCGCAAACTACGCAAGATCACGGGGGTCACCACATGATCGACTTGAACACCAGCATCGCCCGCGACCAACTCATGGCAATCTACGACCGCATCATCGAAAGCGAAATCACTCACGATATCGCCCAAGGAACCTGGCGCCCGCGCGAAGACTACCTACTCCCAGCCGCGTACAACCAAGCACGCAAACGCGCGTACACCCGCGCCCTCCGCCAAATGCAAACCCTAGGCCCACGCATCATGCACACCAAAACCGACGCGATCCTAGGCAGCATCAACTGGAGCGGCAACGACCAAGAAATCGACGAAGCACTCCGCAGCCTAGACCTCATGAACTTCGCCCGCAAAAGCATCAACAACCTCATCATTGACGGCATTGCCGCAGGCATGGCCCACACCATGGAAGACGGCACGACACGCATTACACGCCTAGGCGGGTACCTCCAACCGTACACGAACGAATACGACATGGACCAAATCGACGGCCTGTACCAAGCCTGGAGCACCAGCATCTTCACCAGCGAAAAACTCACGTCCGGAACGCGGGAAAGCGACTTTGACACGAACGACACAAACTTCACGCGCACGTACCGTTGGACCGTCCGCATTTACGATTGGAGCGACGGAGAAAACAACGCCACCATCCGCGAATGGCGCAACCTCAACAACCCCACCCTCCTAGGCACC
>Ga0208004_1000084_pt1 | contig 32316 bp, 33 predicted proteins | sample DEB08_DNA_6_FD_184522 | JGI IMG/M metagenome (GOLD analysis project Ga0208004, IMG submission 184522) | Aqueous microbial communities from the Delaware River and Bay under freshwater to marine salinity gradient to study organic matter... | ecosystem: Environmental > Aquatic > Marine > Coastal ...
CATATGCGGTCGCATGGGTCCCGTGGCCGCCGTCATGCGGGTCGGTGGTTGCCCAGGCGCCCTCCGGGGCCTACCCTCGGGGGCTCATGCGATCCGCCGTCCCCACGGCGGGTCGCTCCACGTCGGAGGGGGAGAGCCATGGCTGCAGCCAAGAAGGCCGCCCCGGCCAAGAAGGCCGCTGCGGTCAAGACGGCGGCAGCCGAGCCGAAGCCCGAGGAGAAGAAGCCTTCTCCGGCCAAGAAGGCCGCGGCGAAGTCTGCCAAGGGGGCGACGGAACCTAAGGACGTCGACACGGCAGAGGGCGGCGACGAGGCGAGCCCCGACGCTGAGGACGAGCCGGATCTGAAGGATGCCGCTGGCCTGGAGGCCGAACTCGAGGCCGAGTTGGCGGAGGATATTGCCGACTTGGAAGAGGAGACGAAGCCGGGGTCCGGTGGCAAGCCGGGCGAGTCTGAGGAGATCGTGCTCTCCGATGTCGATGACACAGACGAGCCGGTGCAGCAGGTCACCCAGGCTGGTGCGACCGCCGATCCGGTCAAGGACTACCTGAAGCAGATCGGCAAGGTCCCGTTGCTCAATGCCGAGCAGGAGGTCGAGCTCGCCAAGCGTATTGAGGCCGGACTGTTCGCCGAGGAGCGGCTCAACAGCGGAGCGCGGATCGCCGACAAGTTGCGCCGCGACCTGGAGTGGATCGCCGAGGATGGCCGTCGAGCCAAGAACCACCTGCTCGAGGCCAACCTGCGCCTCGTGGTGTCGCTAGCCAAGCGCTACACCGGACGCGGCATGCTCTTCTTGGATCTCATCCAGGAGGGCAATCTCGGTCTCATCCGCGCGGTGGAGAAGTTCGACTACACCAAGGGCTACAAGTTCTCGACGTATGCCACCTGGTGGATTCGTCAGGCCATCACCCGCGCCATGGCCGATCAGGCGCGCACGATTCGCATCCCCGTGCACATGGTTGAGGTCATCAACAAGTTGGCGCGCGTCCAGCGCCAGATGCTGCAGGACCTCGGTCGTGAACCCACTCCGGAGGAGTTGGCCAAGGAACTCGACATGACCCCGGAGAAGGTCATCGAGGTGCAGAAGTACGGTCGCGAGCCGATCTCCCTGCACACCCCTCTCGGCGAAGACGGCGACTCAGAGTTCGGCGACCTCATCGAGGACTCCGAGGCAATCGTGCCCAGCGATGCGGTGTCCTTCACGCTGCTGCAGGAGCAGCTCGAATCGGTCCTCGACACCCTGTCTGATCGTGAGGCTGGTGTGGTGCGCATGCGCTTTGGCCTCACGGATGGGCAGCCCAAGACGCTCGATGAGATCGGCAAGGTCTACGGCGTCACCCGGGAGCGCATTCGACAGATCGAATCCAAGACGATGTCGAAGTTGCGGCACCCCAGCCGCTCGCAGGTCCTGCGCGACTACCTGGATTAGCCCGATAGCGTCGGCCCATGGGCAGATCCGACCACGTCGATGCCGAACGTCTCGCTGACGGGGCCACCGTCGACTACTTCGATCGGCACTGTCACGAGTACGGCCGCAATCGCATCAAGGGTGTCGCGCGCCTGATCCGACCCTACGTCGATCGCGATGCGCGGCTCATTGACGTCGGTTGTGGCACCGGGGCGAACCTCGACCGACTATCCCGGGCGCTGAAGGTCACCGACATCACCGCTCTAGACGCGAGCGAGTCCTCGCTCGTCCGGGTGCGGGAGCGACTGCCGAACGCCGACGTTCGCCTCGGGTCGCTCCTCGATGAGGGCGACATGACACCGCTGCGTGGTCAGTTCGACGTCGTCCTCATGGCAGCAGTCCTTCACCATCTGGTGGGGACGACTCGATCGACCAGTCGCGCGTACGCCGAGGCCGGGTTGCGCGAAGCCGCCCGTCTCGTGCGGCCGGGGGGATTGGTCGTCGTCCTCGAGCCGGTGTTTACGCCACGGGGCCCGCTTGCTGGGCTGCTCGCTCCGAACGACGCGTTGTTCTGGCTCAAGCGGGCGGTGACGAGCGTGACCGCCGAACGCGTACCGGTCTTGGGCTACTGGAACAACATCGGCGCACCGGTGGTCTCGTTCTATACGTATGACGAAGTGGCTTCGACAGTGATCCGTGCCGGATTAGACCCAATGATCCGAGACGAACGACAACATTCGCTGGGATGGCCGGATGCCATCGTGCGCCGTGGAGACGCCACCTTTGTGGCGCGCGTGCCCGGGGGAGAGGGCCTCAGGCTTCAGGAGACGACACCGCGTCGGAGAGGCGGCCGGTCTCGTCGCGGACCGAGGCAGCCTTCTCCTTGACCTTGTCGGCGTGCCGACCCCAGTGGTGGGCGCAGAAGAAGAGTTCACCGCCGCCGATGAGCTTGACGTGGACATACGCCTGGGCGCCGCAACCGTCACAGCGGTCGGCGGCAGAGAGGGTCGGGGCGTCCGTCACAGTGGTGGACATCGAAGACCTCCTTCGTCGGTGGCGCGTGCGGTAACACTCTCACATGCCTAGACTATTCCCGCGCATCCAGAGGTGGCTCTCCCGGCGAGTCGCCGAGGCGCGACACGCCAAATGTGAGGGGATTCACAGTCCTGGATTCCCTCCGGCATGCCACGCCCCCGATGTCGGCGGCGCGGCATAGCCTTCGGGGGTGGCTACGAAGAAAAAGGCGGCGCCCAACGGTGACTACAACGCCCGGGATCTTGCCGTCCTCGAGGGGCTCGACGCGGTGCGCAAGCGCCCCGGCATGTACATCGGGTCCAACGACGGCCGCGGGCTCATGCACTGTCTGTGGGAGATCGTCGATAACGCCGTCGACGAGGCCATGGCCGGTCATGCCAAGAAGGTCGAGGTGATCTTGCACCCCGACGGTTCGGTGGAGGTTCGCGACGACGGCCGTGGCATCCCGGTGGATATCGAGCCCAAGACCAAACTGTCCGGCGTCGAGGTCGTGATGACCAAACTGCACGCGGGTGGGAAGTTTGGCGGCGGCAGCTACGCAGTCTCCGGCGGCCTCCACGGTGTCGGCGCCTCAGTGGTCAACGCGCTCTCCGCCCGAGTCGATGTCGAGGTGGATCGCGGCGCCAAGACGCACGCGATTTCGTTTCGCCGTGGGGTCGCGGGGGAGTACGCCGGACCCGAGCCTGATGCCGCCTTCCAGCGTCGTCACGGTCTGCGGGTGGTGGGTGCCGTACCCCGCACCCGCACCGGCACGCGTGTGCGTTGGTGGGCTGACCCACAGGTCTTCACCAAGGATGCGACGTACGACATCTCGGCACTGCGGGAGCGCCTGATCCAGACAAGTTTCCTCGTGCCGGGGCTCACGGTGACCCTGCGCGACCTGCGCGACGGCGAGGATGTCGAGTCGTTCACCCACAAGGGCGGCGTGTCGGAATACGTCGAGCATCTGTCCGCGGGGGATCCCGTCACGGGCATCATCCGACTTCAGGGCAAGGGCAATTTCCATGAGACCGTTCCTGTGCTCGACGAACAGGGCCACATGTCGTCCCAGGAGGTTGAGCGCGAACTCACCGTCGATATCGCCCTGCGATGGATGTCTGGCTACGAGTCCGATGTGCGTTCGTTCGTCAACGTCATCGCTACCCCGAAGGGCGGCACCCACGTGGCAGGTTTCGAACGCGCCCTCGTGAAGGTGCTGAACGATCAGGCCAAGGCAGCGCGCTCGTTGAAAGCCAGCGACGATGCCATCAGCAAGGATGACGCGCTGGAGGGCCTCATCGGTGTCGTGGCCATTCGGGTGCCGGAGCCTCAGTTCGAGGGGCAGACGAAGGAGATCCTCGGCACTCCCGCGGCGTCACGCATCGTGTCCGGCGTGGTGACCAAGGAGCTCACCGGCTGGATTACCTCGCCCCCGCGCGGGGAGAAGGCGTCCGCCAGGGCCCTGCTCGACAAGGTCGCCAATGCGATGCGGGCCCGCGTCGCCGCGCGCACCCACCGCGACACTCAGCGACGCAAGACCGCGTTGGAGTCTTCGGCCCTGCCTGCAAAACTCGTCGATTGCCGAAGTGACGACATCGAGCGCACCGAACTGTTTATCGTGGAGGGTGACAGCGCGCTTGGCACAGCCAAGATGGCGCGCGATGCCGAGTTCCAGGCGCTCCTCCCGATCCGCGGCAAGATCTTGAACGTGCAGAAGGCCTCGCTGTCGGACATGTTGAAGAATGCCGAGTGCGCGTCGATTATCCAAGTGATCGGCGCCGGTTCGGGCCGGACCTTCGATCTTGATCAGGCGCGCTACGGCAAGGTGATCTTGATGTCCGACGCCGACGTTGACGGCGCCCACATCCGATGTCTGCTCCTCACGCTCATGCATCGCTATCTGACTCCTCTGCTTGCCGAGGGACGGGTCTACGCGGCGATGCCACCACTCCACCGCATTGATGTCGTGGGATCGGGTGGCAAGCCGGGGGAGGTGCTCTACACCTACTCCGACGCCGAGATGCGCAAGACGCTGAAGGATCTGGAGCGCAAGGGGCGGCGCTGGAAGGAGCCCGTGCAGCGATACAAAGGCCTCGGCGAGATGGACGCATCCCAACTTCGCGAGACCACCATGGGCATCGGAACTCGCCAGCTGCGACGCATCACGGTCAACGACGCGGAATCGGCCTCCGCGGTTTTCGATCTCCTCATGGGCAGCGACGTCGCACCCCGCAAGGAGTTCATCGTGTCCGGTGCACACGCCCTCGATCGCGACCGCATCGACGCCTGAATTTCGAGTCAGGTGGAACTTGGCAATCCTTAGGGAAGGTGGCGACGCGGGCTCATAGGGTAAGGGTATGAGTCTCGAAGCTTATGCCTACACCTTGCCGCTGTGGGCCTGCATCGTCGTCGCTCTCGCACCGCCACTGGCGACGGCCATCATCGTTAGATGGATGCGGCGCGGCCCACGACCGCCGTGGGACGAGGCCACCAAAAGGCGTCAGACGCTACTGGTCCAGGCCACCATCTTCATCTACGGATTTTTGCTGCCGTCCGCGATTGGCACGGTGTGGTCGGAGGACCAGGAAATCTACGCTGCCGCCAACACCGTCGCTCAAGATGCCCTCGCCGTCGTCGAAATCGCAAAGTTCGCAGACCCAGACTCGGCCGAGGGGGCCGACGAGGCGATGAACAATCTGCTGACTGCCCTACCTCACGATATCGACACGTTGACCCTGCGGGCGTCATCCGAGTCGCAGGCCGCAATCTCCGCTTTCCTGCGCTGGTCGGATTCTTTGGATCTGGGGACACGCGATCGCGAAATAGTCGATGCACTGGCGTCCGACACCTACCGGGCCTGGCGAGCGTGGCTGGTTGCACTCAACGCTCCAGGGTTACCAGATGTTACGTGGGTACTCATCTTCGCCCTCGGTTGCCTGCTCGTGGGGGTCATCTCAGCGGAGCCCGTTCCGGCTCATTCTCGGGGCCCCACCCTGGTGATTTTGGCGTACGCGGCGATCATCGGCTGCACGCAACTCCCGCTGTGGATTCTCAATTCCGAAAGTTTCGTGAGAAACGCCGCGGGGACGGTGTTCGAGGAGTTTGCTCCGTCGGGGGGCGATCCCTTGGTCCGGTTAGTGACCAGCATCGTGATCATCGGTGGCCTGGCTGGGGTCACGTACGTCGTACTTCGGTTTGTCACCGCCAAGGGGCACCGGACCCAGGATCGGCGGACTGAGTCGGCGGACGTCTAGATGTCCTGGGGATCCAGGAGCCCTGTGGTGACGCTGTAGATGGCGCCACCCACGACAATGCCGGGAGGCAGCAGCGGGTGGCTTCGAATGCGCTGGACGTCTCGGGCTAGCGCTTCGCGTTGGTCCTGCACCGTGTGGAACTCAAGGCTTCGCGTGTCGACGCCGTATTCCGCCGCGATGACATCGTGGATGGCGGCCTCCGAAGTGCCGGCCATGCGGCACTCCGTGTGAGGCATGACGAGGACGCGGTGGACGCCGAGGAGGTATCCAGCCAGGATGAGCGTCCGAAGCACATCGTCGGTGACACGCGCTCCGGCGTTGCGGAGGATCTTGACGTCGCCGGCGGACATACCGAGTGCGCGTAGAGGATCGATCCGAGAGTCCATGCACGTGATCACGGCGAGCCCCTGTCGCGCACGGCCTGTCAGCCCTGCCCCTTCGAAATCGCTGGCGAATTCCGCGTTGGCCGCAAGGACATCGGTGAAGGTCTCAGCCGGGAAGGAGGACATGGGGACAGCCTAAGCAGTCCCCTCCGTGAGCGCCCCTTGACCGGCTCGTCCCGCGCGTGCGTGTGCCAGCAGTGTTTCCCGCAAAGACACGGTGGGGGCGGCGTCTTCCACCTCCACCTCGATGACGCCATCCTCGGCGAGTCGTGCGGGGTAGGTCGGCAGATATTCGCCGGGTGTCCCGAGGTGCTCCCCGGTGCGCAGGTCGTAGCGCCACCAGTGCTCCGGGCAGGTGATGACGCCGTCGACGCAGCGTCCTCCTTCGAGGGAGAGCCCACGATGCAGGCAGGAATCTGCCACGGCGTACGGCGTGCCCTCGACCACGTGGACGAGCACCGGGCGACCGGCGACGACGACACGCGTTGGGGTGGCAGCGGTCTCACTACTGATCGTGCGGTGCCATGAGGCCCCGACCCGAGTCGTCATCGTGAATCCGTCACGGGGTATCCAGTGCGGCGGCGGCAGCATCGCTGAGGCCACGGATGAGGGCGCGCCTCTGCTCCGGGGTGCGCCCCTGGACCATGGTCACCTGGATCAACGGCATGTGACCTCCACGGTCCCGAGCCGAGCGACGCGCGCCACGACACAGTCACCGGGCTGCACGGCAAAAGCGGCGGTGCAGGCACCGGACAGCACGGTCATCCCGGCCGTCAGTCCCTCACCCCGGCGCGCGAGCGCGCGTACGAGCCAGGCGACCGAGGATGCGGGGTGGCCGAGGACGGCGGCGCCAGCGGCGGTCGCCACCACCTGGCCGTTGACCTCCAGGACAACTCCGAGCAGGCGGAGGTCAATGCCGAGGGGATCCACGAGCTGCGATCCGGTAATGAAACCGGCGGAGGAGGAGTTGTCGGCGATGACGTCGGGCAGCGTGAAGGAGTAACCCGCGTAGCGGGAGTCCAGAACGTCGATGGCGGGCATGACCGCCGCGGTTGCAGCGAGTACGTCGGCCGCGCCGACATCGGCGCCTTCGAGGTCATCGCCAAGGAGGAAGGCGATCTCGGCCTCGACACGCGGTTGGATGAACTGTGTGGTCTCCAGAGGCGCACCCGGTTCGATGCGCATGTCGTTGGTGAGCCAGCCGTAGGCGGATTCGCTCACGTTCATCTGCTTCTGCTTGGCCTCGCTGGTAAGTCCGAGTTTGGCCCCAACCACCTGGTGACCGTGTGCGACACGATCGGCGACCACGAGGGCCTGGAGGTCATAGGCGGTGGCCACGTCGAAGTCTCCGTAGTCGCCGGTCAGGGCGGTCGTGGCGGTTCGTGTGCGCATGGCGTTGATCAAGCGGCCGGAGGCCTCCTGCGCGGGAATGGTCGTCATGCGGTCACTTCCTCTTCGGCGTGCTTGCGCGCCAACTCGAGTGCTACGTCGATGATCATGTCCTCCTGGCCGCCCACCACCTGGCGCTGGCCGAGCTCAAGCAGAATCTCTGCCACGGGGACGTCGTAACGCTCAGCGGCGCGTTCGGCGTGGAGGAGGAAACTGCCGTAGACGCCGGCGTAGCCGAGGAGCAGGCCCGCGCGGTCGATGACCTGTTGGCGGGGCATGATCGGGCGCACGATCTCCTCCGCCACGTCCATGAGAATGAGCGGATCGACGCCCGTCTCGATGCCGTACTTGGTAGAGACGGCAGCGAGGATCTCTGTGGGGCAGTTGCCGGCCCCGGCACCCAACCCTGCGGAGGTGCCGTCGAGATTCTTCGCACCCTCCTCATAGGCCGCGATGGAGTTGGCGACCGCCATGGACAGGTTGTTGTGAGCGTGGACGCCAAGGGGAACATCCAAGGCCCCGACCAGGGCGTTGACGCGGCGGCGAACGTCATCGACCGTCATGGCGCCGGCGGAGTCGGCGATATAGATGGTGTCGGCGCCGTACGACTGCATGAGCAGAGCCTGTTCGACCAGGCCCTCCGGGGAGTTCATGTGCGCCATCATGAGGAAGCCGATGGACTCCATGCCGAGCTCCTTGGCGACCTTGATGTGTTGCTCGGTGATGTCCGCTTCGGTGCAGTGCACAGCGATGCGCGCGACGGAGACACCCAGCTCGTTGACCTCGCGCAAATCGTCGGCGAGGCCGATGCCGGGCAGCATGAGGCAGGCGATCTTGGCGTTGGTCGCGGTCTCACAGGCCCGAGCGATCAACTCCTTCTCGGGCACGGCCGAGAAGCCGTAGTTGAAGCTGGAGCCGCCGAGTCCGTCCCCGTGGGCGATCTCAATGACCTGGACGCCGGCACGGTCGAGCCCGGCGACGATCTTGATGACGTCATCGGCGTAGTACTGGTGACTGATCGCATGCGATCCGTCGCGCAGAGTGGAGTCGATGAGGCGGTAGTCGGCGGCGGTCATGCGCTCACTCCTCGGTGTTCGGCGACGGCTTCACCGACGCGCATTGCGGCGGCGGTCATGATGTCCAGGTTGCCCGCGTAGGGCGGGAGGTAGTCGCCGGCACCCTCGACCTCGAGGAGAACCACGGCGCGATGCGGAACGACGCCACCGGGGGTGTTGTAGGGACCCTCTTCGATGACCGGGCGATTCTTGAGCCGGTAGCCGGGCACATAGGCGGCGACATCCTTTTCCATCGCGTAGACGGATTCGATGACGGCTTCATGGTCGGTGCCCTCCGGAAGCGCGCCGAAGACGGTGTTGCGCATGATGATGGGGGGCTCGGCCGGGTTCAAGATGATGATGGCCTTCGAGTGGTCGGCGCCGCCGATCTCGCGCAACGCCGTCGAGGTGGTCTTGGTGAACTCATCGATGTTCTGCCGAGTTCCGGGACCCGCGGACTTGGACGAGACGGTCGACACCATCTCGGCGTACGGTAGCGAGGGTGCCGCGCGACGAATCGCGTGCACCATGGGCGTCGTGGCCTGGCCGCCACACGTCACCATGTTGATGTTGTCGGAGTCGAGGTGCTCGGTGAGGTTGACCGCGGCGATCACCTTCGGACCGCGGGCCGCCGGCGTCAGATCGATAGCCGTGATGCCGGCTTCGCGGTACTTCTTGTAGTACCGGACGTGGACGTAGGCGCTGGTGGCGTCGAAGATCATGTCGAAGTCGTCGGCATGGTCGATGACCCAGTCTGGCCCCTCGTGAGGGGCGTCAAGGCCCAGGGATTTGGCCCTGGCCAGACCGTCCGAGGCGGGGTCGATTCCCACGAGTGCCGTGAGTTCCAGACGGTCGCTCCGGAGCATCTTGACCATGAGATCGGTACCGATGTTTCCGGATCCGATGATCGCGCAACGCAGAGGCATGGTGATCCTTTCCCGATCAGACGGTACGCAGGGTGATGGGACCGAGGCGATCGAACTCCGCCCGCCATACGGCATTGCGCTGGAGGGGCACAGCCGCGTGGAGTGCGCCGGTCATGATGATGGAGCCCGCCGGCAAGGTGACGCCGAGCGGATGCAGTGTGTTCGCCAGCCACGCGACCGCGTCGATGGGCCCGCCCAGGGCCGCAGCTCCGGCACCCGTCGCGACGAGGTCGCCGTTGGCGGTGAAGACCATGCCCAGCAGTGCTGGGTCATAGTCACCCAGGGGCACCACGCGGCTCCCGAAGGCAACCGCACCGTTGGAGGCAAGGTCGGCGATGGTGTCGGCCAGCTTGATCTTCCAGTCCGCGATGCGGCTGTCGACGATCTCCAGGGCGGCCATGAGGCCCGATGTCGCCTCCCAGGCTTCGGCGACGGTGCACCGAGGACCCGATAGCTCGGACCCGAGGACCACACAGATCTCCGCCTCCATCTTGGGATCGATGAAGTCATCCATACGGACGTCGGCGCCATCCGCGTAGACCGTGGAGCCGAGTACCGGTGCGTAGTCCGGTTGGTCGACGCCGAGCATCTGCTGCATCGGGCGGCTGGTGAGGCCGAGTTTGTAGCCGATGATGCTCTCGTCCTCGGTCATCAGGCCCGCGACGAGACCCTGCTGCACCGCGTAGGCATCCTCCGCGGTCATGTCCGGGAAGCGGTCCGTGAACGCGGGAATGGGGACACGGTCGGCCCGCGCCTTGAGCAGGTCGTGCGACATCGCCTCGATATCGGCGGGAGTGGGTCGACTCACGTGCGGTCCTTTCGCTGGTCGTGCTCGTCGTCGGTCGTCGTCATCGCGTCACTCGATCGCGGTATCCGAGTCGTTGGCTCACCGCGAGCCCTGCGTCAACAACCGGACGGGAGAAGCGACGAAGGGAGTCGCTGCCAAGTCGTTGCACCGGTCCGGCGATCGAGATAGCCGCGACGACATCACCGCGGGCGTTGCGGATGGGTGCCGCTATCGATGCCGCCCCCATTTCAGCCTCATTGACGTTCTCTGCCCAGCCCTGCCGCCGAATGTTCTCAAGGGTGGAACGCAGGGCCGCCTCGTTAGTGATCGTGGCGGGGGTGTGGCGACGCAGTGTCCAGCCGCGCAGGGTTCGATCCAGGTTCTCCGGTGTGAGGTAGGCGAGGAGTACCTTGCCGGTGCTGGTGCAATGCGCGTCGTTGCGGTGGCCGACACGACCGAAAAGCCTCAGGGTCTGGGGCGACTCGCGCCGCTCGATGTAGACGACCTCACGTCCGTCAAGGACGCCGATCTGCACCGTCTCGCGTGTGGCGTTGCGCAACTGGTCCAAGACGGCGGCGCTGGCTTCGTGAAGGTCGTTGTGCATGGCCACGGAGGCGCCGAGTTCGTACATCGCCAGGCCGAGTCGGTATGACCCGGTGCGGGGATCCTGCTCGAGCAGGCGTTCCTCGGCGAGCGTGCTCAGCAGGCGGTGCGCCGTGCTCTTGCCGATGCCGAGCCGTCGCGAAACCTCAGTCACGCCGAGTTCGCGGTCACCGTGGCCGAACTCGCGCAGGACACGGGCGGCATTGCGGACGCTCGACAGGGTGGACCGGCTCTTGCGTGGGTCGTCGGCGAAGTTCTCGGTCACGGCCGTCCCTGCTTGCGGGGGCGAAGTGCCTCCACGGTGAGGCGGCGCACCTGGTCAAACTCCGGTGGCGGATCCACGGGGAGGTCGTCGAGAGTGGGAGTGAGTTGTCGGGCGAGCAGGAGGTGAGCGCGGCGCAGTCCGGCGAGCTGCGCACCTTGCATCTCGTCCACGAGGGCCTCGCGACCCGGCGCGTAGGCGCGGAGCGCGTCGAAGTCGCGTCCAGCGGCGGCATGTGAATGAGCGAGTCCCGTCCCCGCGTGGGAAGCGTGGTGGGGCGTCAGACTGGAGCCGGGTGGCACCGCGAGGTGGTAAAGGATCGTGGGCAAGCCGAGGTGCCGGCGCACATCCTCGAACGCCGGATTTTCCGTTTCGTCGAGTAGGCCGAGGGCCGGAATGATCACGGGATCGAAGAATCGCAAGGTCCACGACAGGCCCGGCAGGTCGTCGTCGATGGCCACCTCCGGACCCTGCGCCGGGGCAAGCGTCTCGGCTGTCCCGATGACGTGGAGGACGCGGGTGCCGACGGCAGCGACGGTGATGTGACCCTCGCGCACGAGGGGCATGCGGCCGCGATCACCGGGGGTGAGCAGTTCAGCCGCGTCGAGGTAGGCCCGATGCAGGCCGTGCACGTAGGCCGCCATCGCGGCGCGCATGTCTTCGGGCTGGGGGGTCGCGAGGGACGCCATGCGAGGACGTTAGCAGTGAATCCCGCGGAGGGGAACATTGTCCTTCCATGCGGGACGCATTCTCTCTACGGTTTGGCCACCACCCCAACCAGGGTCACGGGCACACGGCGAAGGAGCAGGCATGGGCATCATGCGGTTGGCGCACGTCGACCTCACCGTTACCGATCTGGATCTTGCGACGGCCTACTACACCGAGGTCATCGGAATGATCGAGGCCGGTCGCGATGAGGATTCGGTATACCTCAAGTGCTGGGACGAAACAGACCATCACTCACTTCGACTGCGCTACGCACCTCGCGTCGGATTCGACCTTATGTCGTTCCGGGTCGAGCGTGAGGATGACCTGGCGGATCTCGAAAACATCGTTTCGCGTTATGGCTATCCGGTGGAGCGCTTGAGCAAGGGCGAGTCCGTGGGCCAGGGCGAGTCGATCCGCTTCGACACTCCGTCGGGTCACATCATGGAGTTGGTGTACGACGTCGAGAAGACGGGCCGGCTCACCAGCCTGACGAATCCCGCCCCGTTCGTCGAGGGGCTCAAGGGCATTGCACCGCCCCGCATGGACCACCTCTTGGTCAAGTGCGAAGAGGTCGGTGAAGCCACGAAGTTCTACACGGATGTCCTCGGCTTCCGCGTCACCGAGCAGCTGCTCGACGGAGACGGCCACCAGACCGCGACCTGGATGGAGCGGTCGCATTCACCGCATGACATTGCCCTGGTCTCGGGCCAGAATGGCGGCTTCCATCACTTCGCCTACTGGCTCGACGATTGGGATCATGTCCGCAAGTCGGCGGACATCCTGGCCTACAACGGGATTTCCATCGACGTCGGTCCCACGCGCCACGGCATCACACGCGGCAACACCATCTACTTCTTCGATCCGCTGGGTACCCGGAACGAGGTCTTTACCGGTGGCTACCGGCCTGATCCGGACTTCCCCACCATCACCTGGACGGAGGACAATGTGGGCCGCGCCGTTTTCTACTACGAGGGCGAAGTCAACAACCGATTCCTGACGGTGCACACCTGATGGGCATCCTTCGGCTCTCACACGTCGAAATCAAGGTTCCCGACCTTGAACTCGCGACTGCCTACTACTCCGAGGTCGTCGGGCTCATCGAGACCGCACGCACGCCCGAGCGTGTCTACCTGAAGTGTTGGGACGAGCAGCAGCACCACTCAGTCGTGCTCAACTACGAACCCGCGCACGGTTTGACGTACATGAGTTGGAAGGTCGAGGACGAGAGCGATCTCGACTTCTACGCGGCCCGTCTCGCGGAGGCGGGCATCGCCGTTGAGCGGGTCGAGGGCATCGCATTGGGTCCGGGCGGAGGCAAGGCCATCCGATTTACGACCCCCTCGGGCCATCAGATGGAGTTCATCCACGGCATGGAGTTGGTCGGCAATCTGCTGCCGCTGTTCAATCCACCACCCAAGCCGCTCAATTTGGTGGGTGTCGCTCCGCCACGATTGGACCACATCTTCATCACGGTGGAAGACGTCGGCGGCATGACACGGTTCCTCCAGGATGTCCTCGACTTCCACATGACCGAGCAGGTCGTCGGCGACGACGGATTCCAAATCGCGACGTGGCTCGAGGTCTCCCACAGTTCGCACGACATTGCGCTCGTGACCGGCCCCGACGGTGGCCTGCATCACTTCGCCTTCTGGGTCGACGACTGGAACGAGATTCGCGATGCCGCGGACGTGATGGCCTATCACGGCGTACGGATCGATACGAATCCCACGCGTCACGGGGCGACGCGGGGCCACTGCCTGTACTTCTTTGATCCGGCGGGCAACCGCAACGAGGTCTTCACTGGCGGCTACTGGACCGACCCCGACGACGAGCCGGTCACCTGGACCGAAGGTGAGATGGGACGCGCCCTCTTCTACTACGACGGCGTCGTCGACCAGCGGTTCCTGACGGTGCACACGTGAGAGGCAGGACTCCATGACGACCATCGATGCAGGCCACGAGACCGCCAAGGTCTCACTGCCGCGGACTGAGCGACCCGATGCTCCCGCGTACCTCCAGCGGTACCAGGAGCGACAGGCGCGCACCGCGACACCGACGGCCACGCCCGAGGAGGCCGACGACAACACGCCGCTCTACCTGCGGCGCTTCCGCGAGCGTCGCGAAGATGGCAATTCACTGGAAGCGCCCGTCCCGCTGTGGGAGGGCGCGGAGCTGGGCGCGACCCGGGCCTGGGCGGAGGTCACTCGCACGCGCGAGATCATCCCTGAGGCCCGGGAGCACATGCCCGCGGTCGCCACCGACATCTACCTCGTGCGTCACGGTGAGACCCAGGGCTACTCCACGGAGTCAGGGCTCACGCCGATGGGCTCGTGGCAGTCGCATCGGCGTGGCCAGGAACTGGCCCGTCGTGTGATGACCGGGCACACGGTCACCATGGGGTGCGCGGACACCAACCGGGCACGGCAGACGGCGGAGGGGATCCGCCGAGGGCTTCTCGATCAGCTCGTCCTCTTCGGTCGCGAAGCTGACATCGGCGAGATTCGCCCCTACGAGGAGTTTCGGAACTTCCAGGTCGCCACTCCAGATGGATTCCGCGACGTCACGCAAGCTTTCCGGCAGTACCACTCCGAGATGGAGATGTACGAGCGGCTCCGCGACGGCGGACGTCCGCAATGGCTGGTTGACGTCGATCGGTTCTGGGGAATCCAATCCGGGGGCGGTGACCCCATTACGCACTGGCTCACCATGCCCATGCTCACCTTCGAGCCGCCGGTTGCCTGTGTTCGACGATTCTGGGCGGGCATTCTGCGTATGCATGCGGAATCCCCGGGTCACACCACGATCGTGGCTACCCATTCCGGGCCGATCCGTGCCTTCGCGACGTGGGCGATGGGATACGACCCGGGCGAGCCGTTCAACACCGAGTTCGTGCGGGTGCGGATCCTCAAGGACTCCAAGGAAGCGGTCGTGCTCTACCGCAACCGCGTGCAGGAAGTCCCCGTGCCCAACCTCGACGACTTCCCCGACTGGTGGGCCGGACTCGAGGGCCAAGCAGTGCCAGCCTCGCGAAGGGGGGAGTAGGCGTGAGCACCACGATGTGGTTCCAGAGTTACTGGCCGGGTATGAAGGCTGATGTCGGCGGCAAGGCCGCGAGTCTCGGCGAGATGACGGGAGCGGGCCTGCCCGTCCCCCCCGGCTTCGCGATCACGACGGGCGGTTATCGGCGGGCCCATGACGAGGCGGACCTTGACGCGACGCTGGCCCGCCTCCTCCACGGTCTCAACACCGAGGACACCGACATGGTGTCGCGGGTGTGTAGTGAGGTGCGGGATGCGATTCGCACGATGCCGCTGCCGGGAGAGGTTGAAGCGGAGATCCGCCGGTCCTACGACGAGCTATGCCGTATGGCAGACACGGTGAATTTGCCGGTCGCGGTTCGCTCGTCGGCCACCTCCGAGGACTCCCCGGATGCGTCCTTCGCCGGCGAACACGACACCTACCTGTGGGTGCGCGGTGGAGACGATGTTGTGGATGCCGTACGTCGTTGCTGGGCGAGCCTGTTCACCGATCGCGCCACGTGCTATCGCGTGGTGATGGGCTACGAGCATCGCTCCGTCGAGATGGCCGTGGTGGTGCAAAAGATGGTGCGACCCAAGTCGGCCGGCGTGGCCTTCACATTGAACCCCTCGGACGGAGACCGCTCCGTCGTGGCCATCGACTCAGCATGGGGATTCGGCGAGGGCGTGGTGTCGGGTGAGATCACGCCAGACAACTTCCTGGTGGACAAGGTGCTCTTCGAGGTAAGCAAGCGCAATGTCTCCACCAAGGAGTCGGAGTTTGTGCTCACGGATCACGACACGGTCGAAAAGGTCGATTGTGACGCTGCCAAGGCGAGCGAACCGTCGCTCACCGACGACGAGATCAAGGCCATCGCCCGCCTGGCGCGATCGGCGGAGCGCCACTACGGAAGCCCCCAGGACATCGAGTGGGCCGTCGACCTCGACCTCCCGGACGGCGAAAACATCATTCTTCTCCAAGCCCGTCCGGAGACCGTTTGGAGCAAGAAGGCACCACAGCGCATCACGGAGGGGCAGAATCCCTCTGACTTCATGGCCAGCATCGTCTCCACGTTGGTCAATCCATTGCACGCCCGCAAGAAGTGATGTCCCCCGATCGACCCTGAGGAGAGCGCATGACTGAGAGATTCCCCAGCCCGTTCGAGGTTCCCTCCCCGGAAGGTGCCTCGGACTGGACGAGTCTGTATCCCTATGGCCTCGTGTTCAGCGAGGACCGCAAGGACTATGAAGACTCCGTCTTCTGGTTTCAGGACGGAATGCACTGGCCGGATCCGCTGCCTCCATGGGATGCGTCGATCATCGACCTCGCTTTCGGGGCGCTGAGCCAGTACAACAGCCGCGTCTTCATCGTGCCTCCGGCAAACGGACTCAGCGTGCGTCTGCTCAACGGCTACGTCTACCTGTCGCCGGTGCCGGCCGACCCGGCCGACATTGAGAAGCGTGCGGGCATGTTCATGGAGCGTGCCGGCTACTACTTCATGAACTGGAATGACCTCTACGACAAGTGGATGCTGAAGGTTCGTGCCCTGGTCGGTCGCCTCGAGGTGATCGAGATCGAGCCGCTCCCGGACTTCGAGGACTTCTCCGTCGTGCAGGAAGGCCACGGCAAGACCAGCGGATTCGATCTTTACAAGGCCTACAACGACCTGCTCACGGCCGTAGCCGAGATCTGGAATTACCACTTCGAGTTCTTGAACCTCGGCTACGCGGCCTACCTGGACTTCTTCGGGTTCTGCAAGACCGCATGGCCGAACATCCCGGACCTGGCCATCGCCAAGATGGTGGCCGGTGTCGAGGTCGATCTCTTCCGGCCCGACGAGGAGCTCAAGCGCCTCGCGCGCCTGGCCAAGGAGTCAGGTGTGGCCGACGCGTTCGGCTCGGGTGATGTCGAGACGACGTGCGAGACGCTCAAGGGCAGCGAAGCTGGCCGGGCCTGGATTGCCTCCTTTGAGGAGTCTGCGGAGCCGTGGTTCAACTTCTCCACCGGTTCCGGTTTCTACCACAAGGACAAGATCTGGATCGAGAACGTCGAGGTCCCCTTCGACTTCATCAAGAACTACATCGACAAGCTGAACAAGGGTGAAGACATCGCTCGTCCGTTGGAAGCCATTCACGCTGAGCGTGATCGGATCGTGGCGGAGTACACCGAGCTGCTTGCGAGTGATGAGGATCGCGAGGCCTTCCAGGGCAAGCTCGGGCTCGCGCGCGTTGTGTTCCCGTACGTTGAGAACCACAATTTCTACGTCGAGCACTGGACCCACTCGGTGATCTGGCGCAAGATGCGTGCGATTGGTTCGGTCTTCGTCAAGGAGAGCTTCATCGAGCAACCGGATGACATCTTCTACATGCATCGCGGCGAAGTGCACGATGCCATCACCGATCTGTACACCTCCTGGGCTGCGCCTGAGCCCGCTCGTGGCCCGAAGTACTGGCCGCCGATCATCAAGCAGCGCCGCGCCATGGTGGAGGCCTGCAAGAAGCAGAAGCCACCGCCTGCTCTCGGCACGCCGCCGGAGGTGATCACCGAACCGTTCACCGTCATGCTCTGGGGCGTCACCTCGGAGTCGGTCGACGGGTGGCTTGGCGCGGCGGACAATGCCGACGGGAGCCTGAAGGGGATGTCCGCTTCACCGGGTGTGGTCGAGGGTGTGGCTCGTGTCATCTTCTCGCCGGATCAAATCGCCGAGGTTCAAGAAGGCGAGATCCTGGTTGCACCGTTGACGGCTCCGTCCTGGGCCCCGATCTTCGGCAAGATCGCGGCCACGGTCACTGATACCGGCGGCATGATGAGTCACGCCGCCATCGTGTGCCGTGAGTACGGACTGCCAGCAGTCACCGGGACGTCGTTCGCCACGAGCACCATCTCGACTGGCGATCGCATCCGGGTCGACGGCAACACCGGCGTCGTCACCAAGATCGACTGACGAAGTTCAACTGAGCAGGTTGAACGGACGATCCACCGCTCTACACAGTGGCGCGGCCCGGGGGAGGGGACCAAAGTCCCCTTCTCCGGGTGCGTCCCTCCCCACGGGACGAGCCTGCCCCGTCGAGGACCGATCATTTGTAACGTAACTGGCAAGATCCGGTGGTGCGAGGCACCGGCAATGGGAAGGGAAGACCATGCTGACCGTTGAGCAGAACGAAGAACTCACCCGCATCGGTCCCGGGACTCCGATGGGGGAGTTGCTGCGGCGCTACTGGTACCCGATCGCCTTTGAGCAGGATTTCGACACCGTGCCGAGCAAGACGATCCGGCTGCTCAGTGAGAACTGGACGCTGTTCAAGACACCCAAGAGTGGCAAGTACGGAATCGTGCTGGAGCAGTGCCCGCATCGCAGCGCGTCTCTCACCTACGGTGTCGTTCACGAGGACGGCATCCGCTGCGGTTACCACGGCTGGAAGTGGGACTTCGATGGCAACTGTCTTGAGCAGCCTGCTGAGGCCGACAACCAGAACTTCCGTGACCGGGTCAAGCAGAAGGCTGGCAAGGCCCAGGTCATGGGTGGCATGGTGTGGGTGTACGTAGGTCCTGACCCCGCCCCCGAACTGCCCCGATTCGATGTCTTCGTCGAGGACGGCATCCGCGATGTCGGCCACTCGACCCTGCCCTGCAGTTGGCTGCAGATCATGGAGAATTCCGTGGATCCGCACCACGTGGAGTGGCTGCACGGTTACTACTTCGAGTTCCTCGGTCAGACGCAGGGCTTCGATGCCCCCAAGTCCTTCCAGAAGAAGCACCTGAAGGTCGGCTTCGAGGAGATGGAGTGGGGCATCCTCAAGCGACGAGTCCAAGAGGGGGGCACGGAGGAGAACGATGACTGGAAGGTGGGGCACCCGCTCGTTTTCCCGTTCTACATGCGCGTGGGTGGTGCCGGCATCGACCAGATGCAGATCCGCGTCCCCATCGACGAGACCACGACCTGGAAGTTGTTCTACTCCCTGCACCATCCCGAAGGTGGCGCGTGGGAGGCGCAGGATCGCCCCGAGGTCTACGAGTACCAGTGGCGTGATGAGCAGGGTCGATTCATCACCGACTACATCGAGGGCCAGGACATCATGGCCTGGGTCTCGCAGGGTGCCATCACGGATCGGACTCAGGAGCACCTGGGTCGTTCGGACGCCGGCGTCGCGATGCTTCGCAAGATGTTCAAGGAGAACATGAAGAAGGTCGCCAAAGGCGAGGATCCGATCGGCACCATCCGCGAGAAGCACGACGTCATCCCCCTTCCGTGTGAGCGGGACAAGTTCGGTGCCGAGCGAGAGTTCGCGGCGGCCTTCATCAACATGGGCTCGATGCGCTACAGCCCGATCAAGCAGCAGCTGCTTGATCTCCACGAGGACGCCTGGGCTCGCCGCGAGAAGGCCGGCGCAGATGCATGAGTCTGACTCGACGCAGTCCTGGAGTGTCGCCTTGAGTGAGATGCCCCCGGATCCGCATCGTCTGCCGTCGCCCGGGTCATGGTTCGCCGGTGACGCCGAGCGGCACTTGCTCGATCGACCTCGGTATTGCCCCATGTGCGCGTCGAGCATCGAGATCCATGGAGGCATCTCCACGGAGTACTGGTCCTCGGATCAGCGTGTCTTCATGACCTGGTGTGGTGAGTGCGGTTGGTTCGGTGATGTGGTGCGCTACGACATGGTCACCGTCGCCGAGGAGGAACACTGACCGCCCTGGTTTTCGACTTTGGCGGCCCCGTGCTGTTGACCCCCTTTGAGTTGCGCGCGGCGGGGGAGCGGTCGATGAGTTTGCCCCCGGGAACCCTGACGTGGACGGGTCCGTTTGACCCGGATGCGGACGCTGACTGGCGGGTTTTCCAGTCCGGCGAGATGAAGGAGACTGAGTACTGGCGCCGCCGCTGTGAGGAGTTCGCCGACCTCACGGGTGAACCTGCCGAGATGCCGGCCTTTATGGCGCACCTCTATCGGGGTAGCGTCGAGGAGCTCACCCGGCCCGAGGCACGAGCCCTCATTGCCGAGGCCAAGGCGGCGGGAATTCCCGTGGGGCTCCTCACCAACGATCTTCGCTCCTTCCACGACCAGGAATGGGTGGACACCATGACGGTCCTCGCCGAGTTCGACTTCATGGTCGAGGGGCGCACCGATGGGGTGATGAAGCCCGATCCACGTGCCTACGAACTCATGGTGGAGCGGATGGGAGTGGCTCCGGAAGAGTGCGTGTTCATCGACGATCAGCCGATCAACCTCGAGGGCGCGCGGACCATCGGCATGCAGACGGTCTATCTCAACCCGGTGGATCCCGGACCGGGCTTCGCCCAAGCGCGCGCGCTTCTGGGGCTCGACGCCGGATCGCCCTGACGAGGAGAAGCACATGGATCGTCCGCTGCGCGTAGCCATCGTGGGCGCTGGCCCTTCCGGGTTGTATGCCGCCGACGCCCTGGCATCCCAAGATGACGTGCCCGTCACCGTAGATGTCATCGACCGCCTTCCGACGCCGTTCGGGCTGGTGCGCTACGGCGTCGCGCCTGACCACCTGAGCATTCGCTCCGTACGCGACAAGCTGGACGCGATCTTCGATCGTCCGGGGGTCCGTTTCCTTGGCAATGTCGAGGTCGGCACGGATCTCACCTGGGCCCAGATGGAACAGTTCTATGACGCGATCATTCTTGCCTATGGCGCCTCGCGCGATCGCGAACTTCAGATTCCGGGCGAGGATCTCGAAGGCAGCATTGCCGCCACGGACTTCGTGAACTGGTACACGGGGCATCCGGACATGGACCCCGATGAGTTCACCGACCTCCTTGCTCGCGCACGCAGTGTCGCGGTCATCGGCGTGGGCAATGTTGCCGTGGACGTCACGCGCGTCCTCAGCAAGTCACCCGGCGAAATCGAGCACACCGACATGCCCCAGCACGTCTTCGACGCCTTGCGTGCGTCCTCGGTGCGCGAGGTGCACCTCATTGGTCGGCGCGGACCGGCGCAGGCCAATTGGACGACGAAGGAACTGCGCGAGCTCGGCGAGCTGAGTGAATGCGGCATCGTCGTCGATGGAGGTGCCGAGGTCGATGATCCGGCGAGCGCCTCGGCCATCGCGTCTGACAAGGCCACCGCCCGCAACGTTGCAGTCATTGCCGAGTGGTTGGAGCGTTCGGTGGCGGACCAGCCGCGCATGATTCATGTGCATTTTCGTTCACGGCCCGTGGAGATCCGCGGCGACGGCCGTGTGCAAGAGCTCGTCCTTGAGCGGACCATCATCGATGCCGAGGGACGCGCGACCGGTACCGGCGAGACGTCCACGCTCCCCGTCGACGTGGTGATCCGGAGTGTGGGCTACCGGGGTCTACCCCTCGACGATGTTCCGTTTGACGGTTCCCGCCACGTGATCCCCAATGACGAGGGACGGGTTCTCGGCGACGGGGGACCTATTCCCGGCCTCTATGTCACCGGGTGGATCAAGCGAGGCCCCAGTGGGATCATTGGGACCAACAAGAAGTGTGCCGTGCAGACGGTGAGCGGTCTTCTCGCCGATGCGCAGGCCGGACTGCTCGGGGCTGCAGGGGGTGCCACGGCGGCTGCCGTGGATGCGGCGCTGGCCGGTCGGCAGGTCGTCGATCATGACGGGTGGCGCCGTATCGATGAGGCCGAGCGCGCTCTCGGCGCACGTGCCGGTCGAGACCGGACCACGGTGCACACGCGTGAGGATCTTCTGGCCGCATCCCGCTAGACGACCTGGGTAGCCTCCCAGGCGGTACCCGCCGTGGGCTCGGCGCCGCAGGACACCGGCCGCGGGTTGAGAGGGACAGGCCGCACCGTGACGGTGGCGCGGCGCCCGTCGCCAAGATCCATGCCCACCGTCGTGTCCGTCGTCGCGGTCACTGCGCCGCGGATGCCCCATTGGGTGAGAACGGCGAGTTCGGCGACCTGGGCCGCGGGATCAAGTGCGGGAGAGCCGCGCATAAAGGCCCCGAGGGCCGGGTCGAGGGCGTCCGCATCCAAGGTGACGATGGCGGCTTCGGGGGTGAGCCGGCCGTAGACCATTCCCTGTCGTGTCTGCAGAGCAGTCGGGGCGAATCGATGGCCGCCGAGATGGGAAGACTCCCACACGCCGATCCTCGCTCCGAGGTGACGCACCAGTTCGCGGCCGGCGATGCCGCAGCAGGCGTCGCGCGCGGAGTTGGTGCAGATCAGCAGCGTGGGTGCGTCTGCTGTCTCGTCGTCCTGTTGGGCGCTCGGGTCCCCCGATACGGGCCAGTCCACAATCTCGGCCGGATGCGAGGTGACGTGACGCCGCGGCAGGTCCCCGCTGCCGGAGACGATCCAGATGGTGAGCGCTCGATCCTCGGCGTCCTTGCGGCGCACCGTGGGTCGCACGAGGAGGACGCGACGGAGGGCATCGCTGGCCAGATCACGGACCCCGTGACGCCTGCTCGTGGCCGGGGCCCGATCACCCCAGGGTCCTGAGTCCTCAACGAGCCACCAGGTATCGGCTCGTGGCGAGGTACCGGCGAGCGGTTCGTCGACGAGGCGACAGGCGGTCACGGCGCCTCGAGGCGGACTGGGCCGGCAAGTGCAGCGATCACTCCGGGCACCGGAAGCCCGGAGGCATCCCTCTTGCTCGGGCTGAAGTTGATCTCTAATGGCGCCCCCGAGGGGGAGGCGGCCATCACCGGGCCCACCCCGCACCACGCCAGGTGAATGTGATCCTCCCCGCGGAGGAATCGGTGGCACCGCACGCCGCCGGTTCCTCGACCCTTGAGGGGGATGTCGTCCAAACTGCTGATCTTGACGGTTCCGGTGGCGGTGCCTGGGAGGGCGTCACTACTCCCCGTCACGGTGACGATGACCGGATCAACGGCATCGCCGGGAACCGCCCCGCAGTAGACCACCTGCGCCCCGGGTTGGAGGCGTATGCCGGCCATGCCCGCGGCTGAACGCCCCTGTGGTCGCACCGCTTGGGCCGGGAAACGCAAGGCTTGGGCGTCGGACGTGATGAGGACGATGTCGTCTTCATTCGTGGCCTCGACGGCCCCCACCACCTCATCGCCATCGGCCAGGGCGATGAGATCCCACGCGGTGCGGGTGGGCGGACCTTCGACAGCGGTGCGCTTCACGGTGCCCCCCGCGGTGCCGAGCAACGCCACCGCGGGGGGATCGGTCACGTCGAGGAGACCCACAACACGTTCGCCCGCCGCAAGATCAAGAAACGCGCCGAGGGGAGCGCCGCCGGCCAGCGACGGAGCGTGGGCTGTCGTCGGCAGGATGGGCAGGTCATGCACGGGAATGCGCACGGCTCGGCCGAGGCTGGTGACCAGGGCGATCTCACCGCGGCCGGTGGATGTGGTGTGAGCGACGATGGCGTCGTGGCTCCCCCGGGAGCCGCCTTCGCCGAGTTCGGCCGTGGCCGTCCGCGCAATCAAGCCCGTGCCGGCCAGGAGGACGTGGCACGGGGAATCGGGTAGCTCGAGCGAGAGGTCCTCTGCCCTGACCGCGGCGCCGGAGTCTTCGAGCAGGATGGTGCGGCGCGGTGTGGCGTGTTGCTCGGCAACGGCGAGCAACTCATCGGCGATGACCCCGCGGAGGACCTCGTCATCTTCCAAGATGGTGGTGAGGCTCTCGATCCGGCCGCTCAATTCGTCGCGTTCGGTTTCGAGTTCGATGCGAGAGAACTTCGTCAATCGACGAAGGGGCATGTCCAGAATGTAGGTCGCCTGTTCGGTGGTGAGATCGAAGATCGACATCAGCCGCTCGCGCGCCATACCGGCGTCATCGCTGGATCGAATGACCTCGATCACCTCGTCAATGTCGACGATCGCGATCAAGAGTCCCTCGACTAGGTGAAGGCGCTGCTCTGCGCGCAGCCGACGGTAGGCACTGCGTCGACGAACCACGCTGCGTCGGTGTTCGACAAAGACCTGCAACTGCTCGCGAAGCCCAAGAGTCTTCGGCTCGCCATCGACGAGGGCGACGGCGTTGACCGTAAAGTTCTCCTCGAGCGGGGTCATCTTTTGTAGCTGCAGCAGCATCGCGTCCGGGTTGACCGAGGGGGCCAACTCAATGACGAGGCGCAGCCCGTGTTCGCCGTCGGTGAGGTCGACGATGTCGGAGATTCCCTGCAGCTTCTTGGCGTTGACGAGGTCTTTGATGCGCTCGATGACCCGCTCAGGGCCGACTCCCCAGGGCAATTCGGTGACGACGATGCCGCGACGGCGCGGAGTGACCTGTTCGATGCGGGTGGTCGCGCGCATACGGAAGGATCCGCGGCCGGTCGCGTAGGCCTCACGAATGCCGTCTAGTCCGACGATGAGTCCACCGGCGGGAAGGTCGGGACCGGGCACAAACCGCAGAAGTGCGTCGAGATCAGCATCGGGATGAAGCACGAGGTGCCGAGCGGCCGCAACCACCTCGCCGAGGTTGTGCGGTGCCATCGAGGTCGCCATCCCCACGGCAATCCCGGCCGCGCCGTTGACGAGCAGCGCCGGAAAGGCCGCCGGGAGGACCTCGGGTTCGAACTCTCGGCCGTCATAGTTGGGGACGAGGTCCACAACATCTTCATCAATGTCGGCGGTCATCGACAGTGCCGATGGCGCCAGGCGGCATTCGGTATAGCGCATGGCGGCCGGGCCATCGTCGAGGGATCCAAAGTTGCCGTGGCCGTCGATGAACGGCAAGCGCAGCGTGAAGGGTTGTGCCATGCGTACGAGGGCGTCGTAGATCGCGCTATCCCCGTGTGGATGAAGTCGGCCCATGACCTCGCCGACGACGCGGGCGCTCTTCACGTGCCCGCGATCGGGACGCAGCCCCATCTCGCTCATCTGGAACAGGATCCGCCGCTGGACTGGCTTGAGGCCGTCGCGGGCATCGGGCAGGGCCCGGCTGTAGATCACGGAGTAGGCGTACTCGAGGAAGGAACTGCGCATCTCGCCGTCGACGTCGACGTCAATGATGCGGTCGGCAGCGGGTGCGGGCTTGCTGGTCCGCTTCGCCATCGAGGCAGCCTCCTAAACGCTGGTGCGAGATGTAGGGCTTGAGACTACGGTCGGGCCCCGACAGAGGCGACAGCCCGGGCGGCCGTGTCGAGGCCAGCCTCTAGGGCGGCATCAATGCCCTGACGGCGCACCCAGCGGCTGAGGAACCCGGCCGTGAACGCGTCGCCCGCGCCTGTCGTGTCGAGGACCTCCGCCTCGATGCCAATAGCCGGTTTGCGCGTCACGGTCTGGCCGTGGGCGACCAGGGCACCGCCGGGGCCGAGTTTGACAACGACCACGGCTGCACATTCGCGCAGGGCGAGGGCGGCGTCTTCGGGGTCCTGGAGTCCGGTGAGTGTGGCGGCTTCGGCGGCATTGGCGAAGAGCACGGCGCATGGGCGAATCCACCCGAGGAAGGTGGCGGCACCGACCTCGCGGAGGGGGTCGACCGACGAGGCGTCAATGCTTACCGTCATGTCCTTGTGCCGGGCGATGTCCAGGGCTCCCAGTGCGGTGAAGCGCGTTTCGGCGTGGAGGAGCGAGTAGCCCGACAGGTGGAGATGGCCTCCCGAGGGGAGCGCGTCTTGGGTGAGGTGCTCGGGGAGCAGCCCCGCATTGGCGCCGAGATCTGGCAGCATCGTGCGCTCCCCATCGGGGGTCACGAGCGACACGCAGATCCCGGTATCCCGCTGCGGGTCCTGCTCGATCAGGAGGCCCACACCGGCATCGGCTAGCGAGCGGAGTGTTTGGTCCCCGAACGCGTCCGCACCGACGCGGCCCACGACCATCGCCTCCGAGCCGACCGCTGCCAGCCAGGCGGCGACGTTGCCGGCGGCCCCACCCAGGTGATGGCTGATCTGGGCAGGAGTATCGGTCCCCGCCGCGGGTGCGTGGGGAATGCGGACGATGAGGTCCATCATGAGATCGCCGAGGACCGTGATGGGGAAGGAGTCTTCTGCCACCGTCAGGCGTCCCGCCGTGACGCGACAGCGATCTGTGCGGCGAGGTCGGCGTTCCGCAGGATGATCTCGGTATTGGCCTCCAGGCTCGCCCCCGCCGTAGCGCGATGGAAGTAGTCAAGGAGGAAGGGCGTGACCTCCTTGCCGCGAACTCCAGAGGCGCGGGCCAGTTCCAAGCCCTCCTCCAATGTCCGGTCGTGGAGCACCGGATCGAGCTGGGCGTCCTCCGGGAGCGGGTGGGCGACCACAAGCGACCCGCGGATGCCGAGCGCAGTGCGCGCGTCCATGATCGCGGCCACCTCGTCAGCAGTGTCGACTCGCCAGTCGATGCGGACACCGGAATCGGTGAGGTAGAACCCCGGAAATTGGTGGGTGCCGAAACCGACGACCCCGACGTTGAGTGTCTCTAAGCGCTCCAGGGTTGCGGGAACATCGAGAATCGACTTCACCCCGGAGCACACCACCACCATCGGTTCGACGGAGAGGGTGTCGAGGTCCGCGGACTCATCCCAGGTGTCCCGCGCCTCTCGGTGAACGCCGCCCAGGCCTCCGGTGGCGAAGACGCGAATGCCGACACGCGCGGCGATATGGGAAGTGGACGCCACCGTGGTGGCACCGGACAAGCCGAGACCGACGACGCTGCCGAGGTCGCGCACGCTCACCTTGAGGACGTCGTCGTCCTGGGCAATGAACTCCAGGGCTTCGTCGTCGAGTCCCACAGCGACTCGGCCCCGAATGACGGCGATGGTGGCCGGGACGGCGCCGCGTTCGCGGATCGTGCGTTCGACCTCGCGGGCGACCCGCAGGTTCTCCGGGCGGGGAAGGCCGTGGCTCACGATGGTCGACTCCAGGGCGACAACGGGGACGCCGTCCCGCAGAGCCTGCTCGACCTCGGGCGATAGCGTCAGCGCTTCCTTCACATGAGAAACGCTATCGGTCCCGAGGCGATAGCGTGACCCTCGTGTCGGATCCGGAATTCCCGGCCTCGTGGGTGACCGAGGATCACCTTCGTGATGGGCGTGAGGTCACGGTCCGCCCCATCACCCCGGAGGACGGGGTGGGCTTGCGCGCCTTCCACGGGGCGCTGTCGGATACCTCGATCTATCTGCGGTACTTCGCTCCGCATCCAGAACTGTCCGATGCTGATGTGAGCCACCTGACCAGGGTTGATTATCGCAATCGCGTTGCCCTGGTCGCGGTGGAGGAGGGGGACATCGTGGGTGTCGGCAGATTTGACCGGATAGACGAACTGAGTGCCGAAGTGGCCTTCCTGGTCCGGGACGATCATCAGGGTCACGGCCTCGGCAGCGCCCTGTTCCGACATCTCGTCGATGCTGCTCGTGACCGTGGCTTCACCCGCTTCGTCGCGGAGGTGTTGCCGCAGAACGGGCGCATGATGACGACCTTCGCGCACTCCGGCCTTCCGGTTCAGCGGCGCTACGAGGATGGTGTCGTGCGCCTAGACATTGAACTGTCCTCGACGTCGGATGCGAGAATGAACGGATGAGCGATGCCTCAACCCTGCATGGGCGTTTGCGCACAGACATTGAGCGCAGCGGCTACTACCCGGCGCTCGTAGCCGATGCGTTGGAGACTGCCCTAGCGGGTGAACCCCTGGCGTCGTACGTCGTCCATCATGAGGCGACTTTCGATCGGGACGAGTTGCGGCGGCACGTGACGGTCCTGGTGTTGACGCCGACTCGGCTGATCGTGGGACATACCGATGAGCACGGGCCCGACGACAGTTGTCCGCACCCCTACGCTTCAGCGTCCACCGAGGCCGTGCGCCTGGAGAAGGTGGACTCGGTGGTGGTGACCCGAGTCGTGGCCAATCCGGCGCGCCATAAGGCGGGGGGACCGATGCGTGAGGTCGTGCTCACGATCGGATGGGGTGCGGTTTCACGCATCGATCTTGAGCCGGCCGGTTGTGGCGATCCCGAGTGCGAGGCCGATCACGGGTACACCGGTGCGGCCAGCAATGACGATCTGTCGCTGCGCGTGTCGGAGGCCGCCGACGGTCCGGACGTCGTGTCCCGCACGCTCGCCTTCGCCGCAGCGTTGTCGGAGGCCACGGCCGCGCGGCTGCGATGACGGACACCCTGACTCCGCCCGCGTATGGCGAGGGGACACTCTCGGAGGTCATGCCCAGTGCAGCGGCGCTCCTGGGAATGCCGGGGGTGAGTGACACGCTGGGGATGGGTGTGAGCCTTCCCGAGGCCCGGGGAGTGACGGTGCTCCTCGTGGACGGTCTCGGTTGGGGCGCTCTGCGCGCGCATCAGGACCTTGTGCCGGATCTCGCTGGCCTCGGGGCCGGGTCGCTCAGTGCCACGTTCCCCACGACCACCCCGACGTCACTCGCCTCGCTCGGGACCGGGCTCGCACCCGGGGAACACGGGATCATGGGCGCGGCGTTCTACCTCCCCGAGACGGGCCACCTGCTCCATCCGCTGACCTGGCGCGATGAGCCGCACCCGCTCGCCGTCCAACCGGACGCCACGATTCTGGAGCGAGCCGAACGCCACGGACTCTCGGTCTCTTCGGTTTCCCCGCGTGCCTACGAGCACAGTGGTTTGACGCGGGCCGTGCTTCGCGGGGGCCGCTATCGCGGGGCTGATGGATTCGGTGAACGCGTCGCCGAGGTGGCCCAGGCGGCGCGCGAGTCCGCGGCGTTGACCTACGCCTACTGGCCTGATCTGGATCGCACCGGTCACGTGCACGGTGTGGAATCTGAGGCGTGGCGGGAGGAGCTTCGCCACGTCGAGGCGCTCGTCACTCGGCTCCTCGACGTATTGCCCGACGATCACCTCCTTGCGGTGACATCCGATCACGGGATGATCGATTGTGTTCGGCGTATCGATCTCGACGGGGATCACCGGTTCCGGCACGGCGTTCGATTCTTCGCGGGGGAGCCGCGCATGCGTCATGTCTACTGTCGTGACGGGGCCGCGTCCGAGGTTGCCGAATCGTGGCAGATCGCACTCGGTGATGCCGCCTGGGTGATGACGCGAGACGAGGCTGTCACGGCGGGACTTTTCGGACCGGTCGTCGCGGACCATGTGGATCGCATTGGCGATGTGCTGGCCCTCGCCCGCGGCGATGTCGCCCTGGTGAGCGAGGAGGTTGACCGTCCTGTGTCGTCACTGCTCGGGCAGCATGGATCCTTGACCGAGGATGATCTGCGGGTGCCGCTGATCCTGTCGAGAGGAAGGGCTTCACGTGGCTGAACTCGTGTTCTTCTCCGGGACGATGGACTGCGGCAAGTCGACGTTGGCGCTCCAGACCGATCACAATCATGCGTCGCGCGGTCGATCCGGGCTGATCTTCACCCAACTCGATCGCATGGGCACCTCCACGCTCTCCAGTCGGCTGGGTTTGCAGAAGGCGGCGATCGAGGTGAACGCGGAGATTGATATTCGTCGCGTGGTGGTCGACCTGTTGTCTCAGGGACGACGTGTTGACTACCTCATTTGCGACGAGGTGCAGTTCTACACCCCGGATCAGATCGATCAACTCGCGATCATCGTGGACGACCTGAGCATCGACGTCTTCGCGTTTGGCATCGCCACGGATTTTCGGACCAAGCTCTTCCCCGGATCGTCCCGGCTGATCGAACTCGCCGATCGCGTGGAGGTCCTCCAAGTGGCCTCGCTGTGCTGGTGTGGGCGACGGGCCACACATCAGGCGCGCACCATCGGTGGTGAGATCCAGCGCGATGGCGACCAGGTGGTCGTGGGCGACGTGGGTGCCGGTGAGGTCGCCTACGAGGTGCTCTGTCGGCAGCATCACCGCCGAGGGATCACGGCCCGTCAGGCGGGTCGAGAGCACGTGTCACGCGACCCGCTGCCGTTCGGCTAGTCGTCGCCCTGGGAGCCGAAGAGAATCTCGTCCCAGCTCGGGACACTTGCGCGACGGCCACGCTTGGATTTGCGCGGAGTCTCGGCGGGGACATCTAACGCCTCCTGCACAGCCTCGGCGCGTGCGGCTTCTTCGGTCGAAGCCTGCTCCGCCGAGGGTGCCTCTGCAATCTCGATCACCTCGGCAACAACGTCGTCGACCTCAATGTCTTCGCCGTCCGAGTCGTCAGTGTGCTTCGTCACCACCGGCTCTGCGTCGAAGCCCTGATCGGTCACTGCTCCGCGCAGTTCCGAGCGATCGGAATCTCGGGTGCCGGTCGGGATGATCTGGGTGTGGTGCCGGCGTCCCGGGCGCAGTGGAATGACGACATCCTCGGTGGCCAAGCGAGACGCCTCAGCATCGTCGGCAATGACGGCTTTGGATCGTGGATCAAAGATCCACGTCGCACTCCGGCTCGACCCACCCGCGTCGAAGGTGGCCACCACGGCCCAACGGCCGTCCGGGCGGCGCCACGAGTCCCATGCCATGGAGTCGGGCTCGGCGCCGCGCGACGCGGCCTCTGCTCCCATCACGGCCGACAGCGTGCGCTCGCCAGGGCGGATCACTGCATCCTGCGCGCGTTCCACCGTCCACGCGCGTTCGGCCAGGGGAGGACCGGCGTACTTCTCCACGGCGGCGAGGGGCATGCCCGACTCGTCAGCCAGCTCCTGCGGAGTGGCTCCCGTACGAATGCGCGCCTGGATCTCGCGCGGCGTGAGCGGATTCAGCGCTCTCTCCCCTCCTGCGATGACCCCCAGACGTTATCCGACGCCGGGTCCCTTGGTGGGAGATACCCCACGACGCAACGCGGGGAATCCGAGAAGGCCGCCTAATGCGACGGCGAAACCCGCCACCGTGGTGAGCCAGAAAGCGGTCTGGCTCCCCTTGGCATCGACCCACCAGCCGGTGACACTGGCGGCGGTCGCGACGCCGAGACCGATGGAGGAGATCGCCCAGGTGAGGCCCTCGGTGAGTTGGCGCGCGGGGACCAGACGCTCAACGAGCGTGAAGCACGCGATGAGCACCGGTGAGACAGCGAGGCCCGCGATCAAGGCGAAGATTCCCAGGGCCCACAGAGTGCTCGCCAGGGCGAGTGGGAGGGTGACGAAGGCGAGAAGGACAGCGGCCCCGGCCAGGAGTCGTGGCAGGTAGTCCGGGCGACTCGAACTGCGGGTACCGACATACAGGGCCGCCACCATGGAGCCCGCAGCGTATCCGCCGAGGATGAGGCCCGCGGTCGCGCGTGATTTCGCGGCATCCGCCGCAGCCACGGTGGCGACATCAATTGAGCCAAAGACACCCCCGATCGCCAGAAGGCAGAACAGCACGATGGGCATGCCGGTGTGACGTATCGGCCGGATGTCGACGTGCTCCACGGAGACTTTGGGCTCGGGTTCGCTGCGGCGTTGAATGACCAGGAGGGCGGAGCCCACGGCCACGAGCAGGGCGGAGATCAGGACGGGTGCCGGTGCGGAAACCGCGACGGCGAGATAGGTGGCGAGTGGCGGACCGACAACGAAGATCAACTCGTCGAGCAGACTTTCGAAAGCGAACGCGGTGCCGAGCCGATGGTCGTCCGCCAGCAGGTGGGCCCAGCGCGCCCGCACGAGCGCGCCCGTAGCGGGTTGAGTGGCGCCTGCCACGATGGCCACTGCAAGGAGGGCAATGAACGGCCAGCCTGACATGGTGAGCAAGGCGAGCAGGGCCAAGGTGGCCGCGTGGACAACGACGAGGATCCGGATGACGCGACGTTGGCCCCAGCGGTCGACAGCGCGCGACCCGAGGGGGCTCATGAGTGCGCTCGCGACGGTGTAGCCACCACCGATGAGACCTGCCTCGGCGTAGGAGCCGCGCTCGGCGCTCACCATGAGCACGATGCCCAACCCGGCCATGGCGATCGGGAGGCGGGCGATAAACGCGGCCGCACTGAACGACGCGGCCCCCGGGATTCGGAGGATCTCGGCGTAGGGCCCTACAAGTCGCACGGGCTGAGGCTAGTGGCACAGTGACGAGGTGACTGTGGACCCGTCTGAGTTGCTCGCGATCGCGGAGGTGGTGGCTGAGGCGGCCGGTACCTTGCTGATCGAAGAACGTCCCGTAGCCCTGCGTGTCGATTCGAAGAGTTCCCCAACTGACGCGGTGACCGAAATGGACCGCCGCGCCGAAACCCTCATCACCACCATGCTTGCCGACCTTCGCCCCGGTGATGGTCTCCTCGGTGAGGAAGGTGCCAGCAGTCCGAGCCAGTCCGGCGTGCGCTGGATTGTGGATCCGCTGGACGGCACGGTGAACTACCTCTACGGCCTGCCGCTGTGGGCGGTCAGCGTTGCTGCCGAGGTTGAGGGCGAGGTGGCGGCCGGAGTTGTCGACGTGCCCGCTCTGGGGCGACGCTACGTTGCGTCCCGAGGTGCCGGTGCCCGGTGTTTCGTGGGTGGCCAGACACGCTCGATTGGTGTGTCGTCCGTCCAGGACTTGGGGATGGCCCTTGTCGGAACCGGCTTTGGCTACTCGGGTCAACGTCGTGCTGCACAGGCCGCGCGCGTGGCGACGTTGCTCCCGATGGTGCGCGACATTCGTCGGCTGGGATCAGCGGCGTTGGATCTATGTCTGGTGGCGCACGGTGAGATTGACGCCTATTACGAAAGCGGTCTGAACCCCTGGGACTACGCAGCGGGGGCACTCATCGCCCATGAGGCGGGGGCGCGGGTGAGGGG
>Ga0208004_1000086_pt1 | contig 32183 bp, 42 predicted proteins | sample DEB08_DNA_6_FD_184522 | JGI IMG/M metagenome (GOLD analysis project Ga0208004, IMG submission 184522) | Aqueous microbial communities from the Delaware River and Bay under freshwater to marine salinity gradient to study organic matter... | ecosystem: Environmental > Aquatic > Marine > Coastal ...
TCGAACTACCGTCCACGCAATACGCGCCCCGACCACAAGATCCGCCTGACGTGGTATGGTTGCGGCACGTGCTAGACATCGGACTCGATCTCGACATCGCAGCGGGCACGCGATCGATCCCTGCTGTTATGTCGGACGACGAGGTTGCGATCAGAAACGCGGTTCTGCGACTACATGCCGCGGGACTGTGTCGCACCCTGCCCGAGCTAGTGCGCGAGAACGCACGCAAGATCAAAGCACAGCGGATTGACACCTATTTGCAGAGCGCCGCAAGCTGGCGGCAACTCGGGTGGCTGCGGCAGAAAGTGCGCGGTCGCGGGTTGCCGCTGCTGACCCGCCTCGCGTATGCTGCTGACCCGCCTCGCGTGTCCACGGTGTACGCGTGCGGACTCGTGCTCGGTTCGATGGAACGTGACAGTGAGACAACGACGAAGATCGTGGAGGGGATAGGCAATGACTGATCGGAAACTGTGGCACGCGTGCGGACTCGACGAGGCGACGCGAGGCGTGAAGCCTAAAGCGTCAGGGTGGTATACAATCCGATCGCCACTGCGACCGGACAAGCGCCCGTCGTTCGACTGTCGACCGGACGACACGGACGGCGGTGCGTGGCGAGATCACAGCACCGACGAATCCGGCAGTCTGTACGACCTCGCGCAGAGACTCGGGGTTGAGGCACCGACGAGCACGCCGCAGATCATGGGGTGGCGCGAATGGTGTCACCGTCGACACCTCGACCCGGACCGCATCGCCGCGGAGTTCGAGATCGTCGAGGTCAAGCAGGGCCTGATCAGGTTCGGCACACCGTGCGGCGTGGACCGACTGCGCGGACTGTCGACCGGTCCGTCCGAGCCTCGATGGGCTCGCAGAGGCGGGCGCGCGTGCGCGTACGGTCGCACGGGCGAGCCCGGTGATCTTGTGTATCTCGTCGAGGGCGAGCCGTCAGTGTGGGCGTGCTGGCAATCGGGCGTCAACGCGGTGTGCGGTCTCGTCGGTGCGACGCAGGACATCAGCGCGCTGATCCCCGCACTGCGAGATCGTGTCGTGCGTATCGCATACGATGCGGACGAGGCAGGCGAGAAGGGTGCAGAGAAGGCACGCGCGACGCTGCGGGACGCTGGCATCGACTGCGAGATCGTGCGCCTCGACGGACCGAAGGGGTACGACGTGGACGATCTCCACCGAAAGGTGGGCGACGATGGGCTGGCGGGCGCGCTTCGCGCACTGGACCGCCCGATCATCCCCGAGGGATGGGCAGTCGAGGCGGGCGCGCTCGTGCGGATTGTGGACGACAGCAAGCGCGCGGCGGTGTGCGAGTGTCCGATCGCCGTTGTCAACTGCGGCGTGGACGTGGACACCGGGTTGCACACGTGGCGGATCAAGTGGCGATCGCACGTGCTAGACATCCCACGAGCGGACCTCGCATCGTCTCGCACTCTGACCCCGTGGTCCGGTCGTGGACTGCCAGTCGATCAGCACACCGCCCCGGAGCTAGTGCGATACCTGACCGCGTACGAGGAAGCGAACCGATCGCGCATCCCGCGGCACCGGTCCGCATCATCGACCGGGTGGTATAATGGAGCCTTTCTCGCGGGCACGATTCGCCACGGGGACGCCCCTGTCTACGCGGCAGGCGACCCCGGCACCGATCCGGGGATCGAGGCACTAGCGCCGCGCGGGTCGTTCGATACGTGGATCGGCGCAATGCGGCACGCGGTGCAGTCACCCGGAGTCCGACTCGCAATGTGCGGCGCGCTCGCGTCCACGCTGACGCAGTGGCTAGAGATTGACGCGGCGTGCATCGACATCGCGGGCACGACATCGCAGGGCAAAACGTCCGCGCTTCGCGTGGCGCTGTCCTGTCTCGGGGACCCCGAGCCACTGACTCGCACGTGGGACACTACGCGGATCGCAGTCGAACGACTGGCGGCACGGTCCCGCGGGATCACACTGGCCCTAGATGACACGATGCGCGCGCGCCGGATCGAGGACGTGCAGGGGATTGTTTACGACATCACGTCAGGCAAGTCGCGACTGCGAGGATCTGCCGGTGGAGGCATGCAGGCGTCACCGCCGTCGCACTCGTGGATTATCAGCACGGGCGAGGGTCCACTGGTCGAGGCTGCCCGCGGTGCTGGCGGACTGCGCGCGCGTGTGCTGACCGTGCGCGATCCGGTATGGGGTGCAGTCGGTCAGGACATGGGGCGGCAGGTGCGAGGCATTGTCGCAACGGTGCGCGAGCATCACGGGCACGCGCTGCCGCGGTTCGTTGAGTTGCTGCGAGGGGCGAACCGTGACGAGCTGCGACGCAGACACGCGGAATGGTGCGAGGTGTACTCCGCGCAATGTTACGCGCGATGGGCAGATCATCCGGTAGGCGATCGGATCTGTATGCACCTGGCGTCCCTCGCAGTCGTGGGCGAACTGTTGCACCGTGCAACGGGGTTGCACGATGCGGACAACTGGATAGATCGAGGCATCGCACTGTCAATCATGTCGACCGGAGCAACTGCGGACCGCTCGCGCGAGGCGCTGGAGGAAGCTGTGACAGGTGCGCAGATGCAGGCGGATCGGCTCGCTTCGCCCGGTGCAACGCAGATGCCGCCCGGTGGATGGATCGGTCGTGTGACGTGGGGCGATCACGGTCCCGAGTCGCTGGCCCTCGATGCTGGCTGGCTGCGCGATCATCTTCGGCGGCAGGGATACGCGGCGGACACAGTGCTGCCCGCGTGGCGCGAGCGCGGGTGGGTCGAGTGCGAGTCGTCCACGCGATACACGAAGCAGGTCAGGATCGGGCACGGTCGCGTGCGGTGTGTCGTGCTGACCGAAAAAGGGTTGACGCGCGCACTCGGGGCAGGTAGCAACGACGGACCGGCAGCGAATGGACTGCCGATCTGATGGAGGTGTGAGGGATGATCCACGACTGGACCGCTGCGCAATACCACGCGCACGACGCGATCAGCGCGTCACTATTGAAGCGACTGCGACAGGGTGCGCCGCATTATCACGACCCGCGACCGGTCGGTGATTCGGCGCACAAGGGGACCGCAGGTCACGCGTTGATTCTCGACCCGGAGCAGTTCAACAACGAGGTCGTGATCCTGCCGGACATCAACCGCCGCACGAAAGCAGGGCGCGAGGAATACGCGCAGTTCATGGAGGCGGCAGGCGATCGCGCGGTGATCACGCAAGCACAGTTCGACGACGCGCGCCGTATGCGGGACGCGGTGCTTGATCACCCGTACGCGGGACCGTTGCTGCTGTCCGCGCGGACAGAGATCAGCATGACATGGGGCGACCGTAAAGCACGCGTTGACGCGGTCGCGGGTGACGTGCTCGTCGACCTAAAGACAACCCGCGACGCTGGACCTGCATACGCGCGATCGATCTTCCGGTACGACGTGCACTTGCAGCTTGCATGGTACGCGGACGCGCTGGCGTTGCACGACATCCCAACGCGTCACTGGATGATCGTGGCGGTCGACAATGTTGCGCCGTTCGGGGTGGCGGTGTACCAGTTGCCACCCGCGGCGATTGACGCGGGGCGCGCTGCATACGAGGGCGCGCTTGAGCTACTGCGGACGATGGGTCCGCGCGAGGACGGGTATGGACCCGATCCGATCATGGTGGAGGTGCCGACATGGATCAAGTGACAGGAAAGCAGACAGGACAGATCGCAGCAGCGATCGCAGCAGCGACAGGGTCGATCGGATACGTGCGTCAGACCGGGCAAAACACGCACCATCGATACGCGTACGCGTCGGACGAAGATCTTGCACGAGCAGTCAACCCGGCGCTCGTCGCGCACGGTCTCGCGATTGCGCCGGTCAACATGACGCACGCCCGCGAGGGTAAGTCCGTGATCGTCACAGTCACTTGGGAGATCCGGCACTCGTCAGGCGAGTCGATGCAGATGATGACGATCGGGGAGGATGCCGACCGCGGCGATGGTAAAACGGTTTACAAGTGCATGACAGGGGCGCGCAAGTATCTGCTCCGCTTGCTGTTCTGCATCGCGACGGGTGACGACGCGGAGCAGCACACGCCCGCACCGCCCGCGCCCCGCCTGCCGGAACCGGTGATCCCCGAAGGGCAGACAGCACAGGACGTGCTGTATCGAATGGCACGCGAGTCGGCGGGCAGCGACACGGACAGGCTGGCAAAGTCGATCGACTACATCGACGGACTGACGGACGCACAAGCGCGCGCAACGCTGGCACGCAAACAGCAGGGGACGACATGATCTGTGTCGCATTGCTCGCGCTCGGACTCGACATCGCACCGACCGCCGAACCGGTGTGTGCTGATGTCGTTGAAGCGGCGGAAGCGTATCACCTGCCGCCGTCCGTGCTGGTCTCGATTGCGTGGCACGAGTCGCGACTGTGGCCCGACGTAGTGCACCCGGAGTCAGGTGCAGCGGGACCGTTGCAGGTCATGCCGCAGTTGCAAACGGACGCGGGGTTGATCGACGACGGTGCGCGGATCTTCCGGCAGTGGCTAGATCACGAGGCGCAATCGTGCGTCGAGATTCCGACAATCGACCAGATCGGTGCGGCGCTCTGCCGCTATGCCTGCGGGTATCGCTGCGAGCATCCGTGCCGGTGGTCAACAACCCGTCTCGCACTGGCCGAGACTATCACCGCGGCAACCGCCGCAAGCTATGAGGGCAACGAATGATCACGATCACAGCAAGTGGACGACTCGGGCGGGACAGCGAAGTCAAGCGGATCGGGGACGGCACCGTGTGCAACTTCGCGGTCGCAGCGGAGTCGGGACGCGATAAAGAAACCACGTGGTTCGATTGCGAACTGTGGGGACGACGTGGCGAAGTGCTCGCGCCGTACCTGACGAAAGGTGCACAGGTCACTGTCGTCGGGGAATACTCGACCCGCGAGCACAATGGGAAAGTGTACGCAAAGATCCGCGTGCATGACATCGCGTTGCAGGGAGGCGGCAGCGGTCGCACCGCCCGCGCCTCGCAGGGTGCGCAGCAGTCGCAGGGCGGCGGATTCACCGACGACGCGATCCCGTTCTGATGATGACGACGAACCAGATCGAGGACATCAGAGTCCGACCCGCTGACCACGGGTGCACGTTGATCGACGTGCACGGTGTTGCGGTGCTGCTGACTCCGCGTCAGTGCGAGGCACTGGCCCGCCGATTGCTTGAGCGTGCCGCGGGCAGCAATGCGCCGGAATAGCCAACCCCGCGATCGCCGTATCGGCAACCCACCGCGCCCCGCCGTCCCCGAGTCAATCGACGGGCGGCGGGTGCTCGGTGTGGAGCGACAGCGCGATCGGTGGGTTGCGATTGTTGAGGACGGGGAGCGCGCGTCGTTCGTCGAGTTCTAAACCTCGCACCACATCGGCATGGGCAACCGCCCCGAGTGATGCACTCGCCACACACCGACGCACCGACGCGATCCGGTGTAGTGCTTTGTGGCGTGCCAGTCGTCCGCGGATGCGGGCGACCCCATGCAGACCGTCAGCACTCCGTGATCGTCCTGCCACTGCGCGCGGCGCGCGTGCAAGTGACCGTGCGCGATCATGGCGTGGCGGATGTCGCAGTCCCGCGGCGCCTCGCGTCGTAGTGTCGCAGCTGCTCGCTTTGCGTCCGCGCCGTCCCCGTGATGCAGCATCAGGGGCACGCGACCGATCGCGATCACCTTGTGCGGTGTCTCGCTCGTGTCAACGGTCACTCGTGCCTCGTCGCGATACCGCTGCTCAAGCGCGAGCGCGACAGCGTGACCGAGTACCCGATCGTGATTCCCCGGCACGTGCACAGCTAGCACCGGGGCAGTCGTCGCGAGCAGGTCGATCAATCCTGCCATCAGTTCGATCGCCGCGCGTAACGCTTGCGCGGTACTGCCGACAGACTGCGCACCCTGTGCCGTGCCGCTCGTGGTTGTCTGCGAGTACGTGTCCGAGTGGAGCAGGTCCGAACCGACTGGCACAATCCACCGGTCAGGCATTTCGCCCCACGTCGATCGCACGTCGCTCGGCACTCGGGCGAGCAGTGCTCGCAGTCCGTCCACCTGCTCGCGCAGCGTGTGATCGCGATCGTGCGTCCGCTTGCCAACGTGGAGATCGGTTGTTCCCACGATGCAGTCCCACGGGCCACGGTCGCACGACTCGGGGTCGATTGACACCGCGGGAATGTCTAGTTCTGACACCGCATCCCGCAACGCGTCGTGCACCTCGCGCCACCGCTGTGCATCCTGCCGGGTGCGGTTCCAGTCCCTGCGGTCCGCGCGAACCATTGCCTCGCGCTCGCGCGCTCGCAGTGCGTCCGCGGTTAGTGCTCCGATCGTCGACCCTGCGATCTCCTCGTCCGTCCACGGCGCTCGGGTTTTCGTCAAGCACAGACTGTGCTTGACCGCAGAGAACGACGCGCGATCAATCTCAAATTCGCGGGTGATCTCTGCGATCGTCATGCCGCCCGCGGTGTATGCTCGCCACAGTCTGCGAACCCACGCACCGGGTCGCACGAGGTGCCCGCCAGCGGGTGCACATTGCACGATGTACGTGTCCTCGCTGCCGACGTACACGTACCCGTCACGCTCAACCGTGGCGCCCGTTGTGCGGACCTCGTCGTCAGCGGTCAGGTGTTGGGTGCCCGCCGAGTCCGCATCGCACGGGTCGCCATCTTCGCGAGGCGCACTCGTCGGGGACTCGGCGGGCGAACTGTCCCCACACCAGTATTGATTGAGGTGCGGGTATTCCGGGTCCGGTCTCGTGGCGATCTTGCCCGCCGCTTTGCGGTCCCGAAGTGTGCTCGTGCTGATCTCAAGTTCTGCCGCTGCATCCGCTGCGCGTAACCACATTCCGCCCCCATTTCGCGGGTTTACTCGGGACGCGATCGCAGGTCGTGCGTCGCCTCAAGTCGAACCACCCGATCGTTGAGTGTGTCGACCTTCTCGGACAGTCGATCGTGTGCCGCGTGTGTGACGTAGCTCGACACAATGTGCAGTCGCAGATCGTCGATCTTGCTGCTCACCGCTTTGAGTTGCGAGGACAGCCACCAAGCAAAACCGCCCGCAGTGCTGACCGCACCAACGGCCAGAACGATCGGGACTGTGAGTGATTCGATCGGCACGATGTCAACTCGTAAAGTGTGCCGCCGCAATGACGAGGATCGCCAACGCGACGAACGGGACAATCAAAGCCACGCACACACCTTTCCAGGCATGGGAAAACAAACGGGACCGACTGGCGTGACGACGCACAGGTGATCCGCCTTGCACGACACTTCCACGCCCCACCCGTCCACAGTGACGCCCGCGGACTGATCCGCGGTGTCAACCTGTGCCGCAATAGGGGCGCCGCAACCTGCGAGCCCGAGGCACGCGAGCACGACCGCCGCGCGCATCACTGACCCCCGGTCGGTGTACGGTCTCGCAAGTCCGGCGTCCCGTCCCCGTCCGAGTCCCGCCACAGCAGAGCAGCGATCGCGGTCAGTGACGCAAGCGCCATCTCGTGCCACGGCGCACCGCGTTCAAGCATACCCGCGAGCAGTGTCAGCAACCCCGACACCGCCGCGAGAATCAATCCGATGTTGACGTATTTCAACGCAATCGCTCCAGTGTGGGTCGGATGAATCCGATCAAGCGGGGGTCGTACACAGAATACAGCGACTCGTGCGTGTACACACCGTCACCCTCTGCACTGTCCCCGCCCGTGGTATTGCCACCGATCGTGTCGATCATGCCGCTGTCGTATACGCGCCGCACGACCTCCATGTGTCCCGGTACAGTCTCGCCTCGACGAACAGCGGGCAGGTGCTTCGGGTTGCGGACGATGCACATGAGATCGCCCGGTCGAGGCGTGCCGGTGACGCGCTCGTCCTCGGTCGCATAATGCCACGACCGCACGACACCGCCCGACGTGCGTGACGTGACGCGGTGCCCGAGGGCAAGCGCGGCAATGTGCCAGCACGCCCACCCGAAGTAGGCACACCAAGCGCCCGCCGCCTCGTCATCGCCCCCGCCGATCTCGACGATTGCATCGACCCACCGACCGCGGTTTGATCCGCGCTCGCGTACCTGCATCAGCGCGAACGACCGAGCGACGAGAACAGCAACCACACCGGGCGCGCGCTGCAACGTGTGCAGTGCTTGCGAGATCATGACAAGTAGAAGGCGGCGAATCGCTCGCAGGTCGTAGACTGCTGCGATCCGGCGTAGGCACTGGCGATCAAACCAAGTTCGGTGCCCGCGGTTGACACCGCGACCGCATCGAACGCGATCACGTCAGGCGACCGATCGACGACTACCAGCACCCCATTGTTTACGCGATCTTGATACACCTCGATCGTTGTCTCCACAGAGTTGTCGATCCCAGTGTCAAACGACGCTCCAGAGTCATAAAGCCGCCACGTCGTGTTGCCTGACGTAGTCACGAGAAATTGTCCGCGACCTCCACCCGATGATGTTCGCACACCGAACGTCGCAGACTGCACCGCCGATCCGCCCGGATCGGTAGCCTTAGCGCGCTGGATAACCATGCACATTGCATCCGTTGCTCCCCTCGTGTCCGGCGTACCTGCAACGGACTGACCTGACGCGGACCCTGAGACTACAGCGATCCGGTTCGCCTCGGTTGAGTCGAAGTCGATCGCGCCACCCGCCGCGATAGACTCGGACCATCCAGCACCGCCTGGATCGCTGGCGATGGCGTTGACGCTCGAGATCGTCGCGCCAAGCAGTGGTCGAAACCACGTGATCACGCCGCTCGTGACGTTTGCGGTGTAGAGCACCGGCGTTGTCGACGCGCCGATCACTGCATACTGTCCATCGATGACGGTGTGCGCAGCTTCGATGGCGTCAAGTCCCGCCTGTCCTGCCGTGTCAGTGATCCACGGCAGCGACGCGGATCCGTCGCGCACGATTGCCGCAGGCGGGGCAGGCGGGGCACCGAATAGCAGACCGGGGAACAGTCCCATGTCAGACCTCGCCATCGGTGAACGCGTACCACGTCACACCGCACGCGCTCGTGCCGCTGGCGGTCGTCAGTCTCACCGAGTTCGTACCGGTCGAGTCCAAGATCGTCCGCTTGTACGGTCCAAGCAGGGGCGACGAACCGCCCGCCGCGAGAACCACTCCGCTGTTCGCTGCGGACGCGGCAAGTCCGGGCTCGTTGATTGAGACAGCCACGGACCCCGCGTTGTACACGCGGCACCCGTAGTAGTCGATCCCATCGACGAGATCGCCCGAGACATCGGACGCGGCACCGCCTGTCGTGGCGGTGACAGTTTCAGCGAGGATCGGTTTCATATGTCAAGCTCCGTGTGTGTTCGACTGCTAACAGATCAGGGTTCTTCGGTCAACCAGAGTGAGACAAGTTCACCCGTGCCACCGCTGCGAGACTTCGCCCGAACGTCAGCACGATACACCGTGTCCGCTGTCTGCGACGTGGTCGCGGTTGTCGTGCTCGTGCCGGTCGTAGTGCTGGCCCGCGAGATCGTCAGCGTTTCGACGAGCGCGCCCGCGAGCGTGTACACTTTGATCTCCACGTCGATGTCGTCACCGATCAAGGTCACGCGCAGATCGGGACGCTGATCGGGCGACTTCCGCCAGATCAACCGGTACTGCGGATCGCCCGGATACAGCGTGGCGGTCGTGCTGACCAGTGGCGACGATGTCGATCCGCCGACACTTGCGAGCGCGCGCCCTTGCCTGCGATAGATCAACCGCGCGTCCACCGGCAGCGAGCGCGCCGCGTCGTCCGTAGTGCTGCCCGACCTGATCGCGATCCCCGGCGTCACCGCGTACCGCTGTTCTAGTCGTTCCCATGCCCCGGTGTATGATGTCGTCACAGTGTCACCTCGATCCGTTCCGCGATCGTGCACGCTGCAACGTACGTGTTGCCCGCGGCACCGCTGCGAGTAGTGCCGATCTCGAACAGCAGATCGTCCCCGATCGTGCTCGTGTCAGGCGACTCGATTGCGACCAGCTGGAACCGTGACAAGTCCGAGTCCCTGCCAGCGTACGACAGATCCCGCGCACCCCACACGAGCGCGTCCAGTCCGAACAGAGACAGCAACCCCGAGTCCTCGACGCTTGACCGCGGACCGTCGCTCGTCAGCACCTCGATCGCGCTCGTCGAGTGAGTCAGCGCGGACCCCGCTGTCGGCGCGTACGGTGCGATCGTCCAGTCGAATGTGAGAGTTCGATCCCCGCCTCGGCGCCCGATCATCATCCACGCCCGCCACCCGGTCACGTCCGCACGCTGCGGGATATGGCAGTATCCGAACGTCGGTGTGTCACCGTTGTCCTGACCGAACGTGACCCCGCCCGCGGCATTGATCGCACTCGGACACGCGACGTGCGGCGTGCGGTGGTAGATGCCGAGCGCGTATCGCGACAACCCGCGCACCGAGCGAGCGTATGCAGTCGCCCCGGTCTGATACAACTCCGTCACGGGTGGCGCATCAGCACCGCCTACGACCGCCCACGAGCACGCGCGCAGCGTGCACGTTGACAGCAGTGTCAGTGTTGCGGACTTGCCTGTGCTGTCGATGATGGGTCCAGCGATCGACGGAAGCGACGGCCAGCACAGCAGGCGGTTGTATTCGAACCCCGTGGACGGTCCCGCGGTGCTGATGTTGCCCACGTACACCGTCCCAAGGTCGAGTCCGTCAGTGTCGTACGCGGACAGGTCCAGCGAATAGTGCGACACACCGACAGACAGTCCCGAGTCGTAGCTAGTGAACAGAGCGTTCCCACCCTGTGCGGAAAAGTCGATCTGGTTGACTGTCACCGTCGTCGCGCTTTCGGTGCTCCTCATTCGGAACATGCACCGCCACACGTCCGCGGGATCAGGCGACGGCGCGCGCGGCGCGGTGCACGTCACTGTCACCGATGTTGACGACGCGGCGCTGACGCTGACCGTTGATCCGGTGTTGCCCTCGACCTGCAACGAAAAGTCCATTGCAGCGTTTGCGACCTGCATGATCGCGGTGAACGTGACCGAGTCCGCACCGCTCACAGCGGGGATCAGGAACGGCACACCGAACCATTCGTCCGGGTGCGTGCTCGCTGCAACCGGGGACTCGTACGTCCACGACCCGTGGATCGTCCGGTCGTCCGCTAGTCCCGCGAGATTCGCCCGAGTGCGAACCCCGAGCAGACTCGGGGCGCTCGCGTCGTCGGTGCAGATGTCGTCGTCGATCTCGGTGTATGCCATCCGCTAACCCCACGTGAACGGGTCGTCCGCGCCACTGCCCAACGTGCCCGCGATGTCGCGAGCCCACCAAGCATAGGCGCCACGATACGACGCACCGACCGCGTCCCACGGCGCGAGGATCAGCAAGTCGCCAACTGCGGGCGTCACCGACAGCCCTGACAGGCTGATCGTCGTGGCGGTGCTCGCGGTCACGGTCGCGGTGTCGCGCACCGTGCCGGTCGAGTCCAGCAATTGAAGCAGCGCGCCGACAGGGTACACCGTAGCGTCCCCGGTCGAGTCGTATTCGCTGACATCCACCGTTGCAGTCGGATCGCTCCACGCGGTGATCTCGCCAGTCGGTCCCCACGATCCGGGGTTGTACGTGCCCGCATCGACGTGCACGATCAGCGACTGCGCGTCCAGCGTGTCGCCACGCTCAACCACGAGACCCCGAGCACCTGTCACGCCGCGCGTGCCGTCAGTGTCGTATATCGTCGACAGAGTCACCGAGACCACGTCGCCCACGTCAACCGACAGTGACCGCGCCGCATTGATCTGCACCGCCACGCGTGGCAGCTGCGCGGACGCGATCGCCTGTCGCCATCGGTCCACACACTCGGGGTGCGATGCACCCCACGGTGTGCTGTCAATCTCGGCATCCTCTGCGGAACCGTTGATCTGCATTGCCACGTCAGACACCACACGGTCCGTCGCTCGCTGCCCCTCGACGAGCGCCGATCGCAGCGTGCCCGCGCTGGACTGCGACCATCCTGTGACCGCCTCGCGTCGAATGTCCGATTCTGCGATCTGCGTTGCATCACGCGACACATCGGGCCAGTCGATCACAGTCGGGCGCCCCTGTCCGTCAGGCACGAGCGACAGCGCCACAGGGTACAGCAGCGCCTCGACGACATCCCCGATCGTGCGCGCGTCGAGGTCGTGCGGCAGGTAGTACAGATCCGCCGCCTCTGTCCTGCTGCGCATCGTCGCGATCCCACTGGCGAGCGTGACCGCGTCAGCGTTCTGTACCTGCTCCGCGCACGCCCCGCGCATCGTCGAGGGACTGTCACCTTGTACGATCTCGGACAGCACCGACTTCGGTGACGACGACGAGAACACGTCCGCAAGTCGCACCGATCGCAGTTCCGCGGGACCTGTCGGCAGGTCCAGCGCGCTGACGTACTCGTCCCCGTCAAACGCTGCGCGGACCGGTGGCGATCCGATCGTCAGTGTACCCGACGACACCGCGCCCGCAGTCAATAGCGTGTAATCCGTGCCACCGACACGGACACCAAGCCACGCCCATTGAGTCGCAGCGTCATCAAGTCCCCACGCGCTCGTGTCGACCTCGACATCCGCGGACAGCCTGCCCGGTGTCAGTGCGACAGGCAACCGCAACCCGGTCGCCTCGGGGGGCGAATACGGGCGCCGCAACGCGTCACCGTATGCGGACCCGATCGTCAGGTTGATCGCGCCCGCGTCGGTGGCGAGACCTGCCACGATCCCGCGATACAGCACGGACGACCCCGCGGACGTGACGCGGTACACAGTGCACCGTCGCCCGATGACACCGGGCGGTTCGGACAGCACGACCGGACCGGGCGGTGTCCACGCGATCGGCGCTGCGGTCGTGCCGAGTTGCGCGCGCGTGACCGTCACGTCCGCGCCACTGTGCGACGTGTACGACCACACCTCGCCCGCGACGTATAGCAGATCGCCCGATGACGCACCCGAGATCGTGCCGGTCAGCGTGATCGTCGTGTCGGTCGATTGCACGGGCGCGGACAGTCGCAGCGGGACCCCGCTTGAGTCAGCCCAGAACACGAGGCGACGACGCACGATCTGCGCGGTGTCGCTCGTGTGCGTCAGTGACACGGACAACCCCGCATCACTGCCGACAGCATCAGGTGGGGACCATTGCTGCGTCAGCGTTCCGGGGATTGCGCGCAGCGTGCCAGCGTACACAGTGCCGACCCCGGCAGGCGTTGACGCTGGCGAGCTAGTCGCGAAACCGTACAACCCTGACGCGTCCCCGTATCCGTCCACCGTCAGGACGTATGTGTCCGCGTATGCGGTCACGGGGTCGCCTCGCTTGTCTCAAGCAGAGCCACGACCACATTCCATCGACGACCCCCCACGGTCTCGCGCCTCGAATACAGCGATCGATCTAGATCGCCATCCTCAACGAATCGAACGCTTCGCTCGATTCCGAGCGCGAGCACGAGTCGCAGATCGTAACCTGCCGCGGTCGTCATCAGTAAGTCGTCGAACGTGCCGAACGTGTCGAGGGCGGCACGGTTCGCCAGTGCCGCGAACCCGCTGTCCACGTATGCGGCATAATCTCGGGACATGTCGGCAGACTCGACAAACGGCCACGTGACCGACCACACTCGACGAGCAGTCCACGACAGGCGGTCCCACGTGCCGGGACTGTACGGACTCGCGGTCGTGGTCCCCGGATCGATGTACGTTGGCTCCGCGTCCGCGGCAGGCACACCGGGCACCCATGCACCGTCAAAGTTGCAGTCACTGACGACACCCGTGACGAGTGCGAACGTCAGTGTGTCCGTGCCGCTCGTGCCGCTCGTGTACAGACCGAGGCGCCGCAGTGAGTCGACCGCGCCCTTGATCGTCATGTTCGATCCGCCGCTTGCTGTGACGGTGATCGTGTACGTCGCAGGCTTGCCGATCGCGTACGTCGCTGACGCTGCGGTGATCTGACTGTGAGTCGCGAGCAGTGCCGCGAACCGACCCGCCAGCGAATCGCTCGCAGCGGCGCCGGAATTGTCCGCGCCCCATCCCCACGTCGTCGCAGCAGCGGCGGGGAATGTCAGGGTCTCGGTGACAGCGTTCGCAGTCACGTCCAGCGTGTCGCCCTCAATATCAATCGCCCACGCGATCAACGGGTAGTAACTCAACGAAGATACCCCTCGCGCTGCGCGGTCCGTACGCTGTCAGCCACGAGGCGCGCTGCCTGCCGCTGATCGCCAACGATACCGAAATTGCTTTGAATCGTGGTTGTCTGCGTGATCGTCTGTGCCGGTTCCGGGGTCGCGGTCGCGAGTCCTGACGATGCAGCACCGCCACCGCCACCGCCCGCACCGCCCGCCTGACCGGACAGCGCCGCACCGCCCGCGATCATCGCAGCGGCAGCAACCCCGAGTCCTGCCGCCTGTCCCTGCAATCCGGGGACGAACGCTAGCGCCGTAGCCTCTAGCGCGTACCGCGTACCGCGCGCGATCAACTCCTGACCGAGGAACCCCTTGATCGCGTCAAGCGCGGACTGTTGACCGCTGACGACCGCCGCAAAGCTGGACGACATCGCCGCGGTGAAGTCCTGCGCAGCCTCGACGCGCGCATTGTATGCAGCCTTGATCTTGTCTGCGGCGCGCTGTTGCGCCTCGATCTCTGCATCTAGCAACTTCTGTTGCCCTTGCTGCTCGATCGCGTTCTCTGCCTTGAGGCGGTCAAGTGAGCTAGTCCGCACGTCCGCGCCGAATGTGCGCAGCGTATCAGCGAGCGCGATCAGGTCCTGCATTGACGCGGTGATCTGTTCGACTTCCGCCGCGGTGCTTTCACCGGTCGACTCGACCTGTGCACGGAATACAGGGAACACGGTGGACGCGTCACGGATTGCATCCGCGATCCCACCGATTGACGAGGCGAAGTCGTCGACAGCCTGCGACCGCCTGTCAATCCTCGCAACCGTGTCCTCGACATCGCGCGCGAACCCCTCGCGCAGTGCGTCGCGCGTGTCGATTAGCTCGGATCGCATTTGCGCGGTCGAGTTACTGAACCGCCGCGCGCCCTCACCGAACGAGTCGAGGCGAACGATCACGCCCTCAAGTTCACCCGCCATCCCATCGCGACCCAGACCCACAGCGACCTGATGCGCGGTACGTAGTGCGTCCGTCAGGTCGCTGACCATGTTCGCAATCGCGAGCGATGCCGCCTCGACGGGGATCAGCAGACCGTTGGCAAGTGCGATCCCTAGTTCTGTTACCCCGAGCGCGAGTCCCTTTGTCGCGAGTTTCGCGACCTCGAACACGTCAACGAGACCATTGACGAACCGCACGCCCGCGACCGTCACGTCCAGGAACCCCGCGAACGCGTTGATCGTCAGAGACCGGATCGCGGTCTCGTTGTCTGCGACGATGCGGGACAGTTCACCGATGATCTGTTGCGTCGCCCCGAATATCAGATTCGCGTTCTCGCCACCGATCACCGCAGCGCCGATCGATTCCTGCAACCCTCGGAACTGCTCCGCGGTGCCTGCGACCTGCTCGCCCACGTCAGAGTCCGCCGCAGCGTATGCGCGGACCGACTCGGTCAGGCCATCGACGACACGCGTCAACGCTTCCTCGACCGTGCCGAGTCCAGCCACGCCCAACGCAGCACCGCCCGCCACATCCCCGATCCGCCCGAGACTCTGTCGCGTGCCCTCTGCGGCGCGCTCTAGTCTCGACATCGCGCGAACCGCGTCACGCGAGTCGGCGTCAAACTTGATCCGCGCTCCTACCGTGGTCGCCATCAGGTGCCCCCCGCCGCGCGCTCAAGCAGTTCGCGCTTGCGTTGCTCTGCCCACTGCGCAGCATCCGCAGCGCGACGGTGTGCGCCGTGACACACTCGGGCGAGATTCCACACGCGCGCCGTCACCGAGTCGGGTGACACGCTGCCGCGGTCGATGTGTGCTCCGGTCTCTACCATGTCCCAATACCACACAGGCACGTCCAGCACCGGGCACGCGGGCGGGCGCCCGTCGCGCTGATACCGTCGCGGGTCGCGCAGAGGCTTCGGACATCCTCGTTGCAATCTCGTGATGTCGTCACAGTTTGCACACACATATCCGCGGCGATTCGTCAGGACAGAGAAACCCTCGACTTTCCCAACGCGTCGTCACTCGGAAGTCGCGACGCTAACAGGTGGCGGGCAATCTCTGCGAGCACGTCGAACGGTACTTGATCGTCAAGCCACTCGCGATCGCGGTCACACAATGCGGACACGAAGTCGAGGTGTGCTCGGTGCGCCTCTGACGCGTCCGTGATACCCGCCGATCGCGACATCACGTCCAGCACCTCGGACTGACGCGGCGCGCGAAACTCAAGCGTGGCTTGACCTTCGGTGTGTGTCTCGAATGTCGCTTGAGGCATCCTATCAACTCCACGTGATGTAGACAGGATCTTGCACGGTCTCGGTCGTCCCGACCATTTCGATGTCGTACGTGCGGAACGTGTCCCCGCCTCGCTGCGGCAGTCGGACGAAACTGTCCAACCATGCCAGCGTGACCGTGTTCGATTGCCCGTCAGTATATGCCAGCGAGCGAGAATCCGTCGACCCCCCGATCGCCTCGGTCCACACCGCAAGCGACGACTCGTCGTCCGCGTCAATCGTCACACCGAGCACCGGGCCAGTTGACGATCGCGCGAGAAACGACACGTCCATTGCGCCGGTCGCGGTGGCAACGGGACGCGTCACGATCTCGACACCATAGTCCGCAGAGAACGAGGCGAGACCCGCGACAGTGCCAGCGATTCCGCTTGTGAACGTGACAGAAGGCTTGAACACGGACGGGGTCGGTTCGGTCCCATACGTCTCGTCGCCATTGCTCACCGTGGTCGCGGTGGGGGTCGTCCACTTGCCTTCGATCGTCCACGTGTGAACGATTCGCCCGCCCGCGTCCGCTTCGCTCGTCACGCTCGCGACACCGTCGTACAGAACGTACTGGTTCCCACCGATCTCGTCGATCTGCACCGTGACGTACACAAGATCCGTTGCGAACACCTGCCCACACTTGGGGGTCCAGCGGACCCGGTCCGGGGTCGTCAGCGTGTCAATGTCTCCGCTTGCTGCCCACAGTGGCGTCAGCGGACTGGACGTGGCGTCGGTCAGGTCGGTGAACCCGTAGTCCTCTGTTTGGAACGATACGCGCCACCCCTGCGAACCGAGCACCGGACCGACCACACCGCCCGCGCTGGACGACATGTCGCCACGCTCGATCAGCTGCTCACCGATCGGTTCGATCGTCGGTGCCCCAAGTACGCGCAACGACTCGTCAACACCGATCGTGATGCTTGCGGCGCTGCCCGCGCTGGACTGCGACTTGACCGTGACAACGGTTTGTCTGCTTTGAATAGGCATTTCAGTGTGCTCCGATCATAGCGGCGCCATCCGCATCCGCTGGTTTGCTGTCAATCTAATCTGCACCGCTTGGAACCACTGTCCCGACCGCTCGTCCTCGAATACGATCTCTGTGTTGATCGACTCGGGGCGGCACTCGTACACACCGACCGCCGCACCGTATGACGATGTCGGCAGGTGCAATTGAAGCGCGTAGGCAATCCCCCAACACATGATCCGGCGCGCGTCCGCGTACTCGGTCGCTGTGTCATAGTCGGACGCGGCAGCCATCAGCACGCGGGCGACAAGCGTGTGTTCGACGTACCACGCCCCGAGCGCGTCCGCGGTCCCTGCCGTGGTCGAGTCCCGTTGCGTGCTTTCGACGTACAATTGCACAAGCGGCGTGTCCTCAAGCACGACCTCGGGGATCTCGCTGCGGATGACCTGCCGCACGTCGGGGATCGTCACGCTGTGCGCGAGCTCTAGCGCGTTCAGCACTGCGGGTAACTCGGTCTCGATCACTGCTTGCGCTTGCTGCAACATGGTTGCAGCGTTCCAGTTGATCGCGACAGTCATAGACCGAGCCTCCGTCGCACAGCAGCGGACGACAGCCCGACCCGCGCGCCCTTGCCGATCTGCTCTGCCACTTCCGCCGCAGCACGCTGGACCTTGTCGCGGGTGACGTTGACGAACCGGGGTCCGAGCGCGAGCAGCGGTCGACGCGGGATGCCATAGGCACCCGCCCACAGTGGAGCACGACCGGCGCCCCGATCATGTCGCCACGCGTACGGAACATCCGTCCCCGTGGTCAGCGTGCGGCGGTCAGGTTCCCACACGGACAGCGGGTGACGCGAGGTCACGATCGACGGGTACAGCAACTCGCGCCCCGGTTGCCACCGAAGCGGCACGTTTGCAAACCGCGGATTGCTCAACAGTCGAGGCTTGATCCAACGATACGCGCGACGCTCTGCGGTGTCCTCGTACTGTGGCCACGGTGTCCCGTTGCTTCGACCCTGTGTGTGGAACATCCGCCGCCGCGACAAGTACCACTCGCGCTTGAGCGATTGCCACAGCGGGCGGAAGTCGCGCACCTCACCGATCGCGCCCTCGATTCCGTCCAGCACGTTCCCAAGATCATCACTGACGACGAGGCGAAACCCTGCCATCAGACCGACCCCGACCACGCGAGGCGCTGTCCGAGTCCCTGCACCTCGATCGCGGACTCAATCTCGTCTGCTCGCGTCACGTGCGAGGCGGGCAGGTTCGCAGCGCCATCGTTGATCGGGCGACCGTCCGCAAGCATGCGGGACACCTCGGTCGACAACCGGTCCCACGCCTCGGACGTGCGGCGCTCGTACGCGTCAGCGAGGTCCGTGCTCGTGCGGTCACGTGCAAGCAGCACGTCAGCGGCGACACCATAGATAATCCAACGGCGCGCGATCTGGTACACCTGCAACGTCGCATCCGCCGACACGGTGTCCACGTCCACGCCCATGTCGCGCAGTGCCGCGGATATCTCTGCACCTCGCTCGGTGATCATTTCACCGACGACAGTGCTGCTCGGTGAGGTGTCAGCGGTGATCGCGAGGCGATGCGCGCGCCCCGCGATGTCAGAGACAGCGACACCGAATGTCGCGATCGTCGCCATCACTCGCCCCGCAGAGCTACGATCAAAGCCTCGCGCGTCGCTGTCCGATAGGTGAGATCGTCACCATCATACAGCCTCCACAGTTCCGCGCGCGTCATGTCGTCGAGGTCCGACCCGGTGTCCTGCGTCACAGGTTCCGGGGCAGGCGTCGACGCCGAGTCACCGACCGCACACACGAGACCTCGACGGACCGCCCCATGCAGGGCGTCCCATTCGGGCAGCGTGTCGATCTCGCAGTCCCACGCGTCACCGGGACGGCGCATAACGCCCCCCGTGACGAGTACATATTGTGGATCGGTGACTCGGTATCGCATGCGATCACCCTATCAGGTCAGCAGGTCGTAGGCCAGGTACCCCGCGCCCGCGTCCGCAATGTGCACGTCGTAGTACGCGTCCGCGTACACGCGCTGTCCAGGCATCGCCTCGACGCGCTCGTTGCGCAGATCCAACGGACCGCCGCTGTCATCGTTCGGAACGATCGTCTTGAGGAACGACTTTTCGAGACCGGACCCCGGAACGGTGAACGCGATCTTGCCCGAGAAGATGTCGGTTTTCGTTCCGTTGGCTGCCTTGTACTTGCCGGTCACGTAGTTGACCGACTGCACACCGGGCAGGTAGTCACGGAAGAACGCAAGCACGTCGTCGTCCGTGGGGATCGTGTCGTTCGCAGTGCCGACGCGGTTCCGAATCTCGGTCAGCAGCTTGAGGTACCGCTTGCAATCGCGAGCGATCCACACGTCCAGCGGGGCGCCGATGTCCCATGCTTCCTCGTCGAGGAGCGCGTCCTCGACCGTGTCAAGCAGGCCGATCACGCTAAACGATGCCGACGTGATGTCACCAGAGTCCGCCGCGTTCGTATAGTTCGACGACGTGCCGAGCGCGGTGAACACGTGGTAGTAGTGAAGCGCCGCAGCACGACCGGTGAGGATGTTCGACGTGTACGACTCCACGTCGATCCCATTGTCGGTCAGCAGCTTGGCAGCCTCGCGATCGGCCAGGTCGATCTGTCCGAGTTGGTATCGCTTGCACCGATACGAGTTCGACGAGAAGTCGATCGCCAGTGGCGCGTAGTTCGTGGCGGACAGTGCCACCTCGTTCGCGATGTTCACGTCCGTCGACAGGTCGACACCGCGCCACGTTGCGTCAGTCGGGTACGTGCCCTCGTGCGCGCCGAAGGCAGAGATCGGTGCGCAAGTCGTGGCGAGTGCCCACTGTCGCTCTTGCGCGATTGCTTCATTGTACAAGCCCTTGACTGCGACCGAATCAACCGGTCGCTGACTAGGCACGACTCCGAGTCCGTTGCTCATGATCGTCTCCTATCAGGTGGTGGTGTCGAGAAGGATCGACGGATTGACGTTGACGCGGCAAAGCGCGCCATCCGTCCCGTCCTCAAGGGCGGTCCCGATGATGTGGACCACGTCACCGTCCGAGTAGTCGGTGGGGTCGAACGGAATCACGCGACCGGTCGCGGCTTCCGCTACGAGGCGCTGACCGTTGACGATCGTTCCGCCAGCGAGCGCGGAGCACTCCCCGAAGGTGCAGACCGTCACAGGCTTGTCGCTCGCGCTCGCGGTCGTCACGTTGATCCCCGCGCAGTTGAGCGCGGCAACGGTCGACTGTCCTGCGTCGTCGCAGATCACCCACTTGTCGGACGAGTCCCGAACGACGAGACCGACCGAAGAAATCGCTTCACCTGCCACGCGCGGGCGCGCGGCGTACTGCGTCAACATGCCCATGTCACTTCACCTCGCTGTTGATCTTGTTCCACGCTTCCGAGAACGTGCAACCCTCGGACTGCATCAGCGCGCGGGCGCGCTCACCGAGGGACAGGTTGCGGACATCCTCACCGTCGCCCGCGATCGCCTTTCGTGGCGTGACCTTCGGACGCTCGGACAGGCGAGCGATGACAGCGTTGTACGCCCACTCGTCCCGCAGTCGCAGTTTCGCGAGTTCATCGACCTCGACATCCTCGATCACGTGCGATTCGCGCAGGGCCAGAACCTCACCCCGAGCCTTCTCGTGTGCGAACTCGGACGCCAGCGCGTCGTACTGCTCGCGCAACTTGAGCACGTCAGCGGGTTCGCTCTGCTTCTGCTCGGACATTTCAAGTCCCGACATCGCAGCGGCGATCCGCTCGTCGATCATGGCGACGATCTGCGCAAGCATGTCGTCGTCCATCATCTTCGCACGTTCCTCGGCAGGTGCGGCGCCGTCCATCAATTCAGCCTCGGGCGTGTCCACACGCACCTCCTCGGCAAGGGTTATGTGGCGAAGTTCGCCACGTTGGGGTTGCCCGCGCTTCAAATGAGGCACGGTCACGACTGACAATTCCTTCAGGACAGCGGGATGCACCCGCCCGTCCTCGTCCGACCAGTTGAAGTCCGCGCCGATCGACACGTATTGCACCGCTCCGGCGTCATCCAGTGCAGAGCCGATCGAGTTCCACTCGACCCCGAGATACAGCGCGCGCTCGTGCTGTTGCGGGATGCCCATCGCGTGCGCCTCGTCACGAGTCAACACACGACCCCGACGGACGCAACCGAGGGCCACTCCCTCGCGATCGTGCTCGCGAAGCACGGGCGGTTGCCACGTGTCGAGATAGGACAGCATTGAACCAACCCACTCGTCGAACCGCTGATCCCATTCCCAGACGGTCCCGCCGTAGTGGATCGGATCGTCACCGACCGCCCAAACCCACGCAAGCCCATCATCGCGGGTGACGATCTGCCGCTCGGATAGTTCAAGCATCGCGCACCTCGGGCGAGTTGGCGAGTCGATCCAACTTCTGGTCGTCGGTCGTGGTCGCTTGCGTCGCGCTGCGACCGTACAGCATCAGCCACCCGCAGCGGCAATCCGGCGCACCCTTGCACGAGGGATCGGGCAGGGGCCACGACCGCCACTCGTCCGAGTCCTCGGGCAAGCGGAACGTGATCCCATCGCGCTCGCGGCACACAGTGCACCGGTTGCGATCGGGGATCGAGGTGCGGACGACCGCGACCACGTCCACGCCCTCGGGCGTGCCTGCTACCAGTCGCCCGGTTGACTCGATCGCGTTGCCTACTCCGCGCACCTCGCGAACCAGTCCGCCCGGTGTGATGCGCGAAGCGAACGACCCGCGGTCCCCGCCCTGCGTCCACGCGGTTTCCACTTCGCCCTGCACTCTGCTCGCCACGGTCTCGGCGGCACGCTGCACACCGGCAGCGGTGCGAGCGGACGACTCCGCGGCGACACGCTGGACAGCCTCGGACGCGCCCGCGCTTGCGTCGGTCGTCAGTCCGCGAGCCACTGCGCGCGCAGCTTCGCCCGCCGCCTGCTCGCCCACTAGCGCGATCAGGTCCTGCCGGTACTGCGCGATCCGCGCCTCATACCGTGCAACGTACGAATCGAACACTGACGCACGCTCGCCCGGTTGCCACCCGTCCGACAGCGCGTCCCACACTGCGGCGCGGTGTTCGACTGCGATCGCGTTGACATCGCGTTGCATCGCCTCGTCAAGCGCCTCGCGTGCCTCGAAATTGTCCGCCCACGTGACACCCGCCTCGATCTCGGTCAGCGGGCGATAGGTCACGAACTCGCGACCGTCCGCGCCCGTTACCGTTACGCCTTCGATCTCGGCATGGTTGCACGAGGCGTGCTCGCGCTGCTCCACGCTGCGACGGATAACCCGTTCCGCCCACGCGCGCCCCGCGTCACCGCCCCACAGGTCCCACGCGATGCGACCCGCAGAGGGGAATCCGGGGTCCCCGTCCTCTGCACCCTCTGCGTCGAGGTCGCCCACGTGGCGATCGAAATACGCTTTCATCCGCTTGACGGTATCCAGCGACAGGTTCGCGCGATTCGACAGGTCCCGAGCGCGCGCAACACCAACCTCGGTCCCGCCTCGTCCGTACTCGCGGCGCCACTCAAGCGCGCGGGCGGCAGTATCTGCGGCGCCCTTCGGCGGGACGAATCCGTCCGACATCGCGACCGGTTGCGATGCGACACGCTTGCGCGACTCGGCATCAACGATCCGCTGTGCGGACTCAAACGGCACACCTGCCGCGGTCAGCAACTCAAGCGCGGTCTCGGACGCGATCGGCGCAACACCGGGCTCGGTCGGATTGAGCGACTGGACGATCGCCTGTGCCGCTTGGATCTGACCGACGAGCAGCGTGCGGGAATCGCCCACCTCTGCGCGCTCACCGAGTCCAAGTATCTCGCGTGCCTGCGATTCGTCGTCCGCGCTCCACGTCAGCAGACCGGACGACACCGCGGCGGCGGTCCGCGTCACCCACGTCGCAGCGTCAACGCTGACATCGTCGACGAGGCACAGATCCGGCAGTCGTCCAGCGTACCCGATCTCTCGTGCCAACCACGCCGCATTGTCCCGACCGTATGCCGCGTACAGCACCTCCAGTCGCGCGGCGGTCTCGTCGTCATCGGACGCGCTGATCTCCTCACCGAGGGCGCGCGACCCGTGCGCAGCTGCTCCGAGCGACCGAAGCGCGCGCGACAACTTGTTGTCGATCTCGCTGTCTAGATACTCAAGCGACGATCGCACGTCAGGCATCGACCCGGACGGGTACTCGACCGCGACATCATACCCCTCGGGGTGAATCATCCACGGCGCGTAACCGTTCGCCCACGATTGCAGCGTGGACAGCATCGCATCGCGATCCGCCTGCGACTCGCCCGCGGGCGACTGCACCCGCAGCATCCCCGCGTCCATGAACAAGCGACGCTCTGCCCCGAGTAGCGTGGACTTCCAACGCTCGAACAGCATCACCAGCGGACGGTACCACGAGACCCCCTCGACCTCACCGGGCGTCCCGCCGTGCTGCAAATGGATCAACCTCGACCACTCGATCACCGCTGACCCGCTGCGCGATGTCTGCCGCACGCGGTTCGGTTTCGCGCTCGGGGTCGAGGGCCACCCGTATTGATCAACAGTCGAGGCGTGCAACTGGAACAACTCGACGCGGCGCCCGTCACCCACGGCGCTCGGTCGTCGCTCGGTCGGTGCCTCGACCCAGCGCCGCTCGGCAAGATAGAACCCGCGGCGGTAGTAGTCCGACAACATCGGTGCGAGTGCCTGCCACCCGGTAGCGTCGCACTCCGCGTCAGGCGTCACGTCATCGACGAACAACGCTTGACACAGTGCAGAAAAGCGCGCCTCGTCCGCGGTCGCCTCGTCGGGCGTGCGGTACTCGGGCACGTTGCGACCGATCGTCAGTACGAGTTCTTCGGCAGCAGCGGCGATCCGCGGGTGCCCTCGCTCCATCTGATCGTATATGCCAGGCATCCCCGCAAGTCCGCGGACGGACTTCGGGTACAGTTCGGATGTCGGTTCACGCGTGGGAACCTGCCACCCGGTTTGATACGTTGGCGTGCGCACACCGCTATTAGGCATGCGCACGCGTTACCACACACGATCAGGCGTGTCAATATTTGGCGCGCGTTATGCCGACCACTGGTCCGGCGCGGTGTGCATGTACCGCCAGAACGTAGACCCGTGCGTGTGCACTACGAATACACCGGATTCAAGCATAGGCAACGCGTCGTCGATGTCGTGCCACTCGTCCGGCAGTCCGTCCGGTTCGTCGTCGTCGTCGTCGTCAGGTGTCGGGGCGATGCGACGAGCGAGGGCCAGCGCGCGCCCCGCCAGCATCGCCAGTGCTGCGGCGATCATGATGCGCCGATCAGTCACGGTGCGCCCACCATGCCAGCCACCCCACGCCACCGCCACCGAGTGCAGATACCACGACCGCGATCAAAGCATCGAACCCCATCACTGCACCTCACCGGACACGCGCGACAGTGCGTCGCGCAGTTCGTCGATCATCGCTTGCGCCTCGTCCCGCGTGAACTCGGCAACCACACCGCCAGTCGTGACGAGCACCGTGTTCGGTCCGATACAAGCGCGCACCTGCCACCTGATCCCATCCGTATCAATCGCCATCTGCCGACCCCTTGTCCGCCTTGTCAGCTACTCGTCCGATCATTGCGGCAATCTGCCGCGCGTGCTCCGGTGAAACGAACACAGCAATGTTCGCACCGAGCACCGCACAAGCGATCATCACCTGTCCCTCGTACTCGCTCGCGGCGATGTACTCGCCATCCGCATCACTTCTCACGATCTCGTCGTACGCCATCTCTCAACCCTCCATCTGCGCCACCGGACCCCGCCCCCACAAACTGATGGGGCGCGAGGGCGGGGCGCGGTGACTGCCCACTTGTTATTGACGCGGGCGGTGTTCTGTTCGTAGTTCCATCAATTTTGCGCGTCAAGCGCGATCTGTGATGCGTCGTCAGTGGACCCCACCGGAACCACCGAAGCGCGGCGGGGTCCTCCTCGCACCATGCGAGGGACGCACCGCAAACCCTACCACACCGATCGCGTCCGTCAATAAAAAAGCGATCAGAATCCGCGGCGCGCGATCTTCGGTGCTGCCGCCCACGACACCTCGGGCGCGCGACCTATGCTCGGCATCAGCCACGTGACGCCCCACACGAGCGCGTCCAGTCGGTCAGGTGACGCGAGACCGGGCACCCACGCGCACAGCTGATCCTCTAGCTCGGGCAGCATGCCGACATGATGCACCCGCCCCTGCTCGTATAGCGCGGACACAGGTTCGGCGCGGGTCGCCTTTCCGCGTGACGCTCTGACCGCCTCGTACGCCACACGGCGATCAACCGCGCGGATCGTCGACTCGACGAGGTCCCCGCCCTGATTCACTTCCGCCACGATGCGCGACGCGCCGTGCCGGTGATAGGCATCAACAGCGATCCGCGTCCAGTCGCTGACCGGGTGACGACCGCTCAAGTCCTCGATCACATAGGCGTCGCCATCCGCCCCGAGACCGACGACAACGATCCCTGTCTCGTCCGACTCGTCGAGTGCAGTGACCGCGGGGTCGATCGCGACCACGACTCGGGGCAGCGTGCGCGGCGCGGTGTCCACGCGGGCAGCGTCGATCGTGTCGATGTCCCACAGTGCACCCTCGACCGCGTCCAACACTTCCGCGTGTAGTTCCTGACGACCGAGCCTCGTCCCCTCGTACCGCCTCAACAGTTCGTCGACGACACCCGGCGCGAGGTTCTGCCGGTTGTCCATTGTCGACCCGCGCGTCACGTGCACGTCGTCCCGAGACAGCATCGCCCGCACGCGCGCAGTCGGTCGAGGTGTGGACGTGATGATCGCCCGCGGGTCAGTCCCGAGTCGCAGTCCCATCGCCATTTGATCAAGCGCGTGCATGCCGCCCACCTCGCGCCACAAGCACCACTCGTCGCCCCACGCGAAGTGATGCTGCGGACCCGCGAGCACGTCAGGCTTATCGGCGGTGTAGCACTGCGCCGTGCTGCCGTTCGCCCACGTGATCGTTTGCTTGCCCGGTTCCCACTGGCACGGGTTCCACGGTTTCGACGTTGCGACGATCCCAGACTCGCCCTCGACCATCACGGACCGGGTGTCGCGGTACGTCCTGCCGACGAGCGCGATGCGACATCCGGGTTGCTGCTCTGCCCATAAGTGCACCTGCTCCGCGCCGGTCCGTGTCTTGCCGAAGCCACGACCCGCGAGCACGACCCACCATCGCCAGTCCCCGCGCGGCGTCATCTGCTCGTGTCGACCGTGCACGATCCACGAGTGCAGCAAGCGGACCGCCTCGTCCGGTGTCAGCGTCGCAAGCCACGCGTCGCGCTCGTGCTTGGGGCGCGCGCGCAGTTTCTCGATCAGACTAGGCATGACGCCACGAACGACGAACCCCCGGTCCGGGTCGCATACGCGTCCGCAGACCGGGGGCCGATGGAGGGGTTGACGCAGCATGCCACGCGATGCGAGCGGGTGTCAACTGTCGCCCCCAACAACCTCGCGCAGTCGGTCGATCGCGGACTCGCCCCCGATCGTCACCTCGGTCCGCTGCGGTGCGTCGAGTCCGGTCAGCTTCGCGCGCCGTTCCTGCACTCGCAACGCGGTCGCGATCGCCTTCTCGTCACCGTCCTCGATCTTCGGTTGCAGTCGCGCGAGGTACTGATCGAGTCTTTCGAGTTCGAGATCCCGCAGCTGCTCCGCGCTGACCCTGGTCTCTGCGCGCAGTTCGTCGAGTTCTGCGGTCACGTACTTGTGCGCGGTGTTCCTGCTAACCCCGAGTTCCTGTCCGATCTGCCGGTACGACATCCCGCGCTTGCGCAGTTCGAGCGCCTGTGCCCTGCGTTCTACCGCGCTCGGATCGGGTCCCTTACGCTTGCCCATTGTCACCCTCTCAACGTCACGGACATCGTGTCCCGCAATCGCCACGCGTACAGAGCGATCAACACCGCGTCCGCGGCGCCCTCACCGAGCGCGCATCCGCTGATCTTCTCTGCCGCTGCTTTCTTCTGTGCCTTTGTCAGTCCTCGCAGACCTAACGCGGACTGCCAGCGTGACGGATGCACGTCGAATCGACTGACCCCGTGGATCGCAACGTCAAGCTGTCCGAGTCCCCGCCCGATACTGCGTTCACTTCGCTGACCGTGTGCCACGTCGATCGGCGCTTCCACGTACCAGGGCAACCCCGAGTGCTGCTCGCGCACGAGCATCGCCAGTTGCCACAGTGGCCGGTCTCGGGTTGCCTGCCATGTCTCGAACCGCTGTCCGTCGTAGACAGCGATCCCACCCTTCGCGCCGATGTCGACCCCGATGACCTGCATGCGCCGACACTATCACGCGCGCGCGCGCGGTGCAACCGGGTGTCCCCACCGCTGACCGTAGCAATTTCAACGGGTTGCGCGGATTCCGAGCCCGTGTCCCCACCGTGTCCCCACCCCACCGGGGACAAGATTCTTTCAATGATTCCGCGCGCTTGGTTGCAGTTTCGGGCGCTTGTCCCCGGTCCCCACTCAATAGAGATCAACACCGCCGCGCGCACGCGCGCACGCGCGCGCGTAAAGGCTATGTTTCGCGACAGTGGGGACAAAGGGTATTTTTTGAACTATCTATCTATCTATCTATCTAGAAACACACGGGTTTCTCGTGTCCCCACTCTGTCCCCACCGGTGGAGACACGAAATTGAGAGTGCAACAATTCCGGCAGGTTGCAGGGCACCGCTTGTCCCCACCGGTCAGCGTCAAGTGGGGACACAAGGGGTGATCGCTGGACCGATCACCCTGCGACAGATCGCGTTTTGTGCTTGACGCGCGATCCTCGACCGTGCATCCATAGGTCAACCCGAGGGCGATGGGTCCCCGGATCGGTGGAGGCGAGACGCATGCGATACATTGACGAGGATATGGTTGAGGACCAGACCGGGTGCACGCTTGAGCAGTTCGAGGACGTGTACGTGCTGCACACGAGCGACGAGATCATACCGCTTGATCCGGTCGCGCTGTCTGACTGGCGACCCTGCTACAATCTGGCCGCTGGCGGTATGTCAGACGATGATCGCTGGCACGCGAAGATCCACAACTGCCAGAGCGTGATCGATACGTGCTCCGCTGTCACTGTCGACCGGCACACGTCGATCGCGTGGTACGAGCACAGCGGGTCGTGGTTGGGCGACGATCTAACCGAGTCCGTGCGAGTGCCTGGCCTGCTGACCGACGACGAGACCGACAGGATCGAGACAGTGCTTGCGGCGCTGTCCGTCGAATACGGTGTCAATCCAGTCGGTGAGGGCGACACATCAGTATGGGCAGTCGGACCGACAAGTGCACAGCTTGAGATGATCGTATCCATGATCATCGGCGCGGGGTCGTATCGGTGATCGTTGCAACGCTGCACTGTGCCGAATATCCCGCGGACACGCTGACTGTGCATGTCGATGCAACCTCGTTGTCGGTGGTATGCACTGACAGCACGACACCGGGAGGCAGCACCGCGGCGATCGTGCTGGACATGGAGGGCGCCCGCGATCTGCGGGACGCGATCGTCAACGCAATCCGCTACACAATGGATCACAAATGAACCACCACGAACTGACCGAATACCTGGCCGATCGCGAGGTCAAGTACCCCGAAGTGGCCGCTCGTATGATCGCGAATTGGATGCAGGGCGAATCACTAAAGGTGATCGCGGAACGGCAGAACATCGACCCCGGCGCCGCAGAGCGCAGGTTGAACCTTGCGGCGGTGGCGCTCGGATGCGCGGACCGGCACAGGCTGCGCAGACTGTACGAGTTCACCGACGACGACACGGACGATCCGCGGGACGAGGTGCACGTGATGCGCGACCCGATCACGGATTATCCAGCGGCGCGCGACATGGCGCGCGCGGTCACGGCGCTGACGCTGCGGACGAATCGCAGTGTGTGGGGGTCGCCTGCCTCGGTGCGCGACGCGTTGCTATTCTCGTCAATCCAGCACGCACAGCAGCGTCTCGACGAAATGCACCGCGCGGGGATCGTGAGGTTCGGTCGTCCGCTGGACAGCAAGGGACGCGTCCGATGGGGGGTCACGCTGTGCGTGTAGGATCATTGTTTAGCGGGATCGGCGGATTCGATCTCGGACTTGAGCGCGCGGGAATGTCGGTTGCGTGGCAATGCGAGATCGACCCCGACGCCCGCGCCATCCTCGCGAAACACTGGCCTGAGGTGCCCTGTTATGGAGACATCCGATCGATCGACTGGTCGACCGTCGAACCCGTTGACATCGTGTGCGGCGGCTACCCGTGCCAGCCCTTCAGTCACGCGGGATCGCGTGCGGGCGAGTCTGACCCGCGCCATCTTTGGCCAGAGGTTGCCCGATGCGTGCGCCATCTACGACCCCGATGGGTGCTACTGGAAAACGTCGCAGGGCACCTTTCATTGGGCTTCGGGGCCGTTCTCGGAGACCTGGCCGCGCTCGGGTACGATGCGTGGTGGGACTGCATACCCGCTGCGGCCCTCGGCGCCCCGCACCTACGCGACCGAGTGTTCGTCGTGGCGTGGCGAGCTACTGCCGACGCCAACGACGGTGGACACGCGCACGAGTCCGCGGACAGGTCCGATCGAACGCACGAGCTCGGGCACGCTTCGCACGCGCACGAGCGACGGTCGCACGGCGATGTTATCGCTGGCGGATCTGGCGATGTTGGGCTGTCTGATTCCGACCCCGACCGCGTCAATGCACAAGTGCGCGACGATCTGCCCGTCAAATATTCAGCGATTCCACCAGAAAAGGATGCACACCGAGGGGGCGATCGGTGCGCTTGGATACCGCGGCAGGCTCCATCCCCAGTTCGTAGAATGGATGATGGGGTTCCCGTTGCACTGGACGTGCCTCGACTCCGAGGACTAGGCAACGCGATCGTCCCGCAGATCCCCGAACTACTCGGGCGGATCATCATGGAGGTTGAGCAATGCAGATAACCGACGACGAGATCGATCGATGGGCAGAGCGTGCGGCGATCATGGGATGCGAGGAATCCGCCGCGGTGCTCGTGTTCGGTGACGACGTGGACATGGACGCAGTGTATCGGGCGTGGGACGACTACGTGTCCCGAGTGCGGTGCAGTGCGTGCGAGGGCTCCGGGCTTGTCGACAACCCGCGGCGCCCGCGTCACGAGCCTCGGAACAATAGCGGACTGTGGGACATGTCGTGTCCCGCGTGCGGTGGGATCGGGAGGGTTGACGAATGAAATGGACACGTAAGCGAATCCGAATCAATCAACGGCACCGCGAGCCGATCGAGGTCGACGGGTGGTTGTCACCGTCCGGTCGCTGGCACGTTCGACGCGCTCGTCGCGACTCGGATATGTGGATCGTGTCGCACGTGCCCACGGGGCGCGCGGGGATGCGCCCGGTGGGACTGCTGCGAGATATCAAGCAGGCACTCGACGACGCGGACGCATCGATCGGAATTGTGACCAGTTACGAAAACAACCGCGACTCTGCGCGAGACCTGCTCGCGCCGTATTGCGAGGACATCACTCGGAGGTTTGCACCGTGACGGATACACTGATCACAGTCGGGGACTGTCTCGACACGTTGCGCGCGATGCCCGACGCGAGCGTCGACGCGGTCGTGACCGATCCGCCGTATGGACTCGGGCGCGAGCCCGACCCGCGCGAAGTGCTCGCGGCGTGGCTTGACGGCGCCGAGTATCAGCCGGGCGGGCGCGGATTCATGGGTAAGGCCTGGGACGCCTTCGTCCCGTCGCCGGTCGTCTGGTCGGAGTGCCTTCGCGTGCTCAAACCGGGCGGCCACCTGCTCGCGTTCGCGGGGTCTCGCACGTACGACTGGATCGTCATGGGCGTGCGGCTCGCTGGCTTTGAAGTGCGGGATCAATTGCTTTGGCTTTACGGGTCCGGGTTCCCGAAAAGTCTGAACGTCAGCAAGGCGATTGACCGCGCGGCCGGGGCGGAACGGGAGGTGGTGGGGAAAGCACAATCTTGGAACCGTCCCGAATCAACGGACGGGCACACCGCGCGAATGAACACAAGCCCAGGAATTTACGACATAACCGCACCCGCCACCGAAGCCGCTCGCCAGTGGAACGGATGGGGCACCGCGCTCAAACCCGCGCACGAACCGATCGTGCTCGCTCGCAAGCCGCTATCCGGCACCGTCGCGCACAACGTGACGACGCACGGGACCGGGGCGATCAATGTGGATGGGTGTCGGGTGGGGAGTGAGGGCGGAGTCGGGCACGTAGTCGCACAAGGCGATCCACAGGCCGAAGGATGGGGAACCAGAAAGCCTGTATTTGACAACACAGTGCGCGGGAGATTCCCCGCCAACGTCCTACACGACGGATCGCCCGAAGTGCTCGCGGGGTTTCCGGTGACGTCGAGCGGCGTCTTTGCGTCTCGGAAGACGCGCGGGATCTGGTCGAGCGAGGCGGCAGAGCAGAGCGTTCGGGTAACGGGCGACACCGGATCCGCCGCCCGATTCTTCTACCACGCCAAAGCGAGCCGCGCCGAACGCGAGCGCGGGTTGACGCACCGCGAGCCCGAGACGGTGGGCGACGGTCGCGCGGTCGCAGCTGACAACGCCTACCAGCGCGGCAAAACCGAGCGCCGCAACGTGCACCCCACGGTCAAGCCGGTCGCCGTTATGCGGTGGCTCGTGCGACTCGTCACGCCACCGGGCGGAGTCGTGCTCGACCCGTTCACCGGCAGCGGCACGACCGGGATCGCGGCGACGCTCGAGGGGTTCCGGTTTATCGGTTGCGAGCTCTCGCACGAATACGCCGACCTCGCACGCGGGCGAATTGCGCACGCGGTCGCGCACCCGCACGAATGGGACCCCGAGATCGATCCGCCCGCCGCTGACGAGCCCGACGCGGTGCCCGGTCAAACCTCACTTTTGGATCTGGTATGATG
>Ga0208004_1000087_pt1 | contig 32131 bp, 28 predicted proteins | sample DEB08_DNA_6_FD_184522 | JGI IMG/M metagenome (GOLD analysis project Ga0208004, IMG submission 184522) | Aqueous microbial communities from the Delaware River and Bay under freshwater to marine salinity gradient to study organic matter... | ecosystem: Environmental > Aquatic > Marine > Coastal ...
GTGCCCACCCCGAGAAGTCCGGCGATCTCGTCGGCAGCACGCGCCACGACGTCGTTGACGACCGTCCGGTCGAATTCGGGCTCCGCGGCGAGTTCGACCTTGGCCGTGGCCAGTCGCTGGGCAATCACCTCCGGAGCCTCGGTACGTCGTCCCTCCAGCCGGTCCACGAGGGTTTCCCAGGAGGGTGGGGCCAAGAAGACGAAGACCGCCTCGGGGGCGCTAAGCCGAACCTGGCGGGCCCCCTGCAGTTCGATCTCGAGCAGCACCGGACGCCCGGCTTGGAGGAGATCGTCGACGGGTGCCGCGGGCGTGCCGTAGCGATTGCCGGCGAACTCCGCCCATTCGAGGAGTTGGCCCTCCTCAATCATCCGCGCAAAGGTCGTCTCGTCGATGAAGTGGTAGTGCACGCCGTCCACCTCACCGGGCCTCGGTCGGCGGGTCGTCACCGAGACCGAGAACACGATTTCCGGGTGACGTTCCCTCAGCAGGCTGACGACGCTGGACTTGCCTGCTCCGGACGGACCGGACAGCACGAGCAGGCGCCCTCGTGGCCGACTCGGCCCCGAGACGCAGCGCAAGAGGCAGCGCTCCTGGTGCTCGCCCAACCCGCGCATTCGTCGCGAATCGGCGATCGCGCACTCAGCCATGATCTGATCGGTGCGCACATCGCCGACGCCGGGCAATGCGTGGAGGAAGTCCCGCACCTTCATGCGTCCGACGATCGGATCGTCCAGGCGCGCGGCAATGACATCCGCGGGCGTGCGTCGCCCGTCTGCCAAATCAGCCTTGATCTGCGCCCGTGCACGTCGCGCGATGAGAGCCTGCTCGCGCCCGCGGGCCCGCGCATTGTCATCAAGGCGCGGGAGTTCGTCAGGCATCGCCGTTCGCGATCTCGGCGGCGATGGCCGCGGCAGCCGCACCCGGGTCCGCTGCCGCGGTGATGGGGCGGCCGATCACGAGGAGGTCCGCGCCGCGCGCCAGGGCTTCGGCGGGTGTCGCCACTCGGCGCTGATCGCCGAGGGCGGCCCCTGCGGGCCGGACACCCGGTGTGATGAGGACGACGTCGCGTCGGTCGGCGGCGAGGAGTCCGGCCCGAATATCAGCGACCTCCTCCGGCGAACACACCACAGCACGCGCACCCGCGGCCGTGGCCTCGACCGCGAGTCGGACAGCGAGCTCACGGACGTCATCGGCGTTTGCACCATGCGGGAGTAGTCCCATGGCCACGAGATCATCCGAGGTCAGCGAGGTGAGGATCGTGACGGCGACGATTCGGGTGTCGGGCACCGCCTCGGCGGCGGCCGCGATCATGGCCGCACCCCCCGACGCGTGCACGGTGAGGAAATCCGGCCGCAGGGCGCTCACGGCCCGGGCGGCACCGCCCACGGTCGCCGGAATGTCATGGAGTTTGAGGTCCAAGAACAGTGCCGCCTCCGGAGCGCCACGGCGGGCGGCCGCCGCAGCAGCTTCACCATCACGCAGGAAGGTCTCCAGCCCCACCTTCACCGTGGACACGTGCGGACCCACCGCCGTCGCCCACGCTTCCAGGGTCGCCAGGTCGGGTGCATCGAGCGCGACAGCTATGGGTGCGGCGGTCACAGCCATTCGGGGACCTCAGGTTCATCCACCTCGACAGCGTCCAGATCTGGCTCGCGATGCGCGAAGGACACGGCATCGGAAAGCCGCTCGAATCCGCGGGCCGCCAGGGCCACGGCGAGCTCGGTGTGGATGCGAAGAGGAGCACTCGGGTCACGAAAGACCGTCGTGCCGACAGAGACGGCGTTGGCGCCGGCGAGGATCAATTCCAAGGCATCGAGCCCGCTGCGTACTCCACCGACACCGAGGATCGGAATGTCGGGCAGAACCTCGCGTACCTGCCAAATGCACCGCACGGCGATGGGCTTAATCGCCGGACCGGACAGTCCACCGGTGATTCCAGCGAGGGCAGGCCGCATGGTGTCCGTGTCAACCACCACGCCCAGGGTGGTGTTGATCAGAGTCAGCCCATCGGCGCCCGCGCGCTCACAGGCCACCGCGATCGTCGCGAGGTCGGTCACATCAGGCGACAACTTGGCGAGGATGGGGATGCTCGGATCGCTGGATCGGCGCACGCTGGCGACCACCCCGGCCGCGGAATCAGCGCGGCAGGCGAAGACCTGGCCGCGATCAGCCACATTGGGGCAGGAAATATTGACCTCGATCGCGTCGATCCCCTCCTGGGTCCGCAGGATCTTGGCGAGGTCCTCGTACTCCTGTGTGGTGCCCCCGGCGATGGACACGATCACACGGGCCCCTCGCTCACGCAGCCAGGCGAGGTCCTGCTCCAAGAAAGCGTGCACGCCGGGGCCCTGCAAGCCAATGGAGTTGAGCATCCCGCTCGGCGTCTCCGCGATGCGGGGAGTTGCCCGACCCGAGCGCGGCTCCATCATGATGCTCTTGGTGACCATGGCACCGAGCCGCGTGATGTCGAAGAATTGGTCGAGTTCGCGGCCCGCGGCCGCACACCCGGACGCGGTGAGGATAGGACTGGGCATCTCGAAGGTGCTCAGTGTTGCGGTCATGTCGACGTTCGGCGCGGGGAGATCACCGCCGGTGTCGAAGCGCACCACGGCCCGTGTCATCAGTGCCCCCCCGCCGTCGGCGCACCGAGCGTGTCGGCCGGAACAGTCCCGATGTCATCCCATCGAACTCGCTCCCCGCGAAACACCGGACCCTCAACGCAGGAGCGAACCATGCGAGTAATGCCGTCGTCCCCGATAACGGGAATGACACAGCTCATGCACACACCGATACCGCAGGCCATGGACTCCTCCACGGCGCACTGGCTATACGCCCCGCGTACCTGCGCAAGCTCGGACACCGCGGCCAGCATGCCCATCGGGCCACAGGCGTAGACAACCTCAGAACCGGCGCGCTCCATGACCATCTCGAGCTGGTCGGTCACGCGGCCACGCTCGCCGGCGGAACCATCCTCCGTTGTGATCGTCACGGTTGTGGCGCTGCGCTTGGCCTCGAGCACACCGAAGAGTCGCTGCTCGGTGGCGGCTCCGAGCACGATGTCTACGCGGCAGCCGCGCTCCCGCAGTTGCTCGGCGAGCATGAAGAGCGGGGCAGAGCCGTATCCCCCACCCACCAGCGTGCACGACACCGGCTCCCGCGGAAGTGCGAAGGGCCGACCCAAGGGGGCAATGATGTCGACGGCGTCCCCGCGGCGACGCTGCAACAACCAGTGCGTGCCCTCCCCGACGTCGGAGATCACCAGGTCGATCGTTCCGCCGTAGATGCCACGCGACTGCACGCCATGGATCGAAAACGCCCGTCGCAGCAGCAGTCCGCTCGTGTTGAGGTCCCCGATCGCCAACGCGGCAAAGTGACCCGGCCGCGTGAGTTCGGGGACTCCCGGGGCGGTGATCGTCAGTACCGAGTACGCCCCGGCTCGGCGAACCGTGACAACTTCGCCGCGTGTCTGGATGGGCATCAGGCGCTTCCCTCCTGGGATTGGCTTGCCGCTTGGGCATCGCGCAGGGCCGTGAGATCGGCGGCGTACTCCTGGATGGACCGCACGCCGATCGGTTCGCCACCAACGCTCGCGACAAGTGCCTCGATACCGAGGACGGTGGCCGCCAGTCCCTGGACTGTCGTGATGCACGGGACGCCCTTGATCACCGCTGCCGTGCGGATCTCGTAGCCGTCCAGGCGCGGGCCGACTCCGAAGGGCGTGTTGATGATGAGATCGACGTCGCCGGCCATGATGGCGTCGACCGTAGTGGGTTCACCCGCGGGACCGGTGCCGAATCGCGCTTTGCGTAGCAGGTCCACCTTGAGCCCGTACCGGCGCAGGACCTCCGCGGTGCCGTCCGTCGCGAGGATCGTGAAGCCGAGATCGGCCAGTCGCTTGACGGGGAAAATCATCGACCGTTTGTCACGATCAGCGACCGAGACAAAGACGCTGCCCGACGTGGGCAATCCGCGAGCATAGGTCGCGGCCTGCGATTTAGCGAAGGCCGTACCGAAGTGGGCATCAATCCCCATGACTTCACCCGTGGAGCGCATCTCGGGACCGAGGACGGTGTCGACTCCGTGGAAGCGGCCGAAGGGCAGCACCGCCTCCTTGACCGCGACCGGCCCCCCGGCCGGCAGGGTGCCTCCGTCACCGACGGTCGGCAGCATGCCCTCCGCGCGTAAGTCCGCGATGGTTGCTCCGAGCATGATGCGGGCGGCCGCCTTGGCCAGCGGGATCCCGATGGCCTTGGACACGAACGGCACGGTGCGCGAAGCACGCGGGTTGGCTTCGAGGACGTGCAACACACCCCCGGCCAAGGCGTACTGAACATTCATCAGCCCACGGACGCCGATCCCCTCAGCGAGCAGTCGTGTCGATTCGCGAATACGTTCGATCTCCTGCAGGCCCAGGGACACCGGCGGCAGAGCGCACGCCGAGTCACCAGAATGAATTCCGGCCTCTTCGATGTGTTCCATGACCCCACCAAGAAATAGATCGGTGCCGTCATACAGCGCGTCGACGTCAATCTCCAGCGCATCGTCGAGGAAGCGATCCACGAGGACGGGATGCTCGGGGTTGATCTGTGTCGCCCGCTCGAGATAGCCACGCAACATGTCGTCGTCGTAGACGATCTCCATCCCGCGGCCGCCAAGCACATAGGAGGGTCGGACAAGGACCGGGTAACCAATCTCGTCAGCGATGCTGCGCGCCTCTTCAAAGGAGAAGGCCGTGCCGAAACGTGGCGCCGGGAGTCCAGCCTCTGTGAGCAGGGCGCCGAAGGCACCACGATCCTCGGCGAGATGGATGGATTCCGGTGAGGTTCCGACGATGGGGACTCCCGCCTCCTTGAGGGCCCGCGCAAGACCGAGTGGGGTCTGCCCGCCGAGTTGAACGACGACACCGGCGATCTCGCCCGCCTGGGACTCCGCGTGTACCACTTCGAGGACATCTTCAAGGGTCAGCGGCTCGAAGTAGAGGCGATCAGAGGTGTCGTAGTCGGTGGAGACGGTCTCGGGGTTGCAGTTGACCATCACCGTCTCGAACCCGGCCTCGCGCAGGGTCATGGACGCGTGGACACAGGAGTAGTCGAACTCGATGCCCTGCCCGATGCGATTGGGCCCGGAGCCCAAGATGATGACCTTCGGGGCGTGGCCGGGCTCAACCTCTGTCTCCTCGTCGTACGCCGAGTAGTGGTAAGGCGTCCGGGCAGCGAATTCGGCGGCGCAGGTGTCCACGGTCTTGTACACCGGCCGCAGTCCGCGGTCATGGCGATACGCACGAATGCTCGCCTCGTCCGTGCCGCGAAGGCGTGCGATCTGCACATCAGAGAAGCCGTGACGCTTCGCCTCGCGTAGGAGGTCGACGTCGAGTTCGGGGACGGCCCGCAGCTCATCGGCGATGTCGTTGATCATCATGATCTGTTCGAGGAACCACGGATCGATATCGGTGAGCTCGTGCATCTGCTCGACGGTGGCCCCGGCCCACAGCGCCTGCTGCACCTCACGAAGTCGCCCATCGTGGGGCGTGCGCACGGACTCCAGCAGATTCTCGAGGTCGACATCAGCGCGACTGTCCGGCCAGGCGAAGACAGCGTCGCCGCGTTCCATGGAGCGCAGTGCCTTTTGCAGCGCCTCGGTGAAGTTGCGGCCGATGGCCATGGCCTCCCCCACCGACTTCATTGTGGTGGTGAGGACCGGATCTGCCTGGGGGAACTTCTCGAAGGCAAAACGTGGGATCTTGACCACGATGTAGTCCAAGGTGGGCTCGAACGACGCCGGCGTCTCCGCCGTAATGTCGTTGGGAATTTCGTCCAGGGTGTAGCCCACGGCGAGTTTGGCGGCGATTTTGGCGATGGGGAAGCCCGTGGCTTTCGACGCGAGCGCAGACGACCGTGAGACGCGCGGATTCATCTCGATCACGATCAGTCGACCGTCGTCAGGGTTGACCGCGAACTGGATGTTGCAGCCACCGGTGTCAACGCCGACGGCGCGAATGATGTCGATGGCCTGATTGCGCATCCTCTGATACTCGCGGTCGGTGAGCGTCAGGGCGGGCGCCACAGTGATCGAGTCCCCGGTGTGCACACCCATGGGGTCGAGGTTCTCAATGGAACAGATGACCACGACGTTGTCGTGGCGGTCCCGCATGAGTTCGAGTTCGTACTCCTTCCAGCCAAGGATCGACTCTTCGAGGAGGACCTCGGTGGTGGGACTCGCCTGCAGTCCGTTGCCGGCGATGCGGCGGAGGTCGGACTCGTCGTAGGCCATGCCCGATCCGGCCCCGCCCATCGTGAAGGACGGGCGCACGACAACGGGGTAGCCGAGTTGCTCGACTGCCCCGAGGCACTCCTCCAGCGTGTGGCAGATCACCGATCGCGCACTCTCTCCGCCGATCTCCGCCACGATCCTCCGGAAGATCTCGCGGTTCTCGCCCCGCTCGATGGCATCAACGTCGGCGCCGATCAGTTCAACGTTGTAACGCTCTAGGACTCCACTGTTATGCAGGGCAATCGCGGTGTTGAGTGCTGTCTGTCCGCCGAGCGTCGGCAGGAGGGCATCAGGCCGCTCCCGCGCAATGATGCGTTCGACGAACTCCGGAGTGATGGGCTCGATGTACGTCGCATCCGCGAACTCAGGGTCGGTCATGATCGTCGCCGGATTGGAGTTGACGAGGATGACACGGATGCCCTCGGCGCGCAGCACTCGACAGGCCTGAGTGCCGGAGTAGTCGAATTCGCACGCCTGACCGATGACGATGGGGCCCGAGCCGATCACGAGTACCGACGCAATGTCGTCGCGGCGCGGCATCAGCGGGCTCCATCCATGAGGGCGGCGAATTCGTCAAAAAGGTCAGCAGCATCGTGCGGACCCGCCGCCGCCTCAGGGTGGTACTGCACACTGAAGGCCGGAACATCAAGGCAGCGCAGGCCCTCGACCACGTTGTCGTTGAGGCACACATGGCTCACCTCCACGCGCCCGAACGGGGTGGAGAGTTCCTCTCCCACCGCAGCGTCGACGGCGAAACCGTGATTGTGCGCGGTGATCGCGACGCGGCCGGTGCGCAGGTCCTGGACCGGCTGGTTCACCCCGCGGTGGCCGAAGCGGAGCTTGTAGGTGCCGAAGCCAAGTGCGCGGCCGAGCATCTGGTGGCCGAAGCAGATGCCGAAGAGGGGACGACGCGCGGCGAGGGCGGCTTGGACCAACGCGACCGCGTGATCAGCCGTGGCGGGATCCCCAGGGCCGTTCGACAAGAAGATGCCGTCACGACCGAGTTCGAGCAGGGTGTCGGTGTCAATGTCGGCGGGGACCACGTGCACGGTCATGCCGCGCTCAGCCATGCGATGCGGCGTCATCGACTTGATCCCCAGATCTACCGCCGCCACGACGTAGCGCTCTTCCCCGAGCGCGGGGACAACGTAGGGCTCATCGGTGGTGACGTCGTCGGTGAGACTGCATCCGGCCATTTCGGGTGCGCGACGCACCCGGGCGAGAAGTTCGTCAGTGTCGGTCGTGGCCGCCTCACCGCTGAAGATGCCCACGCGCATCGCACCGCGATCACGCAGGTGGCGCGTCAGGGCGCGCGTGTCGATGTCGCGGATGCCGACAACTCCGGCGGTGACGAGCGCCTCGTCGAGTGAGCCGCGCGAGCGCCAGTTCGAGGCGATCGGGGATGGGTCGCGTACGACGTAGCCAGCTACCCAGATCTGTCGCGATTCGGGGTCCTCGTCGTTCATGCCGGTATTGCCAACATGCGGAGCCGTCATGACGACGACCTGACCCTGATAGGACGGGTCGGTCAGCGTCTCCTGGTAGCCCGTCATGCCCGTGTTGAAGACCGCTTCACCGACCGTCGTGCCCACCGCGCCGAAGGAGCGCCCGCGAAAGCTTCGGCCATCCTCGAGGATCAGGACTGCCGGTTCACCGGACATGCGCGCGCTCATGAGGTCCATTCTTCGGCAATGACAGATTCGACCGCGGCGACCAGGGCTTCTTGATCGTCACCCACATCCGCTCGGAACCCGCTGTCGATCAGCCTGCCACCTAGGTCCCACGTGACGACGAGCACCCCACCTCGCTCCTGGACCCGCCCGGCGATACCCCGGTCCGCCCGAACACCGCGGATGTCGGCGCGCGGGATGAATACGTCGCACGCACCATCGCGCCAGAACACCAGGCCGGCATCGGTGACCTCACATCGCGCAGGGCTGCGCACGCCGAGATCGTGCACCGCGATGCGATCGAGCCAGTCACCGGCGTTGACCGAGCCGACGAATCGACCGGTCACCGGGCCCAGATGAATAGCCCCGAGATCGGTCGGCAGGTCCTGAGGGGCCGCCACGTCGGCCTGGCGCTGCTGGCGATGAATCCAACCGCGCCGCATCGCCCAGAGCGTGGCCGCGATAGCGGCAATAACGACGAGCACCCACAGCGTTCGGACGAGGACATCGCTCATGCGAGCCGGCCCTCCAACACGGTGGGACGACCGCGAAGGAAGGTGGCGACGACTCGGCCCGACATCTCGCGACCCTCGAAGGGGGTATTGCGACTGCGGGAGGCCAAGGCATCCGCGTTGACATGCCACCGCGCCCGCGGATCGACAAGCACCAGGTTGGCCGGCTCGCCCACCTCCAGGGGGCGCCCCTGCGATTCCACGCGGCCAATGATCGCGGGAGCGGTCGACATACGGTCGGCCACCTCGCGCCAGGACAGGCGACCAGTCTCCACCATCGTCTCGATGACAACGCTGAGTGCCGTCTGCAGGCCGAGCATCCCGAAGGCGCCCGCACCCCATTCACAGTCCTTGTCCTCGTGGGCATGGGGGGCATGGTCGGTCGCGACGATGTCAATCGTGCCGTCGGCGAGACCCTCACGCACCGCTGCCACATCATCCGCGGTGCGCAAGGGTGGGTTGACCTTGTACCGCGGGTCGTACGTCGTCGCGAGTTCCTCGGTGAGAATCAAGTGGTGCGGTGTCACCTCCGCCGTGACATCGATGCCACGTTGCTTCGCCCAGCGGATGATGTCCACCGAGCCCCGCGTGCTCAGGTGGCAGATGTGCACACGGGAGCCCACATGCTCGGCGAGCAACACATCCCGCGCGATGATCGCCTCCTCGGCAACCGGTGGCCAGCCACGCAAGCCGAGGACGCCCGAGAGTTCGCCCTCGTTCATTTGCGCGCCTTCGGTCAGTCGCGGCTCTTGCGCGTGCTGGGCGATGACTCCGTCGAAGGCCTTGACGTACTCCAGGGCGCGGCGCATAAGGACGGCGTCGCTCACGCAGATGCCATCGTCGCTGAACACGCGAACGCGGGCCGCTGAATCAGCCATGGCACCCAACTCGGCAAGCCGCTCACCAGCGAGTCCCACGGTGACGGCACCCACGGGATGCACATCGCAGTAGCCCGCCTCCTGACCACGACGCCACACCTGCTCGACCACGCCCGCGGTGTCTGCGACCGGCTGGGTGTTGGCCATCGCGTGGACGGCGGTGAACCCCCCGAGGGCCGCCGCCGCCGTGCCGGATTCGATCGTCTCGGCATCCTCGCGACCGGGTTCGCGCAGATGGGTGTGGAGGTCCACCAACCCCGGCAGCACGATGAGACCGGACGCGTCAATCTCCCGCTCCCCCGCGGGCGCCGATCCTGCCGGATCGATGCGGGCGATCCGTCCGTCGTCGATGGTCATGTCGACGGCCTCCTCGCCGTACGGCGCGACCTCGCGAATGACCATGCTCATGACCCAGCCTCCGACTCGAGTTCGGGAAGTGCACCCATGAGGCGGTAGAGCACCGCCATGCGCACGTGGACGCCGTTCGTCACCTGCTCCACCACGACCGAGCGTGGACCATCGGCCACCTCCGCCGTGATCTCCATCCCCCGGTTCATCGGTCCGGGGTGCAGGACAATGCCGTCGGGTGCGAGGAGTTCAGCGCGATGTCGATCGAGGCCGTAGCGCCGCGAGTATTCACGCGCGGAGGGGAAGTAGGCGGCGTTCATCCGCTCGTTCTGAACGCGCAACATCATGACCGCATCGGCCCCGGTGAGTGCGTTATCGAGGTCGTAGGAGACCGAGCAGGGCCAACCCTCCACCCCGACCGGGAGCAGGGTCGGCGGTCCGACCACCGTGACCTCGGCACCGAGCGTCTCGAGCAGCAGCACGTTGGAGCGAGCGACGCGGCTGTGCAGGATGTCTCCCACGATGACGACGCGTCGCCCCTGAAGATCCCCCGCCCCGTCGCTGAGGTGATGGCGCAGGGTGTACGCGTCGAGAAGTGCCTGGGTGGGGTGTTCGTGGGTGCCGTCACCGGCGTTGACGACGACGCAGTCTGTCCATCCCGACATCGCGAGCCGATGAGCCGCACCCGATGCGGAGTGGCGCACGACGACGGCATCGGCGCCCATGGCCTCCAGTGTCAGCGCGGTGTCCTTGAGGCTCTCCCCCTTGGACACGCTTGAACCCTTGGCACTGAAGGTGATGACGTCCGCGGACAGTCGCTTGGCGGCCGCCTCGAAGGAGATACGAGTGCGGGTGGAGTCCTCGTAGAAGAGGTTGACGACGGTCCGGCCCCGAAGCGTGGGCAACTTCTTCACCGACCGCCCGGTCGCACGAGCCAGTTCGCCCGCCGTGTCCAAGATCGCGATGGCCTCGTCGCGGTCCAGGTCCCCCGCGCTGAGCAGGTGGCGGATCATCCCTCGACCACCACTTCGTCGATGCCGTCGACCTCGGCAAGCCGCACCCGCACCGCTTGCTCGCGGGAGGTGGGGATGTTTTTGCCGACATAATCCGCGCGGATCGGCAGTTCGCGGTGCCCACGGTCGACGAGGACCGCGAGTTGGACCGCGCGCGGGCGACCCAGATCGCTGATCGCATCCAGCGCCGCCCGGATGGTGCGTCCGGAATAGAGGACATCGTCGACAAGGACCACGACACGATCGTCGACCCCGCCCTCCGGCAGTTCGGTGACGTCCAGGGGGCGGGCACCCCGCAGTCGTAAATCGTCGCGATACATGGTGATGTCGAGGGCACCACACGGGACAGTGGTGGATTCGATCTCGGCCATCCGACCGGCGATGCGGTGGGCCAGCGGCACGCCGCGGGTCTGGATACCGAGGAGGACAAGATCACGCGAACCGTGCGAGCGTTCGAGGATCTCGTGGGATAGACGACTCACGCTGCGGGCGATATCCGCTGCGTCGAGCACACGTGCGCTGGCAGGCACCATGGACGGACTCCCTTCCCCGCCTCGCCGGACGGGTCGTTAAAGGATGCCGAGACTGACCCTACCCGATTCGAGCTGGAAGACGTGCCGGACGGGCCTAGACGCCGCCGCCGCGTCCCCCACTGCCGATGAGGTGCACGCGCATGCCGTTGGTCGTCCCGGGAATCCCCGGAGGGACGCCGGCCACGATGACCACACGCTCCCCGTAGGTGACCCGCCCGATGTCGAGTAGCGCCTTGTCCACCTGCACAACCATGTCGTCGGTGTGCACGACCGGTGACACCAGGAAGGTCTCCACTCCCCACACGAGCGCCAATTGGCTTCGGGTGCGTGGGTTGGGCGTGAAGGCGAGGATCGGCGTCGCCGGACGCCAGCGCGAGATCATTCGCGCGCTCGATCCGGTTTCGGTGAACGGGATCAGACTGGCCGCACCCACGGATCGGGCGACGTTGACCGCCGCCTCGGTCAAGGCCCGTGCCGTGGAGCCAGGCTTGTCGTTTTCCGGCGCCGGCATCCGATCCAGTGCGTGGTCCTCGATGTGCATGATGATGCGACTCATCGTTTCGACGACCAACGACGGATGCTTGCCCACGCTCGTCTCTCCGGAGAGCATGACGGCATCGGCTCCGTCGAGCACCGCATTCGCCACGTCGCTGGCCTCCGCCCGTGTCGGGCGCGTCGCGGTAATCATCGAGTCCAGCATCTGGGTCGCCACGATGACCGGCTTCGCGGCAGCTCTGCACTTCTCGATGGCGCGCTTTTGAGTGAGGGGCACCATCTCCAGGGGAAGTTCGACGCCAAGGTCGCCGCGGGCCACCATGATGCCGTCGAAGGCCGCGATGATGCCGTCGATGTTATCCACCGCCTGCGGCTTCTCGACCTTGGCGAGCACCGGCAGACGAACGCCCTCCTCATCCATGATGCGGTGGACGTCGACGATGTCGTCGGCTGAACGGACGAATGACAGGGCGATGAGGTCTGCGCCGGTACGCAGAGCCCAGCGCAGGTCGTCGATGTCCTTCTCCGACATCGCGGGCACGCTCACCGCGACACCGGGCAGATTGATGCCCTTGTTGTCCGAGATGCGTCCGCCCTCGACGACGCGAGTGACGACCCGAGGGCCCTCGACCGACACCGCTTCCAAGGCCACGCGGCCGTCGTCGATGAGGATCATGTCGCCGGACCGCACGTCGCCGGGCAGGCCGGCGTACGTGGTCGACGCGATCTCGGCGTCACCGGGCACGTCCTCGGTCGTGATCGTGAAGGTCGCACCCGCCTCGAGCAGCACCGGTCCGGCATCGAAGGTGCCGAGCCGAATCTTGGGTCCCTGCAGGTCGACGAGGATGCCTACGCCGCGCCCGGTCTCATCGCTGGCCCGCCGGATCCGCTCGTAGGACCGGGTGTGGTCCTCGTAACTGCCGTGGCTCAGGTTGAGTCGGGCCACATCCATGCCCGACTGCACCAACTCCAAGATGCTCTCGTACGAGGCCGTTGCCGGCCCCAGGGTGGCCACGATCTTTGCGCGACGCATGTCCGCCTTCCGTCCGGGGGTTACGAAACCGGTTACACGGTAAGGGGTCGCGCGGAGGCAGGGATAGGGGATGGCAAATTCGTGTCGCCGGTGAGGTACCGATCGACCGCCGCTGCCGCCGCACGGCCCTCGGCAATCGCCCAGACGATGAGGGACTGACCACGTCCGGCGTCCCCGGCCACGAACACTCCCTGGAGGGAGGTCGCGTAGTCGTCATCGCGCACGATCGAGCCGCGCTCGTTGACCGCCAGACCGAGATCGGCCACCAGCCCCTCGGGCTCCGGACCGGTGAAGCCCATGGCCAAGAAGACCAGGTCGGCGGGGATATCCCGGGAGGTGCCCTCGACGGGCACGAACCGGCCATCGACGAACTCGACATCGCTCAGCCGAAGGGCCGTTACCCGGCCGTCGTCGCCGAGGAAGCATTCGGTCGACACGGCAAACATCCGATCACCGCCCTCTTCATGGGCGCTGGAGACGCGGAACACCATCGGGTACGTCGGCCACGGCTGGGCGGACGGGCGTGCCTGTGGAGGCGTCGGCATGATCTCCAACTGCGTCACGGAGGCCGCTCCCTGTCGAATGGCCGTGCCGAGGCAGTCCGCGCCGGTGTCGCCGCCGCCGATGATGACGACGTGCTTGCCCGCTGCATCGATAGGCGCCTCATCGAAGTCGCCCTCCTGGACACGGTTCGCGCCCGGCAGGTACTCCATCGCCTGATGGACCCCGTTGAGCTCACGTCCCGGCACCGGCAGGTCGCGCCACCGCGTCGCACCGATGGCGAGGACGACCGCGTCGTATCGCTTGCGCAGATCGGATCCGGTGATGTCGACACCAACCTCGACGCCGGGCCGGAACTTCACGCCCTCCTGGGCCATTTGGCGCAGTCGACGGTCGAGGTGCGCCTTTTCCATCTTGAACTCGGGGATGCCGTAGCGCAGCAGACCGCCAATGCGATCAGCTCGTTCGAAGACCGCGACCGTATGCCCCGCGCGCGCCAATTGCTGCGCCGCCGCGAGACCCGCGGGACCCGAGCCGATAACCGCGACCGCCTTGCCGGTGGACCGCTCGGGCGGCTGCGGGGTCACCCAGCCCGAATCCCAGGCGCGATCGATGATGGAAACCTCCACCTGCTTGATCGTGACCGGATCGGAGTTGATGCCGAGCACACATGAGGTCTCGCACGGGGCCGGGCACAGTCGACCGGTGAACTCAGGGAAGTTGTTGGTGGCGTGCAGTCGCTCCGACGCCGCGCGCCAATCATCACGCCACACCAGGTCGTTCCACTCCGGGATCAGGTTGCCTAGCGGACACCCGTTGTGGCAGAAGGGAATTCCGCAGTCCATGCACCGACCGGCCTGAGTCCCCAGCCGCGCAGCCGCAAAATCCTCGTAGACCTCTTTCCAATCCGAGATGCGCACATCGACGGGACGACGCTCCGGGAGCTCTCGCCCCGCCTTCAAGAATCCACGTGGGTCAGCCACGAGCCGCCTCCATCACTGCCTCGGCCGGGTCAAGGCCTTCTTCGATCGCACGACGCTCCGCCTGGAGCACGCGCCGGTAGTCGCGCGGCATCACCTTGGTGAAGCGCGCCGGATCCCACTGCTCCAACAGTGCCGCCGCAACCGGCGATCCGGTCTCCTCGGCGTGCCGGCGCAGGGCATCGCGAACGAACTCGACGTCGTCCTCTGCCAGGAGCTCCAGATCGACCATCTCGGTGTTCACCCGCTCCGGCGCCAGGTCGAGGATGTAGGCGATACCGCCGCTCATCCCCGCCGCAAAGTTGCGTCCGGTGCGCCCAAGGACGAGCACGCGACCCCCGGTCATGTACTCGCAGCCGTGGTCACCGACTCCTTCCACCACCATCGTGGCGCCGGAGTTGCGTACGCCGAACCGCTCACCCGCCTTGCCGCGGATGAAGATCTCGCCGCCCGTCGCTCCGTAGCCGATCACGTTGCCGGCGATGATGTTGTCCTCGGCGACGAAAGTCGCCTCCCGGTGGGGGCGTACGACGATGCGGCCACCGGACAGACCCTTGCCGACGTAGTCGTTGCCATCACCCTCGAGCCGCAAGGTCACCCCTGCCGGCACGAAGGCGCCGAAGGACTGCCCGGCCGAGCCCACCAGGGTGAGGTCAATGGTGCCATCGGGAAGTCCCTTGCCGCCGTGCCGCCGGGTCACCTCTGAGCCGAGCATCGTGCCCACCGTGCGGTTGACGTTGCGGATCGGCACCCGAGCGCGGATCGGTTCGCCCGCCTCGAGAGCCGGTGCGCACAGCTCGATGAGCTCGCGGTCCAGAGCCCGATCGAGTCCGTGGTCCTGCACGGTCATGCGGCGTCGGGGCGAGTCGGTCGCGGGGACATGCACGATCGGGCTCAGGTCCAGACCGCTGGCCTTCCAGTGGTTGACAGCGGCGCTGGCATCGATGAGTTCCGCGTGCCCAATCGCCTCGTCCAGGCTGCGGAAGCCGAGCATCGCGAGGTACTCCCGCACCTGCTCGGCGATGAACTCGAAGAAGTTCACGACGAACTCCGGGGAGCCGGTGAAGCGCGCCCGGAGCTCCGGGTTTTGCGTCGCCACGCCGACTGGGCATGTGTCGAGGTGACACACGCGCATCATGACGCACCCCATGACGACCAGGGGGGCTGTCGCGAACCCGAACTCCTCGGCACCGAGGAGGGCGGCCATGATGACGTCTCGGCCCGTCTTCAACTGCCCGTCCGTCTGCACGACGATCCGGTCACGTAGGCCATTGAGCATGAGCGTTTGCTGAGTCTCCGCCAGACCCAGCTCCCAGGGCGTGCCGGCGTGCTTGAGAGAGGTGAGCGGCGACGCCCCGGTGCCACCGTCGTGCCCGGAGATGAGCACGACGTCGGCGTGCGCCTTGGCCACACCGGCCGCGACGGTGCCGACACCGGCCTCCGCGACAAGCTTGACGTGGATACGGGCCTGTGGGTTGGCGTTCTTTAAGTCGTGGATGAGTTGAGCAAGATCCTCGATCGAGTAGATGTCGTGGTGCGGCGGCGGCGAGATGAGGCCCACACCCGGCGTGGAGTGCCGAGTCTTGGCGACCCACGGATAGACCTTGTGACCGGGTAGTTGACCACCCTCACCGGGCTTGGCACCCTGGGCCATCTTGATCTGGATGTCGTCGCTGTTGACCAGGTATTCGCTCGTCACACCGAAGCGGCCGGACGCCACCTGCTTGATCGCCGATCGCTTCGAGTCGCCGTTCGACATGACCAGGAAGCGTTCGGGATCCTCACCGCCCTCGCCGGTGTTGGACTTGCCACCGATGCGGTTCATCGCGATCGCGAGAGTCTCGTGTGCCTCGGCCGAAATCGAGCCATAGGACATAGCGCCGGTGGAGAAGCGCTTGACGATGTCGCTGACCGGCTCGACCTCGTCGAGGGGGACGGGCGGGCGCACACCCTCCCGTAGGCCGAAAAGTCCACGCAACGTCATGAGGCGGCGGGTCTGATCATCGACGCGATCGGTGTACTGGCGGAAGATGTCGTAGCGCTTCTCCCGGGTCGCATGCTGGAGCCGGAAGACCGTCTCGGGATCGAACAGATGCTGCTCGCCCTCGCGCCGCCACTGGTATTCGCCACCGACCTCGAGCGTGCGATGGGCCGGCGCGACGCCGGACGGCGGGTACGCCACGTCGTGACGGGCCAGGACCTCCTCGTGGATGACATCGAGACCGATGCCGCCCAGGCGGCTCACGGTGCCGGTGAAGTAGCGCTCGACGAGTTCATGCGACAGGCCGATCGCCTCGAAGATCTGGGCGCCGCGGTAGGAGCCGACGGTTGAGACGCCCATCTTGGACATCACCTTCAAGACACCCTTGCCGAGTGCCTTGACCAGGTTGCGCACGGCTTTCTCGGCGGAGACATCGGTGATGATGCCGCGGTAGACGAGATCTTCGACCGACTCCATGGCGAGATAGGGGTTGATGGCGGCGGCGCCGTAGCCGATGAGGAGGGCGGCGTGGTGCACCTCGCGCACGTCGCCGGCCTCCACGATGAGACCCACCTGGGTGCGTGTCTTTTGCCGCACCAGGTGGTGGTGCACGGCTGCGCACAGCAGCAGGGAGGGAATCGGAGCCAGGTCCGTCGTGGCGTCACGATCGGACAGCACCACGAAACGGGTGCCCGCCTCGATCATTGCGTCGATCTCAGCGAAGATCTCCTCGAGGCGAGCCTCCAGGGCCGCTGCTCCCCCATCGACGTCGTACAAGCCCATGATCTTGGCTGCAGCGAATCCGGGGAAGTCGCCGTCGGAGTTGATGTGCAAGATCTTGGCGAGTTCGTCGTTGTCGATGATCGGGAACGGCAGGACGACCTGGCGCGCGTGGGAAGGCGTGGCGTCGAGGAGGTTGCACTCGGGTCCGGTGATCGTCGATAGGGACGTGACGATTTCCTCGCGGATGGCGTCGAGTGGTGGGTTCGTCACCTGCGCGAACGCCTGCGTGAAGTAGTCGAAGAGCAATCGGGGGCGGTTCGACAATGTCGCGATCGGCGTATCCGTCCCCATGGACCCAATCGGCTCGGCACCGTGGATCGCCATCGGCGACAGGATGATCCGCAGTTCCTCCTCCGTGTAGCCGAACATCTGCTGGCGACGCGCGACCGAGGCCGCGGTGTGCACGATGTGCTCGCGCTCGGGCAGCGTGTCGATGTGGACCAGACCACCGTGAAGCCAGTCGGCATAGGGTGCGGCCGCGGCGAGTTCGGACTTGATCTCGTCGTCCTCGACGATGCAGCCGGCCGCGGTGTCGACGAGGAACATGTGCCCGGGCTGGAGTCGGCCCTTGCGCACGATGGTCGCCGGATCGAGCTCGAGCACGCCGGCCTCAGAAGCGAGGACGACCAGACCCTCCTCCGTCACCCAAAAGCGGCCCGGACGCAATCCGTTGCGATCTAGGACTGCGCCGATGACTGTGCCGTCGGTGAAGGACACGTTGGCCGGGCCATCCCAGGCTTCCATAAGCGTGGAGTGGTACTCGTAGAACGCCCGCCGCGCGGGATCCATGTCGAGGTCGTTCTCCCAGGCCTCCGGAATCATCATGAGGACGGCGTGCGGAAGGCTGCGCCCGCCGAGGTGCAGCAGTTCGAGAACCTCATCGAAGCTGGCCGAGTCCGAGCCACCCGGGGTGCAGATCGGGAAGAGACGCTCGAAGTCACCGGGGATGAGGCTGGACTCGAGCAGCGCTTCACGCGCCCGCATCCAATTGCGATTGCCCTTGACCGTGTTGATCTCGCCGTTGTGCGCGATGAGTCGGTAGGGATGCGCCAACGGCCACGACGGGAACGTATTGGTGGAGAAGCGGGAGTGCACGAGTGCGAGCGCCGACTCGACGTCAGGATCCGCGAGGTCCGGATAGAACTCCCCGAGCTGACCCGTCGTGAGCATGCCCTTGTAAACCAACGTGCGACCGGACAGGGAGGGGAAGTACACGTCCGTCTCGTGCTCGGCGCGCTTGCGCAACACGAAGGCCAAGCGCTCCAAGTCCAGGCCCGAGGCGCCCACACCGGCGACGAAGAGTTGGCGGAAGCGCGGCATGACACGGCGGGCGGTACGGCCCAGCCCGCTGGGGTCGGTCGGGACCGTGCGCCAGCCGAGCACCACCAGTCCCTCCTGCGCCGCAATCGCCTCGATCTGGGCCATGGTCGCTGCCTCACCGGCGTCGTCGTCGGGCAGGAACGCCGTGCCGACCGCGTAGTAGCCCCGCGGGGGCAACTCAAGGTTGGTGACCTTGCGGAAGAAGCGGTCCGGAATCTGGACGAGGATTCCCGCGCCGTCGCCCGAGTCAGGCTCGGCTCCCGAGGCACCGCGGTGGTCGAGGTTCTCCAGCGCGGTCATCGCCTGCTCAACGATCGCGTGCGTCGGGACTCCGGTGAGCGTGGCGACGAAGGCCACACCGCAGGCGTCGTGCTCGAGGCTGGGGTCATAGAGCCCCTGGGCCGTCGGCAGCGCCGAGAAGCGAGGGAGTGAAACAGACATCGGGCCTACCTCCACGTCGGATCCGCTGGAATAGCCAGCAGAAGGGACGGGACGCCGTTGGCCCGTGCCGCAAAAGATATCAGGTGCCGCCGAGTGTGCGCTCCCGTGCACGATCCGGGGCGTTTTCGTGCGCGCGAGTGCACATTCGACGGGGTTTAGGTCGTGTCCTCGGGCTCCTCGGGGGTCACCTCGGTGACCTTCGCAGCCGGCTTGGGCGCCTTGACGGCGGCCGCCTCGGCCTCGGCCTCCTCACGTTCGACGTACTTGCGCGGAGGCAGGACCTCTTCACGGCCGGGGCGCAGCCGGGCCGAGACAATGAGGTAGATCAGCGCACCAAGACCCACCAGGATGGAAGTCCAGACATTCAACCGCAGGCCGAGAATCTGGTTGGCCGTGTCGATGCGGAGGTACTCGATCCAGACACGGCCCATGGTGTAGAGCAGGACGTAGAGCGCGAAGGCGCGACCGTGCCCCATCCGGAACCGGCGGTCCGCCCAGATCACCACGAGCGCCACGCCGACCAGCCACAGGGACTCATAGAGAAACGTCGGATGGAAGGTTGCGTAGTCCGCGTAGCCCTCGGGTCGGAATTGCGGCTCGATCTCCAGGCCCCACGGCAACGTGGTGGGCGCACCGAAGAGTTCCTGATTGAAGTAGTTGCCCCAGCGGCCGATCGCCTGAGCCAGGGCGATGCCCGGCGCGATGGCGTCGGCGATGGGCGGCAGGGCCACACCCAGACGTCGGGCCCCAATCCAGGCGCCGAGGGCGCCGAGCGCGACAGCGCCCCAAATCCCCAGGCCTCCGTCCCAGATGCGCAGGGCACCGATGAACCCTGATCCCCCGGGAGCGAAGTACAACTGCCAGTCAGTGATGACGTGGTAGAGCCGCCCTCCGATGATGCCGAACGGCACCGCCCAGATGGCGATATCGCCGATGACGCCGGCTCGTCCCCCACGATCGACATAGCGCCGAGTGCCCACCCAGACCGCAACGACGATGCCGAGGATGATGAGCAGCGCATACGCACGCAGCGGGATGGGACCGAGGTTCCACACCCCCTGGCTGGGGCTGGGGATGTAGGCGAGGACGTCCATTACTGGGCGGACGCGTCCTTGACCAACTGCTCCAACTGTGTCTGGTCGGCAAGGGTCGCATTCTCGACCGGGGTGCCGTTGAGGATGCCGGACGGCGTTCCCTGAATGTTGGAGTCGTAGAAGATCTGGGTGCTGTTCGCGGCCCAGGGCAAGTACCGGCCCGACGTCAGGCAGTCATTGAACTGTTCCAGCGGCACACCGGTGATGCCGACGGCCTCGGCCATCGCCACGAACTGCTCGTTGGTCCAACCATCACCCTCGGTCTCGGGCTGGTTGGCGAAGACCTCGTTGTGGTACTCGGCCGTCTTGCCCGCGTCGATCGCACAACCCCAAGCGTTGATGGCCTCGGCGGAAGAGGTGTTGCCAAGGTTGTTGTCGAGGAAGGCGGTGGGGCGCCAGATGAGCTGCATGTCGCCAGCTTCGGCGAGGCTCTCGATACCCGAACCGTTGACCTCTTCCAACGCGCCGCAGGCGGGGCACTGGAAGTCCTCCCACAGTTGCAGGACCGGCGCGGTCTCCGGCGCCGTGCCGAACGGGACGCCGTAGGCGTATTCCGAGTCAGACCCGAAGACCCCGGTCGGAACCGGCGCGGCCGGATCGGGACCCGGGAGATCGCCGCCGCTGTCGTCGCTGGACAACCGCGGCACAATCACGGCAAGGCCAATGATGATGGCGACCACCGCGATGACACCGATCGCACCGATGATGCGCACGGTCCGCTCACGACGTTGCTCCGCCGCCATCTGCTCGGCGCGAGCGGCCGCAGCCTTTTCCCGCGTGCTCTTGGACTGCCGGTCCTTGGCCATCTGTGCCGTCCCCTTCAGGTGGAAGTTCGTCGTCCTACGCTACGGGGCCCGCCGTCCGAACGCACCACGGCCCCGCCTGGCGCGCCCCGATCCACGAATCCCGCTACGGACTGCGACGCCGTACGCCCTCGGCGAGTTCCCGGGCGAGGGCACGGACAGCCTGCTCGGCCTCATCGACCGAGGCGGCCTCGAGGATGAGCCGGATGAAGGCCGATCCCACGATGACGCCATCGGCGTACTGGGCGATTTCGGCCGCCTGGTCCCCGGTGGACACACCGAGCCCCACCGCTACGGGCAGGTCGGTGGCCGCCCGAACCCGGGCCACCAGTGTGGCGGCGGAATTCGACACCGACGTCCGGGCCCCGGTGACCCCCATGGTGGAGGCGGCATAGACAAATCCACGGCACTCCGCCGCAACTCGGCCGATGCGCTCATCGGTGCTCGACGGGGCAACGAGGAAGATGCGATCTACGTCGTGGGCCGACGTCGCCGCGGTCCAGTCGCCGGACTCCTCCGGGGTGAGGTCCGGAGTGATGACCCCGGATCCCCCGGCCGCGGCAAGTTCGCGCGCGAACGCATCGACGCCGTACCGCTCGATGGGATTCCAGTACGACATCACCACTGCTGGGGCACCGGTCTGGGCCACCTCACCGGCAATGGCGATCACGTCGCGGGGGGTAGTACCGGCCTCGAGTGCCTGGTTGGCCGCAGCCTGGATCACCGGACCATCCATGAGCGGATCGGAGTACGGCAGACCCACCTCCACGATGTCCACGCCCTCCTCGACCATGGCGCGCATCAGGCGCGCACTGTCGCGGACGGTGGGGAAGCCGGCGGGGAGGTAGCCGATGAGGGCGGCCCGGCCCTCGTCGCGGGCCGTCGCGAAGGCCTGCGCGAGTGTGGTCATCGACCCTCGGCGCTTTCGTCGACGTCGTCGAGATCGAACCAGCGCGCCGCGGTGGCCACGTCCTTGTCGCCACGACCGGACAGGTTGACCATGATCACCGCGTCGGGCCCTAGCTCACGGCCCAGGCGCATTGCGCCGGCGAGGGCATGGGCGCTCTCAATCGCCGGGATAATGCCTTCGGTGCGACACAGTGCCTCGAAAGCCGACATCGCCTCGGCGTCGTTGACCGGTGAGTAGTGCGCGCGACCCGTGTCGTGCAACCAGGCGTGCTCCGGACCAACGCCCGGGTAGTCCAGGCCCGCACTGATGGAGTGCGACGGCACCGTCTGCCCCCACTCGTCCTGCATGACGTAGGTCCGCGCGCCATGAAGAACACCCGGCGCTCCCCCAGCGAATCGCGCAGCGTGACGTCCGGTTTCCACGCCGTCGCCCCCCGCTTCGAATCCCCACAGGGCGACCTCGCCGTCATCGATGAAGCCACTGAAAATGCCCATGGCATTCGAGCCACCGCCAACACATGCCGCCACTGCATCAGGCAATCGCCCGGTGAGCTCAAGCACCTGTTCGCGTGCCTCGTGGCCGATGACGGACTGGAAGTGCCGCACCATTTCCGGGAACGGGCTCGGACCCGTCACCGTCCCGAGGATGTAGTGGGTCTCGTCGACGGTCGTCACCCAGTCGCGCATCGCCTCGTTGATCGCATCCTTGAGGGTGCGAGCACCCGCCGTGACCGGGACGACCGTGGCACCGAGCAATTGCATACGCACGACATTCAGGGCCTGGCGCCGCGTGTCCTCCTCGCCCATGTAGACGGTGCAGTCCAGCCCCATGAGTGCAGCTGCGGTCGCGGAGGCGACCCCGTGTTGACCAGCACCGGTCTCAGCGATGACCCGCTTCTTGCCCATGCGCACGGTGAGCAGCGCCTGTCCCAACACGTTGTTGATCTTGTGCGAACCGGTGTGATTGAGGTCTTCGCGCTTGAGCAGAACGCGCGCTCCCCCGCAGTGCTCCTGACCGAAGCGGATCGCATCGGTGAGCGGTGAGGGTCGGCCGGTGTAGGTCCGCTGCAGCCGGTCGAGTTCGGCACCGAATGCCGGGTCGACCAGCGCGGCGCGGAAGGCCGCATCGAGTTCGTCCAGTGCCGCCGTGAGCGCTTCGGGGACGAAGCGACCGCCGTAGGGACCGTAGTGGCCGCGGACATCACTCTCGAGCTTCGCGCTACTCACGCATCCCTCGCAGGGCTGGATGTGATCCGGCCGTGACCAGGTCGTGCACGGCGGCGCGCGGATCAGCTGACGTGGCCAGGCTCTCGCCGACGAGTACGGCGTCCGCACCCACCTCGGCGTAAGCGATGAGGTCGCGTGGGTCACGGACCCCGGACTCAGCGATCCGCACGCACGTGTCCGGGATCAGCGGGGCTACCCGGGCAAAGGTGTCGCGATCGACCTCAAGCGTGCGAAGATCGCGGGCGTTGACGCCGATGACCGTCGCGCCAGCATCAACGGCCCGCGCCACTTCGTCGGGGTCGTGGACCTCGACGAGCGGGGTCATCCCGAGGGACCGCGTGCGTTCGATGAGACTCACGAGAGCGTTCTGATCGAGTGCCGCAACAATAAGCAGGATTAGGTCTGCGCCGAAGGCTCGCGCCTCCCACAGTTGGTAACTCGAGACGATGAAGTCCTTGCGCAAGACCGGGATGTCAACCGCGCACCGAACGCCGCGCAAGTCCTCGAGTGACCCACCGAAGCGTCGCTCCTCCGTGAGCACGGAGATGGCACGCGCTCCACCGGCTTCATAGTCACGAGCCAGCGCCGCGGGGTCCTCAATGTCAGCCATGCGTCCGCGACTCGGACTTGCGCGCTTCACCTCGGCGATGACGCCGACACCCGGCTCCCGCAGAACTGCTTCGGCATCTTGCGGATCGGGCTTGCGTGCCGCGCACTCCTTCAGCTGGTCGAGCGGCATTGCCGACATGCGACCATCAAGGTCGATCCGTACGCCCGCGATGATGTCGTCGAGGACGCTCATCACTTGCCCCTGCCGTACACGACGTCAGGGTTTCACAGGGCCTCAGGGCCAGGTCAGCCGACCCCCGAGCCCAGGTACGGGACGAAGTTGCGCACCACCCCGAAGGCCACCAGGACGAACAGCAAGATCATCGGGCCGTAGCGCATGAACGCGCGCTTGCGCGGCGAATCCTCCCAACGCCTGCCGGTCCAGGATCGCCAGAACCACACCGCCCAACCGACGATGATGGCCGGCACGAGGAGGACGAACACGAGGTTGTGATCCATGGCCCGGACGAGGTCGCCGTTGGCCAGTGCGTGTGTCGCGCGAAGTCCACCGCAGGCGGGGCAGTCGATACCGAACAGAGCGAGGGTCGGGCACAGCGGGTAGTTGCCCGGCTCGTTTGGATCGATGCGAGCGACGATTCCGGTCGCGACGATGACACCCAAAGCCGTTGCCGTGGGAGCGAGAATGCGCCGCGCGCGTGAGCGTTCGTCAACGGATCCCCGGGGAGCCTCGGCAGCCACCGGATGCTCGTGCACGGACGTCATGACTCGACCTTACGCCCGAGCGGGTGGCATCGCATGGACTCGTGGGACAAACACGGTGAAACTCGCGCCTCCCTCGGGGGCAGCGCCGGCCCGCGCCGACCCGGCCATCTCCTGGGAGAGCCGGCCGACCAGGGCGAGCCCGACGCCGGTGCCGACCTGCCGGATACCGCGATATCGCTCGTGCAGGATGCCCGGCTCGAAGGCCACCTCGAGGTCGGCCGCCGACAGACCGGGACCGGAGTCGCGGACCTCCACAACGCCCCAGGGGCCCTCGGCGCGCACCGCAAGGACGATGACGCCGTCGGCCGGGACCAGACGCAGCGCGTTCTCCGCGAGGTTGTCGATGATCTGCCGCAGTCTGAGGGGATCCGCACGCACCATCACCGCGTCGGCGGGCATCTCCGTTACGAGCCGTACGCCGTCCCGCTCGCACCGATCGGTCCACACTCCTGCGGCGTCGGCAAGCAGACTGCGCGCATCAACGTCGACCGGTGACACGGTGAAGTTATCGGCGCGCAGGCGTGCCAGATCGAGCAGATCGCTCACGAGCCGGTCGAGTCGTTGACTCTCGGCCGCCACGATCGCTCCGGTGCGCGCAACGTCCTCCGGTGGCACGATCCCGTCCGCGAGAGCTTCGGCGTACCCGCGCACCGAGGTGATCGGCGTCCGCAGTTCGTGGGAAACCGACAGGAGGAACTCGCGCTGCCGGCCCTCCGAGACTGCCAGGGCGGCGGTGAGTTGATTCAGTGCTTCGGCGATGTCGGCAATCTCCGCGGGCCCCTCGGGGTCCACGTACACATCGCGATCGCCACTCCCGAGGCGCAACGCGGCATCGGCGGCTCGCCGCAGCGGGGTGATGATGCGCACGGAGGCGACGACGGCAATGATCACGGCAATGCCGAGGCCGATCAGCAGTGCGACAACCAACCGCACGATGATGTCTCCGGCCGAACTCCCCGCGACCGAGGCCGACTGGATCAGGATTACTCCGGTCCCCGGCTCAAAGGCGCGGCCGGCGATAAGCACGGCACCCGCCGGGGTGTCTGCGGTGCGCTGGATCGACTCCCCCGCCGTCACGGCGGCGACGTCGGCATCGTCCACTCCATCTGGGAGATCCGTGGCGCCTGTGGACACGACGTAGGCCGTAACTCCCTCGGCGAGCAGCACATCGCCCACGCGTGGCGGGACGACGTAGCGGCCTTCGCGATCGACACGCAGAGAAGACGCCGTCAGATCGGCAAGACGTGACAGGTCATCCGCGGCGATCGCCTGCGCATTGCTCCGGATCAGCGGGAGCGATACCAGGCCGGCGACCACCACGGCAATGCTCGCGACCGCCGTGGCCAAGAGCAGGATCCGGGAGAGGATGCCCGGACGGCTCACGGGGCCTCCGCGGAGTAGCCCACCCCGCGCACGGTTCGGATGGGGCTCGCCTCGCCCAGTTTGGCGCGCACCTGGGCCACGTGAACGTCCACGGTGCGCGTACCGACCACAGCGGCGTAGCCCCACACCTCCGCCAGCAGCTGATCACGGGACACGACCCGACCAGGCTGGTCCATGAGGTACTCCAGCAGGTCGAACTCCGTCGCGGTCAGCGCAATCTCGGACCCGTCCACGGTGACCCGGCGGGATGCGCGGTCGAGGGATACTCGACCCACGGTGACGGTGTCGTCCTGAACCGGTCCGCGGGCGTGGCGCAGTGCGACCTTGACGCGGGCAACGACCTCCCGAGGACTGAACGGCTTGGTGATGTAGTCATCGCCGCCCATTTCGAGACCGAGTACTCGGTCGACCTCGTCATCGCGGGCCGTGCAGAAGAGCACCGGCGTCCAATCTCCAGCCGCGCGCATCCGGCGACACACTTCGGTGCCGTCCATACCCGGCAGACCCACATCCAAGATCACCGCGGCCGGACGCCGTTGACCGATAGTGGCGAGCCCCCCGGGTCCATCCGTGGCGACGGCGACCTCGAATCCCTCCCGGTTGAGGTAGAGCCGCAACACTTCGGCGATCGGGGCCTCGTCTTCAACGATGAGGACCAGGCCACGCTGACCGCCGGGGGGACGGCTCGGATCGCCCACGTGAGGTTGAGGAGAGGTCACGTCACCGTGAGGAACTCGCGGCGCGGGGCTGGCCGAGGCCGGCCGCCCTCATCACACCGCCGACGATGCCACCGAGGGCGACGATCGCCACGCCGACCCAAAACCAGATCCAGGACCCCAGGACCAGTGCGGTCGTCGCGACCAAGAATCCGATCGAGATGAGAACCGTGAGGGTCCATGCCGCCGGGGTATTGCCGTGGTCGCTGTGCTCGCCACTCATCGTTCCTCCTCGGTGCTTTCGCTGCCCATTGAACCAGTTGCGCCCGCGGTGGGGTCCTCACCCCTGTCCAGCGCGTCCCACATGGCGACCTGACCGGTGGATTCGCGTGCAGGCGAGACACCGCGGTCATAACGCCGCGACAACGTCGGGAGTCGCCCGCCCAACAGCAGCGCCATCATCCCCACCACGAGGACCGCGAGGCCGCCGAGGAGTCCGCCGAGCCACCAGGCCGTGATCGATGTCTGCGTTGCCGCCCCCAGGCCGCGGGCGCTCAACGCCGCCTCAACGAAGGCACCACCCCCCGCCGCGACGTCAGTCAGCGCAAACGTGAACGCGGTGACGCCGGCGATTCCGCCCGCAAAAACCAGTAGGAGCCCGACGATCCGGCGACCCCATCGGGCGGTCGCGAGGAGTCCGGCGATTCCAGCTAGGGCCACCCACCCCATGGCAGCACCGAGCGGCGCGAGTTCTCGACCGCTGAGTTCCACCACCGAAGTGGGCGCCCCCTCACCCGACATCAAAGGTGCGGTCACCACGGCCCAGATGGCCCCGTACGCGATAAGAATCGCCAACGCTCCGGCCGTGAGCGCGATGAGCGCACCGACATAGGTGCGCACTAGTCCGCCGCCCCGACCGAACGGAGCGTGCTCGCCGTGGCAATCGCTCGCACGACAGCGGCCGCCTTGGCCTGGCACTCGGCATCTTCAGCGATGGGATCGGAATCGGCGACGACTCCGGCACCCGCTTGAACGTGGGCGACGTGATCGCGAATCACCGCGGTGCGGATGGCGATGGCCGTGTCGAGATCCCCGGCGAAGTCGACGTAGCCGACAACACCGCCATAGACCCCACGGCGGGACGGCTCGAGCTCGTCAATGATCTCCATGGCGCGCGGCTTGGGCGCTCCCGAGAGAGTTCCTGCGGGGAACGTCGCGGACAGTGCGTCGTACGCCGTGCGCCCCTCGGCGAGTTGACCGACGACTGTGGACACCAGATGCATCACGTGCGAGTAGCGCTCAACCTGCATGAATTCCACGACGTCCACCGTCCCCGGAGCGCAGACCCGACCGAGATCGTTGCGGCCAAGGTCGACGAGCATCAGGTGCTCCGCGCGTTCCTTGTCATCCGCGAGCAAGTCCTCCATGAGAGCGGCATCCTCTTCAGGGGTCTTACCCCGACGCCGCGTGCCCGCAATGGGATGAAGGCGACAACGGCCTTCCTGAACGGTGACGAGTGCTTCGGGAGACGACCCCACGATGTCGAAGGCGACGCCGTTGCCCTGCGTGTCCGGGATGCGGATGAGGTACATGTAGGGACTCGGATTCGTCACGCGCAGCACGCGGTACACATCAAGGGATGACGCCGGACATGCGACATCGAAGCGTTGCGACACGACGACCTGGAAGGCATCCCCCGCGCGGATGTACTCCTTGACCGTCTCTACCGACGCACGAAAATCCTCACTATCCGTCCGCCGCGTGACGGCCGCTCCCGCCTCCGGCTGATAGACCGACACGGTGGATTGCGCACTGTGCGCCAATTGGTCGGTCATGCGATCGAGTCGCGCCATGGCGTCGTGCCAGGCCTCGTCCATTCGCTCATCGCTGTTGTCCATGTTGATCGCATTTGCGATGAGGAGGACCGTGCCGTCCGCATGGTCGAGGACGGCAAGGTCCGTCGCGAGGAGGAAGCCCAACTCTGGGATGTGCAACTCGTCCGGGTTGTCATCCGGAACCCGCTCCCACCGCCGTACGCCGTCGTAGGAGAGGTAGCCGACCATCCCTCCGGTGAGCGGTGGCAGGCCCTCGGCACGATCGGTGTGGAAGACCTCGATCGTGCGGCGCAGTGCGTCAAGTGGGTCGCCACCCTGCGGGACGTCGTACGGCGGATCACCCCACCACGCCGCCGCGCCGTCGACCTCGGTGAGCATGGCGCGGCAGCGCGCACCCACAAAGGAGTAGCGCGAGTAGGCGCGACCGTGTTCGGCCGACTCCAGCAGGAAGGTGCCCGGGCGCTCCTCGGCCAGTTTGCGGTAGAGCCCCACGGGCGTCTCGCCATCGGCCAGTAGTCGACGGACAACGGGGATGACTCGGCGGCCCGGCGCGAGGGCGCGGAACCGCTCCAGATCGGGCGCGGAGCCACCCGGCGCGGGCAGCGGGAAACCCCAGGCGACGCGTTCACTCATGGCGGGTCCAGAGGAATGAAGCACGTCCGCGAGCCGGTGTGACAGGCCGCGCCCACCTGGTCGACGATCAACAGAAGGGTGTCGCCATCGCAGTCGAGTTGGACGTCGCGCACATGCTGCACATGCCCCGAGGTCTCCCCCTTGACCCAATATTCGCCACGACTGCGCGACCAGTAGGTCGCCCGGCCGGATTCGCGCGTGCGGCGCAGCGCTTCGGCGTCCATCCACGCGAGCATGAGCACCTCGCCGGTGCCTTCCTGCTGCACGACGACGGGGATGAGTCCGCGTTCATCGAAGACGGGTTCGAGGGCGCGACCACCATCGGACATCACACCACCTCCATGGCGATCGGACGCACGGGATATCCAGCGGCGGCCAGGGATTCTTTGACCTCGCCGATGGTGACGGCGCCGAAGTGGAAGACGCTCGCGGCGAGGACCGCATCAGCACCGGCCGCCACCGCCGGCGCGAAGTGTTCGACCGCTCCGGCACCACCACTGGCGATGACCGGCACGTCCACGGCGTCGCGGACCAGGGCGATGAGGTCGACGTCGAATCCCTCCCGGGTCCCGTCGGCGTCCATGGAGTTCAACAGGATCTCCCCGGCCCCGCGGTCGACGATCTGACGTACCCACGCGAGCGTGTCGATGCCCGTGCCCTGACGACCGCCGTGCGTGGTCACTTCGAATCCAGACTCGGTCGCATCACCGCAGCGCCGCGTGTCGACGGATAGGACCACACACTGCGAGCCGAAGACGCGGGACGCTTCACTGACGAGGTCCGGTCGTTGAACCGAGGCGGTGCTCAGGCTGACCTTGTCCGCGCCAGCACGCAGGAGTCGATCGAAGTCCTCGACGGTGCGAACACCGCCGCCGACCGTGAGCGGGATGAAGACCTGATCGGCGGTACGTCGTACGACGTCATAGGTCGTCTCCCGATCGCCCGAGGACGCCGTGATGTCGAGGAACACGAGTTCGTCGGCTCCGGCGAGGTCGTAGCGGCGCGCGAGTTCGACCGGGTCACCGGCGTCACGCAACCCGGTGAAGTTCACACCCTTGACCACCCGACCCGCGTCGACGTCGAGGCAGGGAATCACCCGGACGGCGAGGCTCACGGCTGCGGAGGCCCCCACATCCAGAAGTCGAAGCGCGGCTCGATGGTGGCCACGGCCTCGGCCAGCGTGAAGGCACCGTCGTAGAGCGCACGGCCAACGACCGCACCGACGATGCCGTCGGGGACCATCTCGGTCAACTTGTGCAGATCCTCGAGTTTGGCAATGCCACCGGAGGCGATGACGGGGGTCATCGTGTGCTTGCAGATGCGATGTAGCAGGTGGAAGTGCGGGCCGTGCATCGTCCCGTCGCGCTCGACGTCGGTGACGATGTAGAGGGCGCAGCCGGCCGCGTCGAGGCGATCGATGGCCTCGAAGACGTCACCGCCCTCCTCGGTCCAGCCACGGGCGGCGAGCGTGGTGCCGCGAACGTCGAGTGACACCGCGATGCGATCACCGTGCTCGCCGATCACCTTGGCCACCCACTCTGGCTGCTCAAGGGCCGCGGTGCCGATGACGACGCGGTGTGCCCCCGTGGCCAGCGCGGCGTTGAGCGACTCGTCGTCGCGGATACCGCCCGCGACCTCGACGTGGCAGCGGTCCTTCACCGCAGCGACGATGGCGGCCACCTGATCGGCGTTGGTCCCGCGGCCGAAGGCGCGGTCGAGATCCACGACGTGCAGCCAGAAGGCACCGTCATCCACCCACTGCTGCGCCGCGGCCACCGGGTCGCCGTACGCGGTCTCGGTGCCCGCCTCGCCTTGGACGAGGCGCACGGCGGTGCCATCGGCAATGTCGACGGCGGGAAGGAGTTCGAATCGGGTGCCCTGGGACATGTGAGCACCCTACGGGGTCCCCGGACCCAGGCCTCAGACATCCCTCGTTGGGGGCACATGGTGACCGGGCGACCTGCACTCCCGCGCTGACCGCCTACGCCGAACTTTGCGGGCAAATGACCCTTCAGCGACCGTTTGCCTGCAAAGTTCGCCGGCGGCGACGGAGTAGGACATCTCGACGCGACCGAAGTCGAGTCAGCTACCTGGATCTGTCTTCGGCGGTGCTGACCCAGACGTCTCGTCGCGACCTGCGAAAGCGATCTGGGAGATGAACAGGCCTGCCGCTCCCACCCAGAAGCCCACGGTCAAGATGTCCGTAGCGGTGAATGCGCCCCAATCATCTGCCAGGAGTCCCAGCGCGAAAATGGTCACCGCCACCAGGCCCACGATGGCGAAGTTGCGCTCCGCGCGGGAACTCAGCCGACTCTCGTACTGGGTGGTGGGCCTGCCCGGCTGCATGGTGAGGAATCCAAACGAGATATCCACTCCCCAGATACCCATCACGAGACCATCAATCCCGGCGAACACGATCACCAGTCCGATGGCGTAGCCCAGATTCCCCCACTCGGTCACAGGCTGACGTGCAAGTGCGACCGCCAAGGTCACCACGGCAACCACGAAGAAGAACCACCCCAACGTGCCTTGCTGAGCCTTAGACCATCGGGTCATGCGCTCTCCTTATTTTGGTCGATGTCCCCGAACCATAGGAGGTAGCGGAGGACCGCACAAGGCTTATTGCGGGCGAGCGACCCAGCACCGCAATGAGGACGGAACGCGTCTAGACGCGGCCGAAGGACAGCACCCAGACGACGGGGGCGGCCACGAGGGTGAGAGCGAGAAGCAGCAAACGCGCACCCCAACTCGGCAGGAAGGGCCAGACGACGACCTGGATCGCGATGATCGCGAGTGCGAACGCCATCATTCGGCGGCGACGACGACGGGCGAGGAGTCCGGGCGTTCCCTTGGGCCGATCCGGGATGGCGGAGGACACCTTGGCCTTGGCGCGGTCGACCCGCTCCTTGCGGGCTCGTTTCCTGGCCCGCTGCTCGCGTTCCTTCGCCGCGGCCGCTTCGCGCTCGGCGCGCTTGCGCGCCCGTTCCTTGGCCATCTAGGTCAGGCTCCCCAGCCAGTTGCGCAGGATCTGCGCGCCGGCATCACCGGACTTCTCCGGATGGAACTGGGTCGCCCACAACGGACCGTTCTCCACGGCCGACACGAACCGCGTCCCGTAGTCCGTCCAGGTCACCAGCGGGGGGGCCATGTGTTCGTTGGGCGGAAGCGTCCAGTCGAGGACGCCGTAGGAATGGACGAAGTAGAAGTACGCATCCTCCACCCCGGCGAACATCGACGAGCCAGCGGCGGGAGCAACGGTGTTCCATCCCATGTGCGGTAGGACATCAGCCTGCAGCCGCTCCACGGTTCCGGGCCACTCACTCATGCCCTCGGTCGTCACGCCGTGCTCGACGCCGAACTCGAAGAGCACCTGCATCCCCACACAGATCCCGAGAACGGGCCGCCCACCGGCGAGTCGTCGTCCGATCATGCGTGGACCGTTGACCGCCTGCAGACCCGTCATGCAGGCTGCGAAGGCGCCGACTCCGGGAACGACGAGGC